>Ga0157369_10003165_pt1 | contig 19649 bp, 20 predicted proteins | sample C25metaG_FD_113461 | JGI IMG/M metagenome (GOLD analysis project Ga0157369, IMG submission 113461) | Corn rhizosphere microbial communities from Kellogg Biological Station, Michigan, USA - C2-5 metaG | ecosystem: Host-associated > Plants > Roots > Rhizosphere > Soil | place: USA: Michigan...
CGGAGGCATCTTCGCCCTCGCCTGCGAGGATCGCGATCGGCGCGCCGACCTTCACGCCCTCGCTGCCTTCCGGCACCAGGATCTTGGCGATCTTGCCCTCGTCGACGGCTTCGAATTCCATCGTCGCCTTGTCGGTCTCGATCTCGGCGAGGATGTCGCCCGACTTCACCTCGTCGCCTTCCTTGACCAGCCACCTGGCGAGCGTGCCCTCCTCCATCGTCGGGGACAAGGCGGGCATCTTCAGTTCGATCGGCATCGGGCGTGTTCCTCGACGAGGCTCGCGCGGCTCAAAGCCAATGCGGCGGGCGGGGTCAAGCGCCAGTTCGGCTTTTAGGCCGTGCGTCCGAACGGAACGACCTTGTTGGCCGCATCGTGACCGATGTCCGCGCGGCCGCCGAATGCAATACCGGAACGGGCGCACCACTGCTCGACGATATCGGCAGCGTCGCCGCCAAAATCAGGGTCGTTGGGAAGAACGTCGGTCACTCGGCCGAGGCGGATTTGCCGCACTTTGCGGATGGCAGGACTCGCCGCGACATGGAACATGCTGCGGTCGATCCGGTAGAGATGCTCGTCGACTTCCTCGATCAGCAGGTCGACACCGGTGAAGTCCGGTTCGAGCGACGTTCCGAGGAGGTTCGAGAGGACGGTCAGGTTGAACGCCATCGCCGGTCCGTCGAGCCCAGGCTCAAGCGCGGCGTGATCGCGGCGGATCAACCAGTCGAGCGCCCTGGTGACCGCTGCCTCGCCGCCGCTGCGCGCGACGTCCTGCGCCATCGGTCCCCAGGCGACCGCGAGCCCGGCCTTGTGAAACCCGGCATGAAGGAAACCGGCGTCGCTATAGCCGAGATAGGTCTTGCTCCTCGCTACGTCTGTCAGATCGCACAGCGCCGCCTCGGCGATGCGGTTCGAGCCGTAACCGCCGCGCGCGAACCAGACCGCATCGACCGCCGGATCAGCCATCACCTCGCGCAGCGCGGCCAGCCGGGCTTCGTCGGGACCCGCGAAGTGGCCGGCGGACAAAAAGCATTGCGGGTGGATGGCCAATTCGCAATCGCCGCGCGCATTGGCCAGCGCCTTCACTGCCTCGGCGGCTTCGGGCTTCAAAGGACAACTCGGGGCGACGACGGTAATGCGCATGGCGCAGGCTTATGACGGCATAGGCTTCGCTTCGGCAATGGCTCCCGCGGCGTCGCCTACCTGGCGTGTCGCCGCGTCGATGTCCTCCGGACCAGTCATCACCCACCCGCCAGGCCGCCGCATCAAGATGAAACGATAATAGCAATAAGAGAGCGCGTAGACGCCGGCGCAGACGAACAGCGACTTGCGGCCGGACTCGGGATCGAGCCACAACACGACCACTTCGCCGCAGACGATCAACACCCCGAGCAACGCGATGAGCGGATAGGCCGGGGCGCGATAAGTCCCCTGCCCCGTCCTGCCGCTGCGCCGCCCCTTGAACACGCCCCAGGTGTAGAAGAAGGCGATGAAGGTGTAGTTGCCCGACAGCAAGAGCACCTTGAAATAGAGCGGAATGTAGGTGGCAAGCGCGGCCGTGACCGCGATCAGCAAAATCGCGACCCACGGCGCGCTGGTCTTCGGGATCATTCGCAGGAGAGCGCGATTGACGGGCGCGGCGAACAGTCGCGTCCGACCCATTGCGAAAACCGTTCGGCCGGTACCGACGACTCCGGCGAGGCAGGCATTGAAGATGGCGATGGCGATCGACAGCGACACCAGCTTCAGCCCGAAGGCCGGCAGGAACTGCGACAGGAAGGTCTCGAACGGCGCGGCGCTCCCAAGCACGGCCCGAAGATCGTGCGACCCGATGATCACGCCGACCATCGGCGCCGTCTCCAGCACCACCGTGATCGCGAACGACAGCATGATGATCCGGCCGATCGTCCGGGGATGCTTCATGTCCTCGCTGAACATCAGCGCCTGCGAGGAGCCGGCCAGCGCCCAGGAGGCGTTGTTGACCGCGATGCCCCCGATCGCGATGCCGGTGGCGACCCAGGCGCCGTCGGCGACCCGCATCGGGTGAAGCACGGCCGCGGCGGCATGCGGCTGGGCGTGCGCCGCGCCGAGCCCGGCGATCAACAGGAGGGCAACGCACTCGATCAGCATGAAGATGCCGGTGATGGACTCGTTGGCCCGGATGTTGAGCAGGGCAACCGCGGTGACGACCGCCATCACCACAAACGTCGTGCCGTTGGGGTCGAGCGGGATTCCGAACGGCTGCAGGTAGATGGCAATGCCGACCGCCGACGTGTTGATGAACAGCGGAACCGAGACGATGCTGGCGATGTAGGTTGTGGCCCCGGCCCAGTCGCCCACGGCGTGGCCGATAGCGGCATAATCATAGCCGGCGGTCGGATAGGCCGCGCCCAGCTCGGCGGCCATGACGGTCTGGATATAGCAGACGGCGCTCCCCAGCACGAAGGCGAGCGCGGTCCAGGTTCCCGCGGCGCCCAGGATCGACCCGCCGCTGACCAGCACCGACACGCCCGGCGAGAGCACCGACAAAGTGAGGATGATGACTCCGAAGCCGGAGAGCGACCGCCGAAAGGCGGGCGGGTGCGCCGGCGCGGCCGCGACCTCGTCAATCATGGCCGCACTTCAGCGTGCAACTCGCGGAACGCCCCGATGCGCATCGGTGATGATTAGGTCGGGCAGGCCGGTGTTCGCAATGGGCGGAAGGCGGACGTTACGACAACCGCGTTTCTAGAGTCTGGCCAGGACGGCAGCGGTAAGGAGGAGAAGCGCGGTCGCACCGATTGTCAGGCCGATCCAGAAAAGGACGGGCTTGTTAGCACTTCCGCTCCAAGGGAATAGCGAAGGTGCGATGACGATCGTTGCGATCGCCAGGTCAATTGCCATCCACCGAGTTTGGTGAACTGACTCGAAAGCCACTGAGTCGAAGGCTATTGGTGCAACAACGCCTAACGTCAGGAACGTTGCGACGATGATCGCTGCCGCACCAGCGAATTGGCTTTTGCGGAGAGCAGCAAAAAGAAGCGCTGCTCCAAAAATGGCATCTCTTGTGAAGCTCCCCACCACGAGTGGCATGGGCAATTGGCTCGTCGCCATCATTCGTGCACGGAATGCGGCCAGCAAGAGAAGCGCTATTCCGGCTGCAATTAGAACCGGCTTATTCGGTGCCCTAACGAACCTAGCAGCCATCCCCCACTCCGCGCCTAACTTCGACCGGAGATACAATGCCGCTCACGGCCAATGTCCGCAATGGGTCGAAAGCGGACGTTAGTTCCAATTGCGGGTACCAAAGGCTTCGTCGAGTGCGTCGTGCAACGCTGTTGCGGCATTGCTCCAGCAACTAAGATCATCAGGTGCGGACCGGACAGCTCTTCCCGTTGCTAGCAGGAGAATGGGGGTTCCGCCGTTGCTGATGATGATGTCCTGCGACTTGCCACCCTCGCGACAAACAGGACTTTCCATCCCCTCTGTAAGGGCACGCTGATAAGCATCGCGCAATCGTGCGAGACTTCCATCGACGAGCGTTCCACTTCTGACAGATCGTTCAAGACCGGGTTGGTCGCAGATGCGCCGCGGCGCTCTGGCCGTAAGGGTATAGCGCCCCGTCTGCAGGTCGAGCCTTGCATGGCCCGGATTGCAAAACTCCGAATGACCGATGGTGGAAAAAATCCACGCGGTTCGGCCCAGCGCAACTGCGTTAGGTGACGGCTGGACTGCCACCATAAGCGCGACGAGCAGTGGAAGCATGCCCCGATGTTTTCACACTGGGCCGATGACCGCAATGGGTCGAAAGCGGACTTCGGCTCCGGCACGATTTCGCTGTCCTACAGCGCGGCGATTGTGGTTGAGACTGCCGCATGAGGACGGCGGGCGAATCCACCAAACTTGACAAAGTTGACACACCCCCCACCCCCTCCGCCGCCGTGGGCAACCCGCCTGCCGCTGGCCAAGCCTCAGCGAGCCGACTAGGGGCGCCGGATGATTGATTCTCCAGTTTTTTTCAGTGGCATCGGCGGCAGCGGGATGTTGCCTCTCGCCTCGATCGTTCGCGCGAGCGGGGGACGCGTCGCGGGCTCGGACCGGTCGCTCGATGCCGGGCGGACTCCCCACAAGTTCGACTATCTCCGTTCGCTCGGCATCCAGCTGTTCCCGCAGGACGGGTCGGGGCTTCAGCAAGGGATGACGCTCGTCACCTCGGCGGCGGTCGAGGCGACAGTGCCGGACGTGGTGCGCGCGAAGGAGCTGGGCCTGCCCCACCTCACCCGGCCGGAGTTCCTGGCGAAGCTGCTCAATTCGGCCCAGCGCAGCGTCGCGGTGGGCGGGACGAGCGGGAAGTCGACCGTCACCGGAATGATCGGCTGGATCCTCCACGCCTGCCACCGCCAGCCGACGGTGATGAACGGCGCGGTGATGAAGAATTTCGTGACTCCGTCGGCGCCGTTCGCGAGCGCGCTGGTCGGCGACCCCGAGCTGTTCGTCAGCGAGGTCGACGAGAGCGACGGGTCGATCGCGCTCTATCGGCCCGAGATCGCCGTGCTGACCAACATCAGCCTCGACCACAAGGAGATGGCCGAGCTGCGCGCGCTGTTCGCGGGCTTTCTCAACGCGGCGAAGAAGGCGGTGCTCAACCTTGACGACCCCGAGACGCGGGTGCTCGCCGAGGCGCTGCCCGCCGAAAAGCTGATCGCTTACGGCTTCGATAGTCCCGGCGCGGCGCTCATGGGCAAGGACCTACGGCTGGAGCCGGACGGGGTGGCCTTTGCGCTCGAGTCCGAGGGCGTACGCCACGAGGTGTGTCTCGCCGTTCCGGGGCGCCACAATGCGTCCAACGCGCTGGCCGCGATCGCCGCGACCCGGGCGCTCGGCGTCCGGGTCGAGGATGCCGTCAACGCCCTTGCGCGGTTCGACGGCCTGAAGCGCCGCCTGGAAACCGTCGGCGAAGCGGCGGGTGTGACCGTGATCGACGATTTCGCGCACAACCCGGACAAGATCGCGGCGACCCTCGCCACGCTCCGGGCGCATCCCGGCCGACTGTTGATCATGTTCCAGCCGCATGGCTACGGGCCGCTCGCAAAGATGGGCGAGCAGCTCGCCGAAAGCCTGGCGGAAGGGATGGCACCCGACGACCGGCTCTATCTCCCCGATCCCGTCTATCAGGGGGGCACGGTCGAGCGGACGCGCGGGTCGGATTGGCTCGCCGCTGCGGTCGGCGGCCTGGGCAAGCATGCCGAGCATGTCGCCGAGCGCGCTGAAATCGGCGAAAGGCTGCTCGCGGAAGTCCGGCCGGGCGACCGCATCCTGATCATGGGCGCTCGCGACGACACCTTGATCGATTTCGCGCGCGGTCTGGTGGAAGGCCTGGCTTCGTCGTCTCGGACTTGATCCGGGATTCATCAACACCGACGAACGAGGATGTTCATGGATGCTGAAACTAGTTCGGCATGACGAGGTTGGGGTAACATGGCCAAACCACAGATCGCCACCGGCTGGAAGCTGCCCAGCGACGAGCGGGCACGCTTCTGATGACCGGGCCGCGCCTGTTTCTCGACGCCGACGGCGTGCTCGCCGACTTCGACCACGGCGCGCGCAAGCTGCTCGGAATGCCGGCGAAAGAGTTCATCGCCAGGCATGGCCGCGGGAGTTTCTGGAAGCGGCTGTCCGCAGCGCCCAACTTCTACGGGACTTTGCCGGAGATGCCCGACGCACGCCTGCTGTTCGACGCCGTCAAGCATTTGCAGCCGACCATTCTGACCGGCCTTCCGCTCGGAAAATGGGCTGCGCCGCAAAAGGTCGAATGGGCAGCCGAACATTTTCCCGGCGTGCCGATCGTCACCTGCATGGCCGCGGACAAGCACGAGCACATGCACGCTGGCGACGTGCTCGTCGACGACCGCGAAAAGCACCGTGAAGCTTATGAGGCTGCGGGCGTGGTCTTCGTGCATCATCGCGACGCCCACGACAGCCTGACGAAGCTCGCGAAGCTCTTCCCGTCCGTGAACGTGCTGGCTTAGCCGCCATCGCGAGGAGCGAAAGCAACGAAGCAATCCAGTGCGTGCCGCTGGATTGCTTCGCTACGCTTGCAAGGACGAACCTGGACCTAGGCGGCGGCCTTGAGGTCGACCTTCTCGACCCACTCGGGCCAGAACACCGGCTCGCGGTTCGACCAGCCCGGGGCCGTCGCGGCGCTTTCGCTGATCGACTGGAGCAGGGTCCGGCGCCGGTCCGGATGGAGGTGCGGCAGGGACGCCGCGGCGCAGAAGGCTGCCGGCAGCCACGGCCGGGCGGCGGCGCCGATCAGCCGCTCGTAAAGGAAGCGGAAGGCGGCAAAGTTCGGCAGACGGTCCTGGCCGAGATCGAACGCGGCAACGGTGATCAGCATGCCGACGAACGGCTCAATCATGTCGAGCCCGCTGTCGTCCGGCACCTGGAGCCGCAGATGATCGAGCTGCTTGTAGAGGCGGGCCTGGGCGCGGATCGAGGCGGCTTCGCCTTCGTCGCGGGCCCAGCATTCGATCGGGTCGCGGCGGCCGTAGGCGACATCCAGTGACCGGCGGACGTAGCGCTGCGTAGCTTTGGCGAAGCCCGCAAACTCCTTCATCTCCGAGATCAGCATCGCGCCGCTTGCCGGCTGGCTGGTCCGCGTAATCATGAACCCGACTCCTTGTTCCCAGGCGGGATCATGCGGCGCGAGTAGTTGCGCATTTATTAACCACAGTCCCACCCCCCGTTCAGATTGAATCAGAGGGGAGTCACCACGTCTAGGCTAGAAATTGAGGGACCGAGGGAAAACTGTGGATTGTTGAATTCTTGCAACGGCGATGCCAAATTGTGACGGCGACGTACCTATTCGGGAAATCCCGACGAGGGCGCCGGCTCGCCGCCACCGCCGGGATGGGTGGCGGACGATGGATCGGAGGCGTCCATCGATTCGTCGCTGCCGACGTCGGCCCTGAGGTCCGGATCGTGCGGATTGCGCTTGAGCTTGCGTTCGAGGTCCCGCTCGGGCGGCGCCGAGATGACCGGCGGCGGGGCCCGCCCGGAATCCTTGTCCGCATTCACAGCAGAATCTCCATCGCCTAACATTGCACTGGAGAAACGAGCAGATCGGCAAAGGCGTTCCGCGTGCGCTCGTTTCGACCGGTGCGCCCGACGCTTCTGCCAACCGGCAAGTGGCGGTTTGCGCGGGAGAAATTTTGAGACATGACAGTACCAATGCTCATGATGCCCCATCCGGTCACCGCGCGAACGCGTTTTGGCGACTGGCCCTTCGCCCTCAAGTCGATCCTCGGCTTCTGGCTGTTCTACGCCGTCACCGTCGTCGCCCGAGCATTCCTCGGCTCCGACCCCTGGACCACGCTCGAAAACAAGCTGGTCGTGGTCGGGATTGGGATCGTGCTCACCGGTCTCATCTATGTGGCGATCGCGACCTTCGCCGCTCAGGCGAGCGTACGCGGAAAAGCGGTCATCGCCGCCATTGCGTCGGCTGCTGCTTCAATCGTTATGGCTGGAAGCCTGATCCTCACGGAGGATATGTTCCGTCAAAGCAAGGAAGAATTTCACTTCCAGGCGCGCGAGGGCTTCACGGTTATTCAGAAGGGCCAGCAGGTTCGCATCGAACGAACCAATCAAGAGCCGCTTGTCCTGACGATGCCCGAAGTTCGCGAAATCGAGCCGATGGAGCGCGTACGCTGGGCGGCCGATGCCTCGGTTATCTGGCTGTTTTTCTTCCTTGCGTGGAGCGCCTTTTATCTCGCCAGCCAGGCGCAGGCGGACGCCCTCGCCGCTCAGCGGCGAGTAGCCGACGCCGAAAGCGCGGCGCAGGCGGCCCAGGTCCGGGCGCTCCGCTACCAGGTCAACCCGCACTTCCTGTTCAACACGCTGAACTCGCTGTCGTCGCTGGTGATGACCGGGCGGACCGACCGGGCCGAGGCGATGCTTCTGGCGTTGTCGACCTTCTTCCGGACGAGCCTCTCGCTCGATCCCAGCGCCGACGTCAGCCTGGCCGAAGAGATCGACCTGCAGCGGCTCTATCTCGATATTGAGATGGCGCGCTTCCCGGATCGCCTGACAGTCGAGATCGACGTCCCGCCCGAGCTCGAGCAGGCGCGCCTGCCTGCGCTGCTGCTCCAGCCAATCGTCGAGAATGCGATCAAATATGGCGTGTCCAAGAGCCGCAAGGCCGTGGTGATCCGGATCGAAGCGCGCCACCTCGACGCCAATCGTATGGCCCTGGAGGTCAGTAACCGTCTGAAGCACGGCGGGAGGGAGGAGCTTCCAGCCGCGACCCACGAAGGCACCGGGCTCGGCCTCGCCAACGTCTGCCAGCGTCTTGAAGCCCGCTGGGGGAGCCGCGCGAGCTGCCGCTACGGCCCCATGTCCACCGGCGGCTACAAGGTCTCGCTGACCATGCCGGTTGAAGCGAATGTCTGAGTTCAAGCCACTGCGGGTGCTGATCGCCGACGACGAGCCGCTCGCCGCTGAGCGGCTGCAGCTGTTGCTGGCCCGGGCCGAGGGAGCGCAGCTCGTTGGAACGGCGAGTGACGGCGACAGCGCGACGAGCCTCAGCGCTGCGCTTCATCCCGACTTGCTGCTGCTCGATATCGCGATGCCCGGTCTCGACGGGATCGGGGTTGCGAAGGCGCTCGCGGGGCAAAGCCCCTCACCCGCGGTGGTATTCGTGACTGCCTTCGACCAGTTCGCCGTCGCCGCGTTCGAGGTCGAGGCTGTCGACTATCTGATGAAGCCGGTCGACCCGATACGGCTCCAGCGCGCGCTGGACCGCGCCCGCGCCTATCTGCAGCACCGCGACACCCAGCCGGCGCCAGGGAAGGCCTCGCAATGGCTCGAGGAATTCTGGGCGTCCGACCTTTCGGGCCTGGTCCGGATCGCCTCGCGCGATGTCGACCGGGTGTCCGCAGAGCGCGACTATATGCGGCTGCATGTCGGCCGCCGGAGCTGGCTGATCCACCATTCGATGGCGGCGCTCGAGGAAGGTCTCAATCCCGGGCTGTTCGTGCGCCTTCACCGCTCGGCGATCGTGCGCAAGGATTTCATCGCCGGCTTCTCGCGCAACCCGTCGGGCCGCTGGATCGCGCGACTCTCGGACGGAACCGAGCAGCCGGTCGGTCGGCTCTACTCCGACCGTGTCCGGGCGATCGCCGGTCGCTAGGTCGAGGTTCGCGGCCGAGCACCGCGATCGACGATCCCCGCCAGCGCGACATCGTGCGTGACATTGCCGACAGTGCGAAAGATGTCGGGCACCATCTCGACGGCGACCAGCAAACCGAGCGGCGCGATCGGTACCCCCAGCGCCAAAGCGATCGGAGCGATGGAGCTGATGTAGCTGACCTCGCCAGGCAGACTGACGGCGCCGTAGCTCATCACCGCGCCGACTGCGGTCGCGGCGATCATTTGCGTGAGGCTCGGCTGCAAGCCGAGCCAGTGCGCGACATAGAAAGCGACGGCGACATTCATTGCCGGGCCCGTCATCCGATAGAGCGCGACGGCGATGGGCAGGGTGACGTCGCCGACCTCATCGCCGATGCCGAGCGAGCGTGAAGCGGTGAGCATGGCAGGGAGCGACGCGAGCGAGGACCGGGTCGAGATCGCCACTGCCTGAGGCGCGATCAGCGCTCGCGAGAACGCGCCGATCGGGATGCCGCCGGTGATCGCCATCAGCGGATAGGCGGCAAGGGTTACGAGAATGCCGATCGCGGAGATAATTACGACGTAGTGGCCAAGTCCAGCAAACGCCGCTCCGCCGGCCGCTGAACCAACGGTGAAGGCAAGCGCGAACACACCGATTGGCGCCACTGCGAGTACCCAAGCGATCACAATCAGCAAAGCTTCGGCAGTGCCGTCGAATAGTGCCACAACGATTTTGCGTCCTTCTGCCGGAACGCGGGTCAGGGCCAGCGCGAACACGGTCGAGAAGACGGTGAGCGGCAGGATGTCGCCGTTGGCGGCCGCGGCGATCACGTTGGGCGGGATTATGCCCTTGAAAAAATCGGCCACGCCCGGAAGCGGCCCCGATGCGGTCTGCTCGACATGCCCCAAAGCTGCTTGGAGCAACGCCGCGGTGCCTCGAGCCAAGGGGAAGGCGTGGGTCAGAGCGATCGCCGCGACGGCGCCGAACACGGCGGAGGCAGTACAGAGGATCACGATCCACAACACCGCTTTGCCGGCGATTCGGCCCGCCTGCGCAGCCTCTGCGCCCTTGGCGATGCCGACGACGAGCAGCGCCACGACCAGCGGGATGACGGTCATCTTCAGCGCGTTAAGCCACAAGGTGCCGACGAAGGATGCGACTGCCAGCGCGCCATCGCGGAAACCCTGGGCGAAACTGCCCGAGAGCATGCCCGCGACGATGCCGAAGATCAGCGCCGCCAGCGCATAATAAGCACGGAAATTGCCAGCAGCGGTTTCGGTCGCCGGCTTGCTGTCCGATGCCGTCAACGCGGCTTCTTGAACTTGAAGATGAAGCGGTCCGTGTGCCCGGCAACCTTGGGGTCGAACACGAGAAGATTGTGGTCATCGGCGGGATTGCGAAGCAGGTCGCTGCTGCCGAGCAGGACAAAGCCTGCGCGCTTGAAGTCTGCCTTCACCACGTTCGGATCGATCCGGTGGAACTTGTCGACCGTGGCGCGCGTGTCGTTGTTGGGGTTGGCAACGTGGTCGATGACGCCGATCACCGCGCCCGGCTTCATCGCCGCATAGACCGCTTTCAGGAAGGCGTTCGGGTCCATCTGCGGAATCTTGTTCTTGTCGGACTTCCAGTAGGTGTCGTGATAATTGTCATTGAGAATAACGAAATCCGCATAATTTCTGGGAAGGTCCGGTGCCTCGAAGGGGGATGTGATCACCGTCACGTTGGGATGTTTGGCGGCAAAGCCGGTCGCATAGGTTTTGGCTTTGTCGTTGTAAAACTGGGTCGGCTGCCAAATGGTGTCGTGGCCTTTGGAGCCAATCGCCGGCACCATGAGCTCGGCCCAATATCCGTTGGCGCCGAACAGATCGAGCACGTTCATCCCGGGCTTTAGACCGAGGAACTCCAGCACCTGAGCAGGCTTGCGGCCTTCGTCCATCTTCACGTTATCCGGCCGCCGGTCGGGCGAAGCCATTGCCGCGGCGATGGTTGTCGAAATGGGTGCCGGCTTGGCGCCGAGCGGCGCGATCGCGGTCAGGGCAAGCGAAGCGGCGACGAGCGTGGTGAAGCGCATGGGATCCCCCTTGGTGATTTGTGGACGTCTTCTATTGCCGAAGCCGTGCCCGCGCCAGCCGTCACGCGACACTCGTTGATCGGCGTTCGTTTTTCGACAAATGATCGACGCTTGAAATCTCGTCGGACGGCAACCCGACACCAATTTGCGGCCATTCCCGAAATTTTCTGCCGCGGATCGGCATCGGTCCGCGCGGTCGAGCGTTCTTGCCCCGAATCAATCCACTACCAGCGGAGCAAGACCATGGCCGAACATTCCGACGAAATCAGCACGCTCAACACACTGATCGCGACGACGATCGACAGCATCACGGGTTACGAGGACAGCGCGGAGAACATCGACAACGAGCGCTTCCGGGAGATCTTTCGCCAGCGCGCAAACGAGCGGCAGCAGGTCGTCGAGAGCCTTCGTTCGGAGGTCCGGCGTCTTGGCGGCGATCCCGAGGACGGCGGGTCCTTCCTCGGCAAGGCCCACCAGCGCTTCGAGGACCTCAAGGCCGCGATTACCGGACGCGACGAGAAATCGATCATCAACGAAGTCGAGCGCGGCGAAGATTATCTCAAGGGCAAGTTCGAGGCCGCGCTGAATGGCGACGCGCTCCGGGGCGAGAGCCGCGCCGTCGTCCAAAGCTGCTTTGAAAATGTCCGTGCGGGCCATGACCAGATGAGCCAGCTCAAGCACGGGCTCGAGACCGCATCGAACGCTTAGGTTTCGCAAACTCCGCTCACCCTCGTTTGGGGGTGGGTTGCGGGATGGTTCTCGCAGCCAGCGGGACCGTCCCGCCTGATCCTAATAACCCATCAGGGCGAGCACTTCCCGGCGACTCCGTTCGTCCTCGCGGAAGGTGCCCATCATCCGGCTGGTCGTCATCAAAACGCCAGGCGTCGAAACCCCGCGCGCCGTCATGCACGCGTGGCTCGCCTCGATGATCACGGCCACGCCCTTGGGCTGCAGATGTTTCCAGATTGCGTCGGCGACCTGCGCCGTCAGCCGTTCCTGAACCTGCAGCCGCCGCGCGAAGCCGTGCAGCACACGCGCGAGCTTGCTGATCCCAACCACACGGTCGTTGGGGAGATAGGCGATCGACGCTTTGCCGATAATCGGCGCCAAATGATGTTCGCAGTGCGATTGAAAGGGGATGTCCTTCAGAAGGACGATCTCGTCATAGCCGCCGACTTCTTCAAACGTGCGGCTGAGGTGGACGGCGGGGTCCTCGGCATAGCCCTTGGCATATTCGCGCCACGCCCGCGCGACTCGGCGCGGCGTGTCGAGCAGGCCCTCGCGGTCGGGATCCTCGCCGGCCCATCGGATAAGGGTGCGGACCGCTTCCGCGACGTTGGCGGGCACTTCGCACGGCGGCGAAGGCTCAACCAAATCGCCGTCGTCAGGATCGCCGTGATCGTTCATCTGCTAAGCTCCCGCTCGATATCGTCTGCCACCGCCCCCGCCTGGTCGCGGATATCGGGCACCGCGATGATCTCCCAATAGCGGCCTTTGGTCAGCGGACCCATCGCCCATAGATGCTCGCCGACGCGGGCGGTTCCCTCAACCTCCAGGCCGATGCCAAGACGGTCGGGACGGACCTGACCGGAATCGAGCAAATTGCGAAGCAGCAGATCCTTGGTCCGAGTGATCGAATGAAGCGGGCCGATGCAGCTGAACGCATAACCGAATGTGCCGGACTGGACAGCCGAACCGCCGCGCCGGCGGAAATCCACCTCTAGACCGTGCTCCCTTTCGCGAGCGCCGACAATGCGGGCGGCAAGAACTTCGAGACGCCCCTCGCCGATCAGCCGGGCAACAGTTACCGCGACGTCGGGTGCGATCCGATGGCGATGGACATCCCACCAGGGCCGGACATGGCGAAGAAACGTGCGTTGCTCATCTCGGCTCAGGCCCCGCCATAATGGCTGGCTGTGGGGGCGCAGACTGTCGACGGCCGCGCGCCAGCCGACCTCTGCGCTTCGGCGGCGGAGCCAACGAAACAGCGCGCGTAGATTAGCGGGAAGATCGCTGCTCCGGATCGGCGCCGGCTCGAAATCGGCATGGGAGCGCGGGATAAGACCGCGACGCGATAGCGCGATGATCTTCCCGCGATGGCCGGCGGCCTCAAGCGATAGGACCAGGTCAACCATCGTCAGTCCCGTGCCCACCAGCAGCGCGGCCTCACCTGTCGCCGCAAGCTCGGCGACCGCGGCGCGAGCATCGTCACCCCATGGATTGCGGATAAACCGGTGGCCGGCGCCCGCAAATGCGCTCAGCGGCTCCGGCTCCTGGTTGCCGACGGCGAGCACGAGCGCCTGGGCCTCGACGGAAGAGCCGTCACCGAGTCCAATGCGCCAGCGGCCGCGGTCGCGGTCCGCCCGGACGGCAGTCCGCTCGATCACCTCGGCGCCCCCGCTCGCCACGGCTTCGTCGAGGATCTCGCGGAGATAGCGGCCGAACAGGCGCCGTTCGGCAAAGCCGCGCCGCTCGCCTCCGTCGCGCTCGAACCGCTTGACAAAATGGTCGGGCTCGCCGGCCCAGGCGCTCATCCCCTCGGCCCGCACGTTGAGCAGATGTGCAGGTTCGGTCGTCGAATAGGCGATCCCACGCCCGGCCCGACCGCGACCCTCGATCACCACCGATTCGATGCCCCGGCGCGCCAATTGGGCGGCGAGGATCGTGCCCGACGCGCCGCCGCCGACGATTGCGACCGAAGATTTCCGGTCAGATCTCGTAGTCAGGCCAATCCTCCGGGTTCGTAGCACCGGCCTTCCGGCGCATCATAAGGTCGTACATGCGTGTGACCGTTTTCCCGGCGGTCTGGGTGAACAGACCAGGGACGAGCGCATGAACCAGGCAAGCGAGTCCGGCCCCGACGAGGGTTGCGCCGATCGCAAACGCGCCGATTCCGTGACCCATCCAGCTCATTCCGAGCGAGCGCGGATGCGCGACGAACAGGCGATCGGTTAATCCTGCGTGACTCTCGGCCGTTTGCTGCATCGCCATCGCCTCATCCAAGATAAGCTGGTGACCCCGACAGGATTCGAACCTGTGGCCTATAGATTAGGAATCTATCGCTCTATCCTGCTGAGCTACGGGGCCGCCGGACATGCGAATAGGGGCAGGCCGCTCGGCAATCAATTGACCTGGCTCGGCGGGGGGACGGGGAGCGGCAGCGGAGCGACCGGGATGCCGTCGTCGGCCAGGGATTTCGCCTGCTCGATCGTGGCGTTGCCATGCACCAGTTCCCGCTCCATCTCGCCGCTGTGCATGGCCCGAGCAGTCTCAGCGAAGCGGTCGCCGACCCAGCGCGAGTCCTTGAGCATTTCCGATTGCAGCGCGGCCAGCCGAGCAAGCGGGCTGCCGGAACTTTTCTTCGGAACTCGCGGGGCCATCGGAGCCTTGGCGACGTCGGCCGTCTGGCAGAACGGACATTGCACCAGCGCCGCCTCGCGCTGCGATTCATAATCGGTGCTCGACCGGAACCAGGCCTCGAAGGTTCCGCAACCGTAGCGGCATTGTAGGTCGAAGACGATCATACGATCACGGTGTCGGGGATAGGCCGACGGTGGTTAAGCGCCGGTATGCGCGAGCGGACATCGGATATTCGCTTGAGGTCGATGTCGGCAAATCCCACGCCCGGCTCATCACCCATGTCGAGAAGCACGTCGCCCCACGGATCGATGACCAGCGAATGCCCGTAGGTGGCTCGGCCGTCTTCATGGCGGCCGACTTGCGCAGCGGCGACGACGAACAGGCCGGCTTCGATGGCTCGAGCACGCAACAGCACATGCCAGTGCGCCTGGCCCGTGGGAACGGTGAAGGCGGCCGGAACCGCAATGACGTCGGCATCGGATTCGGCGAGCCGGGCGAACAGGCCCGGGAAGCGCAGATCGTAGCAGATGGTGAGCCCGATCTTGCCCACCGGCGTGCCGTTGACGAGGACAACGCCCTTGCCTGCCGAATAGACGTTCGATTCCCGCCAGCTCTCGCCGGTTGGCAGGTCGACATCGAACAGGTGAAGCTTGTCGTAGGTCGCGCGGACCTCACCCTCGCGATCGATGATGAAGCCGCGGTTGGCGACCTTGCCGTCATCCACCAGAACCGCGAGCGAGCCGATGTGCAGCCAGATGTGATAGCGCCGAGCGGCTTCGCGGCAGGCCGCAAGCACCGAATCCTCATCCTGCGGCCGAAGCACCTTCGCCGCCCGGCTCGAGTCGCGGTCGAGCAGTCCGGACATTTCGGGCGTGAACAGCATTTCCGCGCCTCCGGCGGTTGCTTGCTCCATCGCTTCGCCTAACAGCCGCGCGTTGGCCGCGGGGTCGATGCCCGTGGTCGATTGGAAAAGCGCGATGCGGGTCATGCCGCGAACAATGCGTCGAGCCTGCCGGCGCGCTCCAGCGCCATCAGCTCGTCGCATCCGCCGACGTGCCTGTCGCCGACAAAAATTTGCGGCACCGTAGTCCGCCCTGAGGCGCGGCAGATCATCTTCTCTTTCTCTGGCCCGCCCCAGTCGACCGAGATTTCCTTGAATGCAACGCCCTTGGCTTCGAGCAGGGCCTTGGCCCGCCAGCAATAAGGACAAAAGACCTTGGTGTAGATTTCAACCGGCGGCACGAAACGTCCTTTCACGCCGATACTTAAGCGCGATGTTCAACGCATCAACTGCGAAGGTTTCACCACCCTCGCCCAGCTGACCAGCTCGACCCGCGCCGCACCGGCTCGTTTGAGCGTCCGGGCGCACGCCTCGGCCGTGCTTCCGGTGGTCAGGACATCGTCGACGAGGATAACGGTCTTGTCAGTGATTGCTCGCGTGTTCCTCACGCGGAATGCCCCGGCGACAGTTTTGCGGCGCTGGAGCCGACTCATGCTCTTGAGTGGCGGCGTTCGACGGGTCCGCTCGAGCGCCATTGGATCGGACGCGATCCCGAGCCGCCGCGAGAGCTCACGCGCAACCAGCGCCGACTGGTTGAAGCCGCGATTCCACAATCGGGTCCGGTGAAGCGGAACGGGCACCAGCAGCCGATCGCCGTCCTCGCTTACGAGCGGCGCCATGTAACGGGCCATGGTTCGAGCAATTGCGACTCTTCTGCCATATTTGAGACGGATCGCGAGGCTTCGCGACAGATCATCATAGGCCACGGCGGCACGGGTGCGGGCTATGCGTGGCGGCCGGGCGAGACAGGCGCCGCAACTCGTCTGTTCGGTCGCCTGGAGCGGAATGCCGCAGATCGAGCAGCCCGAATGGCCAAGGAACTCGATCCCTTTCCAACAATCTGGACAGAAACTGTGCACCTCGCCGACGATCGTTCCGCAGCCCGCGCAGCGCGGTGGGAGTGCGAAATCGAGCGCCCAGCGGACGACCGCTCGGAAGATAGTCGCGACCATCGCTCCTTGTCGCTTGGCCGGGCGCAGCGCACAAGCGCCGGCGTGGCCGAGCTGTTCGACATGGAGCTTCGCGCGATGCGCCGCGACCGCGCTGCGCGAACCGGCGTCGAGATGTTCCTCTACGAGCGCACCTTCGCCGATTGTCTTGAGCGCATCGAGCTGATCCAACGCCGGTTCGAACGCGCGCTCCTGATCGGCTGCCCCGATGCCCGGTGGCCCGAGCGGCTTCGTAGCCTCGCCGGCGAGGTCGAGGTTCGCGACCCGGGCCCGCTGTTCGCCGAGCGTGCCCATGGCGAGCTGTTGGTCGAGGATGCGTGGGTGCCGCCCGAGGGCGCGTACGACCTCGTCGTCGCGGTTGGCACATTGGACAGCATCAACGACCTGCCGCTCGCATTGCGCCTCGTCCGCCACGCGATGCGGTCCGATGCCCTGTTCATCGGCGCGCTGTCCGGTGGCGGCACGCTGCCACAGCTTCGCCGGGCGATGCGTTCGGCCGATGCCGTGAGCGGCCTCGCCATGCCGCACGTCCATCCACGGGTGGAGGCCGCTGCCTTGGCCCCGTTGCTGCAAGAGGCCGGCTTCGTCCGCCCCGTCGTCGACGTCGATCAGGTAGCGGCATCCTATCGTTCGCTTGAGCGGCTGGTCGGGGACCTGCGGTCGATGGGGACGACCAGCGTCCTTCACGCCCGCCCCCGTGCCGTCGGCAGAGCCGGACTGAACGCCGCAAGGCGGGCTTTTGTCGAAGCCGGCGATGGCTCGCGGACGCTCGAAACGTTCGAAATCCTCCACTTCGCCGCCTTCACGCCCGCAAGGGGCTGAAGCGTGATTAACTCTGATCGCGGAGGAGTTGTTAACTCACCTTCCGTACATCGACCATGTGGACGTGGATCAGAGGAGGGTGGCGTGAGCGCTATCCGACAATATTTGCATAGGCTGTGCGCCGACTCGCGCGGTGCGACCGCTATTGAATACGGCCTGATTGCCGCACTCATTGTCATTGCGATGATGGGTGGGCTGCAGTCGCTCGGGGGCGGCGTTGGCGGCATGTGGGGCAAGCTGGCGAATACGACGAACACGTATATGCCCTGAAGCGGAGCGGGTGTTCAGCTCCGCCGCGTCCTATCCAAGCGGGTCGATTTTGAACCGGGAATTAAGATCGATTCTAAGGTCTTGGCTCAGCCGATCACCAGGAACTTGGCGCGGCGCTGGGCTCGAAGCTCGTCGGGTCCGAGCCGGCTGCAACCGTCCAGCTCCTCGATCAAGGCGCCTTTGAGTGTCCCGATCGCGGCATCAGGGTCACGCTGCGCGCCGCCGAGCGGCTCATTGACGATTCGGTCGATGACGCCGAGCCCCTGGAGGTCGGCGGCAGTGATTTTCATCGCCTCGGCGGCTTCGCCGGCCTTGTCCGCCGTTCGCCACAGAATCGACGCGCAACCTTCCGGCGAAATGACCGAATAGACGGCATGTTCGAACATCAACACCCGGTTGGCGCTGGCAATGGCGACAGCCCCGCCCGATCCGCCTTCACCGACGACTGCGGCGATCAACGGAACGCCCAGCGCCAGGCACTCTTCGGTTGACCGGGCGATCGCCTCGGCCTGGCCGCGCTCCTCCGCCTGGACTCCAGGAAAGGCCCCCGGCGTATCGACCAGACTGACAACCGGAATTCCGAAGCGATCGGCGAGGCGCATCAGCCGGATCGCTTTCCGGTAACCCTCGGGTTTGGCCATGCCGAAATTGTGCTTGAGCCGGGAGGCTGTGTCATCGCCCTTCTCATGGCCCATCAGCATCACTCGCCGGCCGTCAATCCGGGCAAGGCCGCCGACAATCGCCGGGTCGTCGGCGAATGCGCGGTCCCCCGCCAGCGGCAGGAAATCTTCGGCGATGCCCGCCACATAGTCCTTGAAGTGAGGCCGGTCGGGATGGCGCGCGACCTGCGCCTTCTGCCATGGAGTCAGCTTGGCGTATGTGTCGCGAAGCAGCTTGTTGGCCTTGGCCTCGAGCCGGCCGACTTCGGCATCGATATCGATGTCGGAACTGCTCGCCGTCTCGCGAAGCTCGGCAACGCGGGTCTCGAGCTCGGCAATCGGCTTTTCGAAGTCGAGGTAGGTCTGCATCGGCGCGGGGGGCCTAGGCGGAAGCTGCGGCCCGCGTCAACGACCGCGCGTCGCGAGCGGATGGCGGGTGTTGACCAGCTCCACCAGGCGGGCGCTGTCGACATGCGTGTAGATCTGAGTGGTCGCGATATCGGCATGGCCAAGAAGCGATTGCAGCACGCGCAGGTCCGCTCCGCCCGACAGGAGGTGTGTCGCGAAGGCATGACGAAGCACGTGTGGGCTGACCCGTTCGGGCGGAATTCCGGCATCGGCGGCGAGCGTCCGGACGATCTGGAACAGCCGCACCCGGCTGAGATGCGACTTGCCGCTGGGGAACAGCCAAGGCGGACCTGAGGGTGCGATATCGAGCCATTTCGCGACCGCCGATTGCGCGCGGGTGGAGATCGGCACCAGCCGTTCCCTGGAACCCTTGCCGCGGACCATCAGGAAGGGCTGGCTGGGCCGGACCGCGCCCCGCGGCAAGCCAACCAATTCACTGGCCCTCAGGCCAGAGCCGTAGAGCAGTTCCAGCAACGCGAGATTGCGCACCGCCCCGAGTTGGCCGCTTGCTGCCCGATCCTCCGCGGCCTCGAACATGCGCTGCACTTCGCCGGGATCGAGAATCCGCGGCAGCGGACGCTCGAAGCGCGGGCGCGGGAGCGCAGCCGAGGGATCGTCGTCGCGCAGGCGATCATCGATAAGGAACCCGAAGAACCGCCGGAGCGCCGCAGAGCGCCGCGCGACCGTCGACGGCGCGAGCTCGGTCCAGGCGGCACCGAGCCGGGAAATGTCCTCGACCGTCGCCGTTCCGAGCGCTCCCACGCTCTCCGCAGCTCTTTCGAGGTCATTGCGATAGGCGTCGAGCGTGTGCAGTGACGATCCCGCTTCGGCAGCCATCATGTCGAGAAAACGATCGACCAAAGCTCGGTCGTCGGGATTCACGTGCGGGACAGCGCCTCGGCGGCGA
>Ga0157369_10003166_pt1 | contig 19645 bp, 13 predicted proteins | sample C25metaG_FD_113461 | JGI IMG/M metagenome (GOLD analysis project Ga0157369, IMG submission 113461) | Corn rhizosphere microbial communities from Kellogg Biological Station, Michigan, USA - C2-5 metaG | ecosystem: Host-associated > Plants > Roots > Rhizosphere > Soil | place: USA: Michigan...
ATAAAAAAGGCATTGACGAGCGCTTTGCAATTATTAAACCATGAAATTGTAACGGAAATCACGCAGGAGACCAAAGATGAATATCTGCGGGTAATCAATGAAATCGTAGAAGCATTAAGAGAATTTGATTAAGCAGCTATAATTTTTCCATAGCTTTTGAGCCTGATTTTGCTATAGCCACCCGCTTGTTTGCTCACCTCTATTTGCGCGCCAATCCTGTCCTTCAAAGCTTCTACATGCGAAATAATTCCAATCATTTTTCCGCTTGCCTGCAGGTTTTCGAGTGCTGAAATAGCGATATCCAACGTGTCGGAATCAAGTGTTCCAAATCCTTCATCAATGAATAAAGAACGTATCTGTACTTTGCGGCCGGCGAGATCGGATAATCCCAAGGCAAGAGAAAGACTAACCAAAAAACTTTCGCCTCCGGAAAGCGTAGCCATCGGGCGAACCACATCGGCCTGATAATGATCTACGATTTGTAATTCCAGGTCTTTTTCAGGCGATTTTAAAATTGTATAGCGATCATTTAATTTTTGCAAATGCCGGTTTGCCAATTCTGTAAGCCTTGCTAATGTAAGCCCCTGTGCAAAACGACTGAATTTTTTTCCATCAGCAGAGCCAATTAAAATACATAATTGATTCCAGCGGTTAAATTCTTTTTTTTGCGATTCGATTTGTGAAGCGATTGAGTCAAACCTGCTAGCAGCTTCAGTATCGAGTCTTAAAATTGTTTTTTGTTCACCGATCGTTTGATTCAATACTGTAATTTTTTGCTCAGCTTCATTACACACAATTACCAGTGCTCCTTCTGTTTCATTTGTGATCTTTTTCTCAGTTTCTTTGTCATATTCTTCAGTTGCATTTTTTAAAACTCCTACAATAGTATTAACTTCTGATGCAATTTTTTTCTGCAAAATTTCAATATCTGCCGCTACTTCATCCGGTAAAATATGTGTTCGCAATTCTTCAATAGAATCAATACCGGAAGCTTTTAACGTTGAAATTAATGCATCTGAAAAAGCATTCTTTTCTTCCAGGTTCCTTTGAAGTGATTTTTGATTTTCTTTCAATTTCACCTGGAACTCCTTTACCAGTGCCTCTTTTGATTTTAAAATTTCAGTAGTTTTTTCTTTTCTCTCATTTAGCTGAACAATATTTGCATTCATGCTGGTTCGTTCTGACGATGGATCTTTATCACCAAACAGCTTGCGTCGTTCTTTTATTTTTGTGTTATAGACAGATTCCTCTATTTCAAAATTTTCTTTCAACTTCTTTTCATTTTCAAACGCTTCTTTTTCTTTTGAAATAAAATTGTGGTAATCGTTTTCCAGTGCCGCAAAAGCGATATTTTGCTTTTGCTCTTCTCTCAAACATCTTACAAAAAGCTCTGATCTTTTTGTTAATTCCGCCGCTGTTTTTTCAAGATTTTCTTTTTCAAACTTTTTACCATATCTAAAAAGAAAAACTGTTGCCTGATGAATAAATTGATCTCTTTTTTCTGAAATTTCACAAATGCTTTGAACCAGTTTTTCTTTGATATCCTGGAATGATTTCAATTGTGCTTCTGCCAAAGAAATCTTATTCGCGTTTCTTAATTGTTCCTGCTTGTTCTGGCTGATAAATTCTTCAATTGCGGCAACTTTCTTTTGAACCGTTTTTGCTTTTGAAATTTTATTCTGAACAAGTTCAAGGTTTTGCTGGTATTGATTTAAAATGTTCACAATAATGGATAATTCAGTAATAGCAATGGTTTCAGCGATACTTTCCGCATTCAAATGAAAATCATCTTTTATTTCCACAATATTTGTTTCTATTTGCGTTCCATCTTTTTGTAATCCTTCTTTTATATTTTCCCACTTATTGATTTCATTGTTTTTCTCATTCCATTTTTTCGCCAGTTCTGCTAATTTATTTTCGTGATTATCCCTGTTCGATTCTGCTTCTGTAATTTTATAATTATTATCGTTATGATAAGGATGATCCAATGAACCACACAACGGGCAAGGCTCTTCCGGTTTTAATTGCTCCCTGGCTGCATCATATTTTTGAATCCGTATTTGCAATTCTACGAGCTTTTGTAAATCATGCAAATGATTTTCTGCTGCTTCTTTTTCTTTTGATAAAAATTCAATTTCTTTCTTTCCTTTTTCAATATTTTTTTTGGTTTCTATCAGTTCATGTTGATTGCGCTGACTGCGTTCCTGGTTTTTTTGATATTCTTCGGCCAGCCTTTTTTGTTCTTTTAATAAGCCAATCACAACAGGAAAATCTTTTTCGTTTGATTCAAGTTCTTCCAACGATTTTCCTTCAAGTTCCCTTTCTGTTTCCAAACACAAATCCTGCTTATTTGCTTGTTTGCCGGCTTCCGTCTTTTCCAGTTTTTCTTTCTCAGCAAAAAAAACATGGAGACTGCTTTTTTGTGTTTGTAAATTATCCTCATTTTCCTGCAGCTCTTTATTCAACCGTATTACAGTGTTTTCAGATTCAATCAGCGTGCTCTTTAATTGAAGAAATTCAGGTAATTCTTTCTCAAGCGTTTCATCTTTTAAATTTTCATTTTTCCATTTGTTTATCTTTTCAATTTTTCCAACACAGTCATCAAACAATTGCTTTTTTGCCTTGAGCTCTTGCTTTGTTTTATTTAGATTATCGGTTGCTTCCTGAAGTTTATCTTTTGATTTGTTTAGTTGTTCTTTTAATGATTTCAGCTCTGCATCTTTTTTTGTTACTTCTTCAAAAAGCGGCAATGCTGCTGATAATTCTTCCTCTGCATTTTTATGATTTCTGACTGATTTTATATTTTCATCAGCCACATCTTTCAATGCTTTTTCTAATTCACGTAATTGGTTGGTTATTTTACAAATCTCATTTTGTAATTCAATCTGCTTCTTCTCACACATGTTTATTTCAGCCAATGCCGGTTTATGTGCGATGGCTTTCTGATGCGATTGCAATCTTTCAAATTCAGCTTTATTTTCCTCCTCGGTTATTTTTAATTGCTGCAATTGATTTTCATAATCAACTTTTTTTTCCGCAAGGCTTTTAATTTTCCTAAGCCATTCGATTTTTCTTTCAGCCTCTTGTTTATTGATTTTGAATTGATTTTTTTCTTTTTCGAGTTCAGAGATGAGTCTATTTATTTCCTCTTTGGCCTCTATTGATAAAAGCTGTACATCATTCATCCTGGTTTTTAATTCCTTTAATATTTGTTCTTCATTTGAAGTTCTTTTATAGATGTAAGAAGAAATATCAGAGTAAATACCGGTATCTGTAATTTTTTCCAGCAGTTCACTTTTGTCGCTGTCTTTAGACTTCAGAAATTGTGTAAAATCGCCTTGGGCAAGCATTACAGACCGTAAAAACTGGTTATAATCCAATCCACAAATGTCAATGATCTTCTGTTGCACTTCTGATATTCTATGGCTCGCAACAATATTTCCTTCAGGCATTTCACAGATTTCCATTTTCACAGCCTGCAAATTTCCTTCTGCTTTTCCTCGGCTTCGTCTTTGCGACCAGCGCGCTTTATAAATTTTATGATTCACCTCTAATTCTACTTCAGAAAAACTTTCTGAAGTAAAGCGCGTCATACTTTCATCCGCGTTTTTATCATGACGATGTACGCGACCATAAAGCGCTACAGTGATCGCATCGAGAATCGTTGTTTTTCCTGCACCTGTTGGGCCGGTTATGGCAAACAAACCATTGTCTGTAAAAGGTGCTTCGTCAAAACGAATCGTATGTTCGCCTTTTAAAGAATTCAGGTTTAAAAATTTTACACTTAGTATTTTCACTTTTTTTTTAATTTGTATTCAGCTTTTGCAAATCTGAAATCTTCTTTTGAATTTCCAACCTGAACATTGAACATTGATTATTGAATATTCAATCAAAACTCATCACTCACCCTTCACCATTTTGAAAGAGCTCCACTGCCTCATCAAAAGTTTTAAGGATTTCGGACACATCTGCGTCAGGAAAAGCTGATTCGATTTTTTTCTTAAAAACCGAGCGTGGATCCAGATCGTTAAGACTTAGTATTTCCTGGGTTTGTTCATCCAGGTTTTTTGCTTTGCGAATCGCATTTTGCCTGATAAACAGTTGTTCAATAAAATGCTTATCTCTGATCAAATGATTCAATTGTTCCTGAAGATTATGAACGATTGCTTCCGTTTCCAGTTGAATTTCTATCCATTGTGGGAGCTTCATTTTATCATCGTGAATTAATTCCAGCTTTGCTTTAACAGTTTCAAGATTCCCTTTTATCCGATACAATTTTCTGCATGGTGGAATCATTATCTGCTCAATTTTTAGAAGTTTTTCATTTTCGAATTCCAACAACACGACCACTTTGCAATCTCCTGCCTCTGAAAAACTGAGGGGAATTGGAGAGCCGGAATAACGGATATGTTCCATCGCATTAACAACTTGCGGACGATGAAGATGACCAAGCGCTACGTAATCAAACTCTGCCGGAAACTGATCGCCGGAAATGCGGCCGAGATTGCCAACGTAAATTTCATTTTCGCTGCCTGAAGAAGTACCTCCCGATGTATATAAATGACCGGTTGCAATCACCGGAATTTTATTTTGTTTATAAATGCTGATATGTTTTTTAAATTGGTGATAATGATGGCTGATTCCGTCTTTCAGCCTGCTTTCCTGTTCTGCCGTTGTTTCACCCGCTACCGAACGGCGCACATCTTTATCCCGCAAAAAAGGAACGGCACACACAACCAGTTCTATCTTTTCTTCTTTGTTTTTTATCGTGATGATTTGCTCGCCGCACTCATCCGGTACTCCGCCAACAACATGTACATTAAAAATGCGCAGCAACTCTTTTGGAGCATCTAAGGTAGCTACAGAGTCATGATTTCCGCCAATGATAACTACGTTTCTGCAGCACGTTTCAGAGGCTTTCCAAAGAAAATTATAATATTGTTTAAGCGCCGTGTTTGATGGATTTCCAGTGTCAAAAATATCGCCGGCTACAATCAGCACATCTACTTTTTGCGCAGAAAGTGTTTCCACCAGCCAGTCGAGAAAATGTTGATGCTCATCGGTACGCTCACATTGTTCCAGCCGTTTTCCCAGGTGCCAATCAGCAGTATGAAGTACTTTTATCATGTTCTAATTTTGGGAAGCAATTTAGTAATTTGCAGAAAAATTTGCTAATTTTTTTATCAACATTCATACACGGCAAACCAACAAATGAACACAATTCTTAATCAACAAATTAAATTTCTTGTTGTTATTTTTAACATCGGGTTAAAATAAAAGTATTTTTGAAAAGAATAGCAGAAACTCCGTCTCTCTTGAATAACAAAACGAACAATTAAAAATTGCGTACATAATGGGTGAGATTTATTCGGTAGTAAACAAGGATTTTGTATTAAAAAATGAAGCATCAATTCCCATTTCTGATCTTTCGATTCAGCGGGGTTACGGTATTTTTGATTTTTTCAGAACGATAAACAACGAACCGGTTTTTTTAGAAGATCACCTTGACCGGTTTTTTTATTCAGCGTCGCAAATGCAGTTGGATGTGTATTTGAACCGTACTGAAATAAAACAACTGATTCATCAATTAATTGAAAAAAATAACATCGGCGATTCAGGAATGCGCATTACATTAACCGGTGGGTATTCTGAAGATGGTTATTCACTTGCAAAACCGAATTTATTAATTACCCAATCGGCTTTTACTTTTAATAGCGAAATTTTTAATAAAGGAATTAAACTAATCATGTTCAATCATCAAAGGCAATTGCCTTCGGTAAAAACGATAGATTATTTAATGGCGATCCATTTACAGCCTTTTATTAAATCACATAATGCGGACGATGTTTTATATTACTACGAAAATGAGATAACAGAATGTCCACGCTCTAATTTTTTTATCGTAACTAAAAGCGATGAAGTACTCACTCCTTCAAAAAATATTCTAAGAGGAATTACCAGGAAAAAGATTCTTGGTTTTTCTGATGTGCATGTTAGAGAAACAAGTGTCACGCTTGAAGATCTTAAAACTGCGAAGGAGGTGTTCATCAGCAGCACTACAAAGAATATTTTACCGGTTTTGGAAATTGACGGGAAAACAATCAGTAATGGAAAACCGGGGAGAATTACTACTCACATTTATGAACGGATTTGTAAGTTGAAGGAGAGATGATATTATATTTAATTGAAAACAACTGGTATTTTTTTGGCTGCAAACAAAAGGGCTGGCTCAAAGAAAATTTGAGCCAGCCCTTTTAAAATTGATCAATTATCTAACCATTATTTCACCTGAACTACTTTCCCGTTTATTTGTTGGTTCCCAACTTTCAAAGTATAGATCAATGCGCCTTTATAAGGAGAAGGAACATTATACTCTATAATTTGCTTGGATCCGGCTTGTAGATAACCCTGGTAAACTGTTTTCAGTTTTTGGCCTACTACATTGTAAACATCCAAAGAAGCCATCCCCGAAGCAGGTGAAACCACTGAGAATTGCACCTTGTTGGTAAACGGATTTGGATAAGCTGTAATTGTAAGTTTGCTTACAGATTCTTCAAGCGCGATTCCATTGGATGTGGTAGTCATATCCCTGCTAAAGTTAGATGAGCAAGTCCGCTGAGTTGGATAATATCCAAGGAAAGCAGCACCACCGTCAAATGAGCGGTTGATTACATCTATGGCATTATTGATGTCAGAAAGAGAAACGCCGCTTGGCGGTGTGGCTCCTCCTAAAACGGCACTTGCCAGGTTCAAAAGATCCTGTACTGTCTTGCCATTCAAGCACTTCATAAGCGCGCTATTGGTAGTTATTTGTAAACTACTGATTGCTGAGCTGCTTGCAGAACAAGACAAAAGTGTGGTAGATGGGCAAGTAGCGGAATTTATTTTTTGTGTTGTTAAATATCCGCTCTTTAATACAAATCCTCCCAAAGAATTTCCTGGAATGCTAATGTTAAGCGCCAGGGCAATGGATTGGGTTAAGAATACATTAGCAATCTTGCCATTGTACAATGGAGGAAGGGGTTTTGTGATATTGTATGCGCCAGCTAATTTAGCAGGTGTCTGTCCTCCGGGCATGTATTTGATGAGGTTGTTGGCCTCTGTTGAAGTATATCCCATTGTGAAACTGTTACCACCGCTTCCCAGGAGTAATTGGTGATTAGGCATCTTGAAAATACTTGTTTCTATTAATCCCGGAACCGATGATTTGGTTCCTGCTGTATAAGAGGTTCCCGCCATGCAAACCTTACCACCTACGTTTCCATAAAATCCTTGTGTAACAGTATAATACGGCCCTGCGGGAGTAACAGTCATACGATAACTACATGTTGAACTGCTAGTACAACCAGTTTGCGTGTTCGTAACGGTAAGCGTCAAAGTGTAGGACCCAACGGTAGAAGTAGTGACTGTTACACTTGCATCAGAAGTAGTTGCTGATCCAAAGAAGGAAGCACCGCTTGTATTGGTCGAAAATCCCCAGGAATAAGAATATACACCATCAGTATTAGCAGGGCCATTAAATGTTACTTTAGAACCTAGTGTTGACGATGTTGGAGAACCTGAACTACTGATAGTGCAATTTGGTAAAGGATTTACAGTGCTACGTGGAGACAATGCACTCGCACATTTACTGCTTACGGTTGCTATCGCATTAATTGTATCGCCGGCGGAAAGCGCAGAAACGGCTTTGCTCCAGTTTCCACCATTTACAGTGGCCAATCCAACAGAAGCTCCGTTTACAAATACCTCAACTGTCGCACCGGTTTCATTAGTGCCGCTAACGGTTGTAGCACCTGCGCAAACCCCGGTAACGGTTGGAGTAGCAGTATTAGCAGAAACTGTTACAGAAGCAGAAGCTACACTGGCACAGGCTGCTGAAGTAGCGGTAGTGGTTATTACATCGGTTGCGGAAACTGCAGTTACAGTAGCAGTCCATGTATGACCACTTACCTTTGCAGTACCGATTTGTACAGCACCGTCATAAACTGTAATTGTTGTCCCATCTGCTTCACCGCTTGTACCGCTTATTGTAGTTGCACCGGCGCAAAGAGGGCCAGTAACAGTCGGCGCGCCAGGAGTTTGATTCACAACGATGGTTACAGGAGTTCTTGTGCTTTCACAATCACCTGAAGTAACAGATACATAATAAGTTGTTCCATTTACAAGTACAGTTGAAGGGTCAAGCTCGAAACTGTTATTTGGATCGGAACCGCTATACCAATGATAAGTGCCACCGTTTCCGTCTGATTGTGGAAGGTCGGCAACTGTTTTATTGTCGACACTGCAGAATGGTCCGGCCATTACCGTTGGAGCAGTGAGATTACAGCAGGAAGTAAGGTTAAAAGAGTTGACGCCGGTTTTCGTTATAACAGTGCTACTGTTATCAGAAATAGTTAAGGTTGCTGTATAATTTCCTGCGTCAGGATAAAGATGAGTAGTATCAGTGACGTCAGAAAGATTTGAAACAGTTAGAGAGCCGGTTGGTGTTCCATCTCCAAAATCCCAAGTATAGGTAAAAGGAGCTGTGAGGTTATTTGCAGTGATAACCGGAGAAAAATCAACCAATAGAGAATTACCATTTTCATTACATACTCCCGGAGTAAAAGCAAAATCCACATCTAATTTTACAGTTACCGGAACCGTCTCTCCGGCTTTAAATCTGCATTTTGCAGGAGTAGCAGGACATTGTGCTGCTTCACTTGTACAGAAATTGGTATTGCCCGTGCCCCATGAAATAAACAGGTTTGTGAGCGAAAAACTTGATGGGCAGGTGAGTCCGGATAAAGCAGTTCCGAGTTGGTAAACAAGATTATTATTGCTGCCATTGTTAATCGTTATTCCCGAAAAGCAATGGGCAAGATTAACGCTGGTACCGGTCTTGAGAAGATTGAGTGTTCCCACTATAGAAGCGCCAATTCTTTGGGTATTGGAACTAACGATCAGATGTAGTTCTGCATTATTAAAAGGGCTTGCGGTTCCGCAATCAATGGGTGCATTGTTCGGCCCGGAAATATAGGCGCTAACCACTCTTACGTCGTTCGATGTACAATTTGTGGGATTACAATTTAATTGTGCAAAAACCGATGAGTTTGAAAACATTGCTAAGAAATACAATGTTGCTAAAAACCGAAAAAGCAAGGGGCGCTGCCGCCACTTGCCTGAGAGTCTACGTGTTGTCATTTTGTTTTATTTTTAAGATGAAGGTGACGTTGCCGCATAGGAAATAAATTTCCCCGGTTAATGAATAGGAGTGGAAACACGTAAAAACACTTATACGATAAACAGTCGCAATAGATTTGAAACTTCAATAAAGAAATCTATGGAATGTAAAAAATAAGCACAGCTATTTTTGATAGATAAAGGATTTGCAAAAATAAAAGGGGAGTAGATTTTTAAAGGATAGGTAAAACAAAAATAAAATAAATATGTGATTTACCAAATTTATTTAAAAAATTATCTTGGTGCTTGCGTCTGCCTCAATCACAATGCCTTTTCAACTGAAGAGTCGCTTTTTCAGAGCTTGAATTGAAGAATTCAGTTTTAATATCACAACTTTTTCTGACAAATCCATTGACGCAACAAATCCTTTTTTTGCCGCTTTCTGCCAGTATGAATCCAAAGGAATGATGGTAGTTTTGTTCTATAATATGTCATAATGAAAACAGTGTTTGACTTAAAAACAAGAGAAGAATTAATCGACCGCATCAGGATGTTAAATGAAAACAGTAAAGCTGAATGGGGTAAAATGAACGTGTATCAAATGATAAAACACTGCACACTTTGGGAAGAAATGATGTGGGGCAGAAAGATGTTTAAAAGATCTTTTGCTGCTTATTTGTTCGGTAAAATCGCTCTAAAAAGCGTTTTAAAAGATGAAACGGCATTAAGAAGAAATACTCCAACCGTTCCTGCACTTTTGACCAATGAAAAAAGTGGCGATTTAGCTACTGAAAAGATGAAATGGATCTCCAGCATTCATGGTTATGGAGAATTTTCAAATGCCTCCATGATTCATCCCTTTTTTGGAAGGATGACCCGGGAGCAGATCGGCTATTTCGTCTATAAACATACCGATCATCATCTCCGGCAGTTTAATTGTTAGAGATTCAAAGAATTTACACGTGTTTCTTTTACTTTAAAAAAAATGATCGTTATATTTTTGAGAGAATATTGAATATGTATCATTTTATGAAAACGATAAACAAGTTGAAATCGCGAGTGCCAGTAACGAAATGTCGCTTTAGTGGCGTTTTTGATTACTAAATAACCTGACAAACTATAATTTTCTACTGATAAAAGCGCCATTAGATTTACAGGATTAAAACTTAAAAAATTATGGCAAACTCAATCAGCTCTTTAAAAAAAGACGTTTTTACCTCTAAAGATTTTCCGGTAGATAAAATAAAAGATAAAATAAGGCTATTACCCGAGCAAATCGCGTCAAATGCTATTAAAGGCAAAGCCGACAGTTTACATGGCATGCTTGGTAAGCCAGTCTCCCAGGTGCAGGGGTTGAACAATTTATCTGCCTATTTTCAGAATTATGAAGGCGGCGTTATTATTGTGACACAATTATCTCCTCTGAAAGTTTTTGAAATTCATGGCGATATTTATAAAAAATGGGTAGAAATGGGAAGGGAAAATTATGGTTTGCCGCTTACAGATGAAACCGCTACACCAGATACCGTGGGCAGATACAATCATTTCACTGATGGTAAATCGATTTACTGGTATCCCTCAACAGGCGCGCACGCGATTTATGGCGCCATAAGGAATCTTTGGTCAAGCCTCGCGTGGGAAAGATCGGAGTTGGGTTATCCTACGTCTGATGAAATGAATGCGCCGGACGGTATCGGAAGAATCAGTTATTTTCAACAAAAAGCCATTTACTGGACAGCCGCTACCGGCGCAATTGTTGTGGAGGACAGCAAAACCTGGGAAGGAAATATTTTTTTCAGCGATGGAACTGCACTCGGCGGCAACGTGAAGGTGATTTTAAATAAAAACGGCGATTGCAATTTTAGCGGCCATCTTCACGACAGTGGGTATAGTCCGTACACCGTTACGGTAATTGCCGTAGTTATGACATCTTCAGGCACCGGTTATTCGCTGGTACATAAAGGACATACTGATGGAACAGGTTCTGATCTTTTTGGATCACCGAACAGGAATCATGACTGGAATGAAAACGTAAACAATCCTGCAATTCGTGATAACTGGATTCAGATAAATAGCGCTTCCTGCACTTTTAAAACAAGCGCGCAGGATATTTTCGCTTCAGATTTACAGGATACGATTACTACAATAGCAAAAGCCGCCGCCCAGGCTGCTGTTGTGGCCATTATTGCCTTAATTTGAATATGTCTTCAAAACGATCAAAGGTTTTTCACATTGGCACAGGCTTTCGCGCCCGTGCTTTTTTTTATTATATTCATTTTGCATTCTAGACCATAGAACTTCTGATCGTTTTAAAAAGTTAGATTAACCGCGGTACTCTTTTCTATAAGTATCTCATTCGTTTAAAAAACCACCCTTTTTAGTTTTTCGTCATTTTTTCATGACTGAACGTTTTCCGGCAACCAACCATTATTTTCCTGCGATTATAATAGTCCATAAGAATGTTTTTTTGAAATAGTGAGAAAACGGTCATTTTTCATTTGAAACCACAATATTAAACAGGTATCTGTTTTTATTTCATCAATATTAAAATCAAAGAAAATGAAAAATTTTATCACCGGATTCATTCCACCCGCTTTAAAAAGCGTTTTTATTTTGACAGCAATTTTAATGGCCCTGAATGGTTGTAAAAAGCTGGAAACGGTACATAATTTTATAGATGGTTACAATCAAACGAATCTTGTTGCCGATACAGCCGGTTACGGGGCAGCAAGAATCGATCCCAGCCTCGTCAATCCGTGGGGCATTTCTTTTTCCGCCACCAGCCCAATATGGATTTCGGCAAATCATACCAGCTTATCCGTTATTTATGATACCGCCGGCATGACCGTGATTCCAAACGTGATGATCCAGGGCGGAAATGGAGCACCAACAGGACAGGTTTTTAATGGCACTTCCGGGTTTGTTATTCCGGCAAATGGAAAACCTGCCCGGTTTATTTTTGCCGGCGAAGACGGAACCATTTCTGCCTGGAACGGAGGCACAGCAGCCATTACTGTTGTGGATCGTTCGCACCAGGAGGCAGTTTATAAAGGCCTAGCAATGGCAAATGATGGTACAGGAAATTTCTTGTATGCTGCCAATTTTAAAAAAGGTAAGATTGATGTCTTCGACAGCACCTTTACCCATGTGAAAGAAAAGGCATTTGTCGATAAAAATATCCCCAATGATTACGGACCATTCAATATCAGGAATATTGATGGAAATTTATTTGTTACATATGCCAAACACAAGGCACCGGACAATATGGATGACCAAAAAGGACCAGGCAATGGCTATGTAGATGTTTTCAGTGCAAAGGGTGAATTATTACAACGATTTACATCACGTGGAGCTCTTAATTCGCCGTGGGGAATCGTGCCCACAGCGCCAGGTTTTTACAGTGTTCCAAATACCATTTTAATCGGAAATTTTGGAGACGGACGCATTAATGTTTACAAAGACGATGGCGAATATATTGGAACCTTGAAAGATAAACACGGCCATGACATCATCATCGATGGCTTGTGGGCGCTTGAAAATAATGTTCCTAAGGCCAATCCATTGCACTTGTATTTTACTGCCGGCCCTGCCGACGAAACTCATGGTCTTTTTGGGTATTTGAGTAAATAAGTTTTAAAGTGTATTAATCCGTCCCATTTTCATGACCAGGGCCTTCGAAAGAAGGCCCTTTATATTTTCAGAAGAGAATTTCATTTATGAAAAAACTTGCGTGCATATTAACAATCGATTTCAATAAGAAAGCGGTTTTATAAAAATCAAAATAAACGATAATTGTTCGTTTACTGCTAATACGTAATTCCTTACGTTTCTCAGTAACAGAGGAATTAATACTATTTTTATAAATAATTTCTTTTTTAATAACAAACTTCATCATGAAAATTGTAAAAAACCTTTTAATTCTTATGATTTTTCAGTCGGTTTATTCCATCGCTTCAGCACAGTCGCAATTCAAAGCACTGTTGGTAACCGCCACCCGCGGATTTCAACATGAATCGATAAACGCGGGAGTTTTGGCAATGCAGGACTTGGGTAGAAAAAATAATTTTGATGTTGTGTTGCTGCAGGATCAAAAATCATTTACTGATAATTTTTTAAAGGAATTTCAAGTAATTATTTTTTTAAATACTACCGGCGATATTTTTGATTCTGCTCAACAAAAAGTGATGGAGCGTTTTATTCAATCCGGAAAAGGATTTGTAGGAATTCATAGCGCTTCAGATACAGAATATGGTTGGGATTGGTACAGAAAACTGGTCGGTAGAATGTTTCATATTCATCCTGCCATTCAAACAGCCCGGATGAATATTGTTGACAATACATTTCCTGGGTTACAGGGGTTTTCAGGCAATAAATGGTGGACAGATGAATGGTATGAATTCGGGCCGGAAGAGATTACTGGGCTTAATTACATTCTTGCTGTAGATGAATCAACTTACAATCCGAAAACACAATGGGCAGACAAAAAAGGAAATGGCATGGGCAAATTTCATCCAATCGCTTGGTATCACAATTATGATGGAGGCCGTTCTTTCTATACTGCGCTTGGCCACATGCCTTCCGACTATAGTGATCCGGTGTTTTTAAATCATTTGTATGCTGGAATTTTTTGGGCCGCAACAGGAAGGAAATAAGACAAGTGTCTATTAAAAGATTAAGATAATGGGCGCCGTTTTCTGTCGGACTATTAAATCTTTCTTATTTCTACAAACAATTCCTCAGTAGAAAAATGGTGTAAATACTGCCAAATTTGCCATTTGATCGCATATGCGATTACTAAAAAACCTGAAAAACTATAATTGCATCATACGGAGACGCCATGTATTTTTACAACGATGATTCTTTCAACATTTAACCTGGTTTTTCTTCAATAATATAGATCTCTGGTTTTTCAAATTCCGGAACGGTACAGGACGAAAGTCCTGTGCCTTTCTTTTTACCGGAAAATCTCCTGCTTTCCTTCTGATTAATTGTTTCTAAAAGTTTCATAATTTCCAAATAGCTTTGAACTTCATGATTCAAGTTGATACAACTATGCAGATTAGCTATAAAAAGTGCGTACTAACTATTAATTTTCTTTTAATAACTTTTACTACCCTTTTTGCACAGAAAACAAAGATGCCATCCGCTGAAGGTGTGGTAAGCTATTCCTTTCGTAGCAACGGAAAGGAATTAAAAGGTCCTTCTTTAAAATTATTTTTCAAAAATAACATTGCCCACCTTCTATCCGGGAAAGATCCGGAAAAAAAAGAAGTGCAATTCATTGACTATAATAATAACGTAACATGGCAAATTCTTACGCTTAAGAATGGCAGCCGGTACTCATTGAAAACGCCTTTTTCAAAATATGAAAAAGCATCTCTGACCGGCGATACCGCTTCTATTCTTGGGTACAAGTGTCAAAAAGCGAAAGTAATTGTTCGTTCCAATACCATCGAAATCTGGTTTACGGATAAGTTGCGGATTAAAGGCACTCCTTCTTTGGGAATTGCACCAGGTTTAGGGCTTATTTTAAAAACAGTTCGAAACGGTAATTTTGAAACGTATGCTACAAAAGTAGAATTGAAAAAAATAAATGACAGTTTAGCAAAGTTACCGGAAGATATGGGATCAATAGTCGATGAAGCTGCCTATAGACGAAAAGAAATTGACAACCGATTTATTACCATTCCGGTTTTTTCACAACAGCAAATAAACTTTACTGATTCTATTGTAAATCCGGCTGATAATCTTCAAAATGTGACTTATCGTTATGCCGGCGGAACATTGGTATTAAAAAAACTAAAGCTTCCTGATAGTGAGCGCTATTCGGTGTTTGCCGATCTTTCTGAATATTCAAATGGCGACGCGTATGATCGGACGGGAAGTGTTTTTGTGATTCCGACAGACAGGCAAAAATCATTTCTTGACGGTCTAAAAAACGGGAAAAATGAATTACCGGTATATAAGGATAAACAGGGCAAGCAATACCAGGGAGTAATTGAAACGGATCAATATCTTCCGCCATTCGAATTGATGCGATTCTTTACGCCGTTTGGAGTAAGGGCTTATAATCAGAGATCTGAAATTCAAGGTTATGATTGGGCGGATTCTGTAAATTATAAACAGGAAATCACTGATCTGTTGCCGGCGTTAACGGGTGAAGTTTGGATTGGCGTTTTTATAGGTAACTATGATAAAGGTGGTCATATTGTAAACCTGAACCTTGATTATTATCCGAAGGAAGAGAAGGATTCTTCTGAAAAAAAGAACTGGATAGAGCCGGTATTTAATACATTGAACATTATGGAAATGGCCGGCCAGGAATATGCTACCATGTTTGATAATGATTCTCTGACAGTGACTGTGGATGTTCCTGAAGGCCTTCGAAAGCTTACATTGCGTTACATTACAACCGGGCATGGCGGATGGGAAAATGGTGATGAATTTAATCAAAAGCTGAACGAAATATTCATGGACGGAAAAAAGATTTTCAGTTTTATTCCCTGGAGAACCGACTGCGGTACGTATCGTATGTACAATCCATCGTCCGGTAATTTTGGCAATGGATTATCATCTTCAGATTTGAGTCGTTCCAATTGGTGTCCCGGTACTACAACGAATCCGGTTTATATTCCTATAAATGACCTGACGCCAGGGAAACATACTTTCAAAGTTGCGATCTCTTTGGGCAAAAGAGAAGGTACGAGTTTTAGCGCGTGGAATATTTCAGGATGCCTTATTGGAGAATATAAGTAAAAGTAATCGCAGGATAACAACTTGTACAGTAAAAGAATAAATAACGCAATTTGTGTTTTCTTTAATCGCACTACCTGTTGAAAAGCTGCGCTTTTAAGTGTTTATAAGCTCATCTGAAATTTCATCCTACTTTTGTCCATTCATTTTCAAATAATTTGACTGCCGATGTTTGAGCTTTTATTGCAAAGTATTGAAGAAAAGATTTCTATTTCTAAAGAAGAATTTGATTTTTGCAAAACACTTTTTATTCCAAAAAAATTGCGGAAGAAGCAATACTTGTTGCAGGAAGGCGATGTGTGCAGATACACTGCTTTTGTGGAAAAAGGAATGCTCAGAACTTTTACAGTCGATGAAAAAGGAAATGAACCGATACTACAATTCTCGATGGAAGGGTGGTGGATAGCCGATCTTTACAGCTTTCTTACTGAAGAGCCTTCTATATATAATATTGAGGCGCTGGAGGAATGTGAATTGTTATTAATTACAAAAGAAAATTGGGAAATTCTGCTGGCAAAAGTGCCTGCTTTTGAGCGATATTTTCGTCTGCTGATCCAGAATAATCTGATCGCTACGCAAAGAAGATTGATGAGTTCATTAAGCGAAAGCGCGGAAGAAAAATATACCAAACTCATTAATAATTTTCCCGGCTGTATTCAACGCGTACCCCAACACATGATAGCTTCCTATCTTGGCATTACACCCGAAACACTGAGTAGAATCCGTGCGCAAATGGCAGCGAGAAAATAAGGGGCGAATTGTGAATGGGCAAAGTAAAAAGCTGAAAGCTGCAAAGCTTTTTGACGAGCCACTATTAAAATCTGATTTCAAATGAAAGTTTTTATAACACGCGAAATACCGGAAGTTGGTTTAAAAAAGTTGAAGGATGCGGGAATAGAAATTGTGGAGTGGAAAGAAAAGAGAGAATTAACGCAGCCTGAGCTGATACAACAGTGCAAACAATGTGATGCGCTGATTGCAGCCGGTTACAATAAAATGGATGCACATTTTTTAGATGAATGCCGTCATTTAAAAGTGATCGCGTTGCATTCTGTTGGTTATGATAATGTGGACATTGCGGAAGCAGATCGTTTGAAAATTCCCGTAGGAAATACACCAGGAGTTCTGAGCGGACCTACTGCTGATATTGCTTTCCTGCTCATGCTCGCTGTTTCACGTAAAGCTTTTTATCTGCACCAAAAGATCTTAAATGGCGATTGGAAATTTTTTGAACCAACTGCCAACCTTGGTATTCAGCTTTATGATAAAACGATTGGTATTTACGGTCTTGGAAATATTGGTTATGAAATGGCAAAACGTTGTGCTGGCGCCTTTAATATGAAAGTGATCTATCACAATCGCCATAGGAATCTGGCGGCAGAAGAAGAATTAAAAGCAGTTTATGTTTCCTTTGAAGAATTATTAGAAAGGAGCGATGTGTTATCGGTTCACACCAATTTAACCAAAGAAACGCAGGGCAAATTTGACAAAGCCGTTTTTGAAAAAATGAAACGAACTTCTATTTTTATCAATACGGCAAGAGGAGCCATTCATAATGAAGAAGACCTGATTAAGGCTTTGCAAAATGGAACTATCTGGGGCGCCGGACTTGATGTTACTAATCCGGAACCGATGAAGAAAGACAATCCACTATTGACGATGCCAAATGCTGCAGTCTTGCCTCACATCGGCAGCGCTACCGTGGAAACGAGAGATGAAATGGCAAATATTGCTACCGAAAATGTTATTGCAGCATTAAACGGAAAACGAATTCCTTTCCCCGTGAATCCGGAAGTTTATGATTAGTACAATGTTCATTTATTTTTTGCCAGAGAATTAATGACATCAAAATCTTCCTGGCTGAATTGAATCTTTTCTGAGTTCATATTTTCTTCAAGATGCTGAACAGAGGATGTTCCCGGTATTAATAAAATATTTTCGGAATGGTTAAACAGCCATTTCAGAATAAGCTGTGATTCAGTAACAGCGTACTTTTCTGCCAACGCCTTTATTTTTTCATCAGGGTTTAACCGGCTTGCGATAATCGGATTCCATGGAATAAAAGCCATGTCATTTTCTCTGCAATAATCTAAGACCGGCTCCCATTCTCTGAAGGTAAGACTGTACTTATTTTGAACAGAGACAATGTTCAATTGCTCCTGTGCTTTTTTGATATTTTCAATATTCACTTCTGAAAGTCCGATATATTTAATTTGACCTTTTCCGTGTGCTTGTTTCAGAAACCCGATCGTTTCATCAAACGGAACTTTCGGATCAATACGATGCAACTGGTAAAGATCAATTCTGTCAAGCTTCAACCTTTTCAAACTACCTTCCAGCGCTTCTTTCAGATGTTCAGGACGTGCATTAATTACCCATTTGTCGGGGCCGGTTCTTTCAAAGCCACCTTTTGTTGCTATTACCAAATCCGGTGGATATGGATAAAGTGCTTTTGCAATCAGTTTTTCTGAAACGTAAGGGCCATAACTATCAGCCGTATCTATAAAATTTACTCCTGATTCAATTGCTTTTTTTAAAACCTGAATCGCTTCCGCTTCATTTTGCGGTTCGCCCCAAATCCCTTTTCCTGTTATACGCATCGCCCCATATCCATAGCGGTTTACTTTTAAATCATTGCCGATCATCCATGTTTTATTATCATGCATTGTGTTCATTATCTTATTTAATTTTTGCCCGTAACGCTACAAAATTCTCTCCAAATAACGATTCTCTTTTTCTTTTAAATTGGTTCCCCGCGTTGAATATTGAATATCGAGTATTGAACAATGGTAATCCCGTTTGCCTTCCGTCCTCACTCTCTTGACCTAGATCAATGCCATTTCTTATCATACCTCATTGGTTGCCGCTTCACGTTCGGGGTACCTTTGTGTAACAAAAAAAAAGAAAAAGATGGCAGTAAAAAAGACGATAGCAATTGTAGGAGCAACAGAAAAGGCCGGAGTTGAAATCGTAGACAGATTTTCTGCTTTGCCTTACCGTTTGCTGCTTGTTTCAAATAATGCAGAGCAACTTTCGCAATTAGCAACTGACATTTCACGGAAAAATCCCAACGCAGAAATTGATACCCTGGAATGTGTGAAAGATGGTTGTTGGGAGGCAGATATCATTATTCTTGCTGTACCTGCTTGTGAAGAAAAACAGGCGGCAGAAATGATGAAAGAAGTGGCTACTCAGAAAATTGTAGTCGCGGTTTCTAACGCAGAAGTAGAGCATTTTTTGCCTTATTGCAAAGTCGTGAAGATATCATTTGCTGCAAAAAACGAAATGATTGTTTCAGGAAACAATCTTACAGCAAACGAAGAAATATCGAGGATTTTTAACCAGGCGGGTTACCAGGCTGGTACCGCACATGAACACGAGAAGATCAATTTTAGAAACAAATAAATAAACAATCATTAAAACAAAAACAAACAAAAAAACATGAACAAGCTCATTGCAACAAACTCTAACAATACGACCGCTTTGATTGCGCGTCTCGCACTCGGATTAACGATCTTTCCGCATGGTGCCCAAAAACTTTTAGGATGGTTTGGAGGATATGGATTTACAGGGACTATGGGATATTTTACCACACAGGCACATCTTCCATACATCATTGGACTCCTGGTTATTCTCATTGAATTTTTCGGATCACTCTTTCTCATATTTGGTTTCCTTTCACGCTTTGCTGCAATTGGTTTTATCGGGCTCTATATTGGAGCAGTTGCGACAG
>Ga0157369_10003168_pt1 | contig 19631 bp, 23 predicted proteins | sample C25metaG_FD_113461 | JGI IMG/M metagenome (GOLD analysis project Ga0157369, IMG submission 113461) | Corn rhizosphere microbial communities from Kellogg Biological Station, Michigan, USA - C2-5 metaG | ecosystem: Host-associated > Plants > Roots > Rhizosphere > Soil | place: USA: Michigan...
CGGGAATGGATGCGCGACGGCCTTGCCGGAAATTCGGCAGGACTGCTGCAGGGACGAACCATGCGAGGGGTCTGTGAAATCGGTTGTCGTTGCGCCGGTGCGTGTTGATCAATGAATTGCGTGATCGCTACGCTCACGATCGTGGACAACTACACGCGGGAATGGTTGACTTCTCGCGTCCACGCGAGCCGACCGACATCGCGAAGAACGAATCATTCAAGGGGCGCTTCCGGGGAAGAATGCCTAGACCGGCGAGCCCACCAGCTGACGAAGGTGGACTCAGCGGGGTATGGTCCGGTGCCAACGATGCATTAGCCAGAAGACAAATCCCGACGCTCGGGTACCGGGGGATGCCATGACAATCAAGACGCGCATCGAGCGACTTGAGGAGGCGCTCGCTGTTCAGTCCGTCGAGACGAACGTTACCTATTGCGTGCTGATCTACGATCCTAGCAATCCGCCGGACTTCGACGCGGTTGCGCGAGAACGCGACCTGACTCACGTCGTCTGGTTACCGGATAACGGCCGTCGCGACCGTGAAAAAAGGGGGGTGCTATGCGGCGAAAATTCACAAACCCTACCCGGTGAGCGAGGCGACGACTGAACTCGTCGTTTTGCCTGCCCCCCCGCGTCAACTTGCACAACCTCGACGCTGTGCGCCGGGAAATGGCGAAAGTCTACCGCGACATGCGGACGAACCGGATCGACAGCCAGGACGGCGCGCGCTTCGTCTTCGCGCTGTCGCAGATCGCGAAGATGTTCGAAATGTGCGATCTCGAACAGCGCATCAGTTCCTTGGAACGGCAAACCAATGTGTTGTGAGTCGGTGCGCGTGACCGCCATGTTGGCCCGGTTTCAATTTTGCAACCGGAAGTGCGGTGGGGACGTCTTCAAGTGAGCCAATGTTCCTACTTGATGGTGATAGCCGTTCTACAAGTCGAATCTGGTACGAATACGCGAACCCATAATGTCTCGCGATGAAGCGGAAACGCGCAAGAATTTATCTTGTGCGCATTTAGTACGAGCACGCCCTCACACAATTGAGGGTTTACGTGGGGTAAATACGAAGTAGGTCTAGTTTCAAAGCTGAATCAACACGGTATGGGTGCTCTGCCCGACATCGCTTCCCCATTCTCTAACCGATCTCGGCTGCGCGTCAGGGAGAGGTGGCATATCTGATGCGTGCTCGATTCACGCGCGTTCTGCGCTAAATAGAAATCGGGGAATAAACAACAAGCGCGTTGGCGGCGACCATCGGCTGGTACACGGCGCGCAATGCGAATCGGGGAAAACGATGAAAACGATATGGGTAGTAACGGGACTGTTGTCCCTGAGCGGTTGTGCCTCGATCATCGACGGCTCGACGCAGGTGGTGTCCGTCGAGACGCGAAGCGCGGCGGAAGCGGTGACCAGCGCGAGCTGCAAGCTTACGAACGATAAGGGTACGTGGTTCGTCACGACGCCTGGTTCAGTTTCTCTGCATCGATCGATGGGGGACCTAAACATCAAGTGTGACAAGGAAGGGCGCGAGCCGGGTATCTCTACCGTGGCTTCATCAGCGCGCGGCATGGTCGCCGGCAACCTTCTGTTCGGCGGCATCGTCGGCACGGCAATCGATATGGGTACGGGAGCCGCTTACGACTATCCGACGCTGATTACCGTCAGCATGGGTGCGGCGAAAATGAGTGCGGCTCCTGCGGCTGCGAGCGGGGCACCTTCAATGATCCCAACGTCTTCTCCGACACCGTCCCCTGTCGGCACTGCCGCAGCCACTCCCGTTGCTGGTCCAACCGAAGCGCGAAACTTCGCCCTCCTCCCGTCGTGCTCGACGATCACAACCGGGCCGCGAGTTAATTGCACGATCCCCTGACTACCGCGAGAAGGTGCGACGCGCGCCAGCAAAGGGCGGCGATGCCGCCCATTCACCAACAGGAAAACACCATGAAGGTTCATCAGCATCACGCCGCGAGCATCATCGCGACGAGCGCGCCGGTTGTCGACGCACATCTCCAAACGGTCGCGGTTACGCAACAGGACACCCGGCAAGACAGGGAACATTCAAATGCGCAAGCGCGAGGTCGCCATGCTTGAGGGCGCGCTCGACGAATACGATCAGAAAGGCACCCAGTGACGACTGTGCTGGCCCGCGTCGCCGCGATTCCGATGCCCGAGCAGGTTCGCGTGCTGCGTGATTAACATGTTTAAGCACCGGCTAGAGACGGGGCGCTGCCAGCGGCGTCATTTTTGTCATGTATTTCGTCGCGCCGTCGATCGTCGCCTGCAAGGCCGATCACTCCGACTATCGCGCAATCCCGACGACGAACTTTCTTGTCGGGTGGGCGGTCATCGGCTGGATCTACGCGATGATCTGTGCGCAGAAACGGACGTGATCATGCGCGAATGCGAAAGGCGCTTGAGGACTTGCACATGAAAGTAGCGATCATCGATACCGAAACAACTGGGGTTGCGGCGCACGACGAGCCGATCAGTATAGGAATCCTGCTTGTTGAAATCGAACCAGGTTCAGGCGTTCTCGTTCGGGAAATTGGCCGATACCACGGCTTGCGCGAGCCATGTGTGCCGATCCATCCGAAGGCTCAGGCCGTACACGGCATGACTGCCGCCGATCTTTCTGGAAAGGTGCTTGACCTCGCCTGGATCACGTCACTGATCAACGAGGCAGATGTGCTGATCGCGCACAATGCTCAGTTCGACGCAAGGATGCTGGCGGTCGTCTGCGACGCTGGATCAGCAAAGTCGTGGCGCTGTTCACTCCAGCAGTTTCCGTGGCCCGCTGCCGTCGGCAGGAAGAAGCTCGATTCGGTCTGCGAGTTCTATGGCGTGGTCAAGCAGCTCCGTCATGACGCGCTTGGCGATTGCCAAGCCTTGCTTGCGGTACTTCTAATCCACACCGGGAAAACCACGCGAAGCCGAACGTATCTCGCGCTGCTCCTGGCAAAGGCGCCTGTCGTGTTCGACGCCGCGCCGCAAGCCGCCATGGGCCGATCTCCAGCATACCAGCAACCGCCCGCGTATCGTATGCTTGAACCGCGTCAGCCGGTCAGGTCCGCGTGGGACCAAGACCCGGTCGAATTCAAGCGGCCACAACGGCGGCGGCAGTCTCTGTCTGTGGCCGAGATCATGGTGTGGGCTGTTGTCTTGTTGATCGCTACGTTTGTCGGCCTTGCTACTCATGGGTGAAGCCTTCGTCTCTTAGCTGAGGAGCGGTCGCGATGCAAAGAAATTCATGCATATGTGTACTTGCGGGTGTTGTATGTGCTCTTTTCTCATTCGGCGCATGCGCGTATAGCACCAACTTTCAACCGCGTATCGAAGGCGATAGCAATCGTGAATCAGACAGGCCTGAACTTAATAGTTCGCCTCATCACCTATTGGTTCTCCGAGGGGAAAAGGATCCATCCATTGAAGTTTGGCTTGGCGTACAATTCGCGACAACGAACGGACAATGCCAATCACGGTCTCAATTCCAATCTCAGATAAACGCCCCATTCCGCGACCAGTCTGTCGGAAACCTTGTTCGCGTACCATCTTGGCAGACCAATTACTCCGTACAATTTCTTTTAGATCAATACCTCCCCGGTCGATGCGGGTGGCGACCGGTGGGAATTGTGCATACGGAATTCGTTCCTGATTCGAACACCGGGTCGATTGCGCTGAGCGGTGTAACGACCATTCGAGATGATGGTGTCAGTGAATTGGCCATCGAGTGGATTTGTCAACAAAAATCGTATTCACTAAAAGGCTCGGGACCATTGCCGTTGCATCTGAGTTGCATGTCGCATAACAAAATTGGAAAACCTGAACCTCCTATTTCTACTGACGGCGCAGTGATCGATATGAATTTTCAATTAGCGCCCGGGGTGGGACACTGAAAGCGCGCTCATGAAGAAATGAATTTTCTCTATGACGCCCGACACCCGATCTGTCGGGATAGGGCCGGTTTCTTGGCCCCCCGGGGGCTGGAGACACTGGCTCCATCGAGACTTGCCCGTTCCCAATCGATCTGATCATGCTCGCGCAGCCGACGAAGCATCGCCAGATGCAGCCGCTCCCATACGCCGGCGTCCTGCCAGTCTCGTAGACGTCGCCAGCACGTCATACCGCTGCCGAAGCCCAACTCCTGGGGGAGGTCTTCCCAAGGAATACCGGTCTGCAGTACATACAGGATGCCGTTCAGCGCTGCTCGATCATCGACCGTGCGCCGCCGCCCGCCCTTGGGAGATGGCGTGAACGCCGAAATCAACGGTTCCAGCACCACCCACAACTCGTTACTGATTTTGCGTCTCGCCATGCCGCGACGATATGACGTTCGCAGCCTCATGTTCAGGTTGTGTTAGCGACTCTTAATCAAGCAGCTCCCCTTGGATTGTGGAGAACCGGGACTGTACACAAAGGCCCCATCAATTTAGCAAGGCCTCGTCGTATCTAGGTCGATGCGGCGTCGCTAGATTCTGTATCGAGACGCGATCCTGGAATCTCCCGAGCGCGGCGCGTGCATTCCAAGACCTGCGTGCGCCATGGTTCTCGCTCCGAATTGATGAAATCAGGTTACAAAGCGATTACATGGAACTTCAGTACGGAGACGTGCGTCGAGGAAGGCAACCGCAGAAGCTTGATCAGACTGGCCCGCCCTACACGATTCGAACGTGTGACCTACGGCTTAGAAGGCCGCAAAAATCTCAATTCCCTCACGTTGATCTTCGCTCACGTAAACACCTAAAACCCCCGTGCAATAAGGATTTCCACCCTGATCATCGATTTTTTTGCGTTGACGGAGATTGATCGATTTGCCCATAATTTGCCTACACGGTGCCTACATAGATTTGGCCCCCAGGAGCGGCGATGGCAAAGACCAACTTCACGGCGGACCGGGTCGCGTCATTTGAAGCCGCACCCGGCAAAAATCAGACGATTTATTGGGACGCAAAGGCTCCGGGATTGGGTGTGCGTGTGACGCCTGGCGGCGCTCGCGCGTATGTTTACGAATCACGCCTGTTCGGCAAAACCATCCGCATGACCATCGGCGACGCGCGCGCGTGGACGCTCGGCAAGGCCCGCACCGAAGCCGCACGCCTTAAGACGGCGGTTGATAATGGTGTCGATCCGCGCGAGGAAGCGGCCAAGCAACGCCTCGCCTACGAAGCACGGAAAGCCGAAGCAAAACGGCAAGATGCGACCGTGCGTGAAGCATGGACGGCTTATCTTGACGCGAATCGGTCGCGATGGAGTAAGCGCCATCTCTCCGACCATGAAAGTCTCGCCAACGGTGGCGGTGAGCCGAGAAGGCGCGGAAAAGGCGTGACGGTTGCGGGGCCGCTCGCCGCGCTCATGCCATTGAAACTCTCGAACTTGACCGCCGAGGCGGTCGCTGCATGGCTCGAATCCGAATCGCAAACGCGCCCGACCAACGCCGAGCAGAGCTATCGCAAGTTGCGCGCGTTCATCCGCTGGTGTAACGACCGGCCGGAATACGCCGGCATCATTGCGCCGAACGCATACAACGCACGCGCCGTCCGAAACGCCGTACCGCGTACCAAGGCGAAGGATGATTGCCTGCAACGCGAGCAGCTATCGGCTTGGTTCGGCGCCGTCCGCAAGCTACGCAACCCGGTCCTTGCGACTTACCTGCAAGCGCTGCTCATTACGGGCGCGCGCCGCGAAGAAATGGCCAGCCTGCGTTGGGACGATGTGGATTTCCGCTGGCGCAGCTTGCACATTGCCGACAAGGTAGAAACCGAGACGGGCAGGACCATTCCGCTCACGCCTTATCTCGCATCCTTGATGCTGGAACTGAAGCGGATGAACGACACGCCGCCGAATGTCCGGCAAGTGCGGGTACTAGCCGCCAAAGGCGAATCGTGGTCGCCCTCCCCCTGGGTTTTCGCGAGCAAAAAGTCGGCGGACGGGAAAATCGCAGAGCCGCGCATCGCACATAATCAAGCCCTCGCGACGGCCGCCCTTCCGCATATGAGCCTGCATGGCCTGCGCCGCTCGTTCGGCACGCTCGCCGAATGGTGCGAGGTTCCGGTCGGTGTCGTCGCCCAAATTCAAGGTCACAAGCCGTCGGCCATCGCCGAGAAGCACTACCGACGCCGCCCGCTCGATCTGCTACGCATGTGGCACGACAGGATCGAATCGTGGATGTTGGAACAAGCAGGCATTGGCTTCGAAGAGGTTCAGACCGGTTTGCGAGTCGCCCAGCCTGCATGACTGATTTTTTTAACCAACGGTCACAAATCGCCATCTATGACTGACGAAAAATCTGGTTTTGCGCAATTGAAGGCAGAGGCATCGGATCCGGCAGACGTGCTGCTCGAATTTGATCTGGGATGGCTGGAGGCGACCCTTGACGCCTCGTACTGGTGGGAGATGAAGGACGTGCAGCCGAAGGATGCTGCGATCCTGCTTTGCGGGCTCAATCCCCGTGATGGCACCACGGACCCTACGAAAGGAGAATCGCACGAAATCAAGACGGCTGATTATGTGCGGCTTCTCAACAAATTTGAAGATGAAGCGCGCGCCATTCCCGAGTGCAGAACGATTCGGCAATGGTTGCTGCTCGCCAAATCAGCGGGACTCAAGCATCACCCTTGGATCGACAACTGGATGGCAAGCACGGGACGCAGGCTTGACGCGGTTAGTGCGGTGGACAGCCACGCCCCCAATACCAATCCCGTGCAGATCATTCGCACGCAGAAAAGCAGAGGTCATCCACTTGACGCAGTTATTCACTTGGCTCAACTCGCCGCCGTGAACCCGGCCGACTACCAATCCGTGTGGCCGGCGCTAGTGGATCTCGCTGAAAGCGAGAACCCACCGTTGCCGTTAACAGGGTATGCGCCGAACGAGGGCGTTCTTTATTCGACGGACAGGGACCCGTGCAAAGCGTTCACAAAGAGTGCGCTACGCAAGAGGATGAATCCCAAAGCCCGTTAGCGCCGACGGACAGAACATCCGTGGTGCCCGCTTGTGCCCGCTTGTGCCCGCGTGTGCCCGCTTCCCTATACCGACCCGCCTCTACTATCTAGATTGTTCAACGCCGATACCTCAAACCGAGCGCGGCGGAATGCAGGGGCGTTGACACCGAATTCGGCACGTAGTCAGCGACTCATGCACCGCCTAGCTCGGTCATACCTGGGCGTTGAAAATGAATCGTCAAAATTTGCAGTATCCGCACCACCTCCCCGAAGTCTTGACGACGGACGAGGCTGCGGCCGCAATCAATCGTAAGCCCCAGACGCTGCGCAAGTGGGCCTGCCTGGAAAATGGCCCGATTCGTCCTGTCCGGATCAATGGTCGCTTGGCGTGGCGCGTCGCCGATCTCGTGGCCCTGCTGCGTGGGGAGGTCGCGCAATGAGGAAGCCGAATTTCAGCGGGCCGAACTCGCGCGTCCCCGTGACCCTGACCGACGGCGCACAGGGCACGCGCGTCGTTGGCCACATCGACCTCAGCTCGCGTTTGTACGAGATTTTCGACGCATTCCTGGACGAGGGATTCGGCGGAGTAAATGTCGAATTCAGCTTTGAAGCGGGTCTCACGTGGAGTATCGATCTCGATACGCCTGCTGGCGCAGTCTTGGAGGGGCTCTGTCGCTATGCGATTCTCGGGTATCAATTGCCCGATCCGGAATCGGTCGTCGCGTATCTCCGCGAGATTCGCTGGACGCAGGGGGACGGCGCATGATTAATCTCGTCAATTATCAGGATGCCTCAGCAAAATATGCGGTAATGACCTACGCCAGCGAAGTAGACAATATGGGCAAGCAGGTCGCCGCAACATGGCAGCAGGTGGTCGCAAAGCTCCAAAAGCGCGATATCCGGCCTCAGAAATCGGGCAAAGCATTCGCTCCGGTCTTGATGCAGGCTGGCACTCCGCGCGCCAAGAGCAACGTCCGTGAAATCCATCTGGCGATCGCCGATATCGATACGGAGGGAGTGAAGGACACCGCAAGCGGGCGAGTCTTGGCAGTGACTAAGAGCGCACCTCCGCTGGATGAACTTCGCGGAAGCATCCAAGGCTATACGTGGGCAGCCCACTCGTCGCATTGGCACGAACCGCATCGCGGGGTCATCAAGTATAGGATCGTGTTCCCTTTGGCGCGCGCTTGCACGCCTGACGAGTGGCCGCTGGTTTGGCAGGGGTTGAACGTCCTGTTGGGCGGGCACTGCGATACGATGTGCCGGGACGCTTCCCGTCTGTATTACCTGCCGAGCTGTCCGGAGGAGTCACGGAACCAAGCATTCTTTGCAACCAATGACGGAGCCCTGCTCGACCCCGACCATCTCATCAATCTCACGCGCGAATCCTCCCCGGGTCTGATGGCGGCCACATCGAGTCTCGGCACGACCGACTATGCTCCACTGCCGGAAACGGCCGAACAGATCGAACGCGTCAAGTCGATGCTCAACGCGATTTCGGCAGACTGTAGCTATGAGAAGTGGTATCGCGTGATCTGGGCAACCGAAGCAACCGGATTGAGCTGTGCGGAACAGCTCGCGCGCGAATGGAGCCAAACCGCGCCACGGAGGTTTGACGAAAACGCGTTTAGCAAGACGTATCATTCGTTCAAGCCTGACCGTGGCGTGACATTCGGCACGCTTGTGCATTACGCACGGCAGGCTGGCTGGGTGGAACCCGCCGGTTCTCGCATCTCGAACGACACTGCGCGCGGGAGTTCCGGTGATATTCTGAACGGTAAGGCCTTTGCTCAGCGGTACCGCGACAAGCTCATGTTCGTGCACGAGACCGGTGAGCTGTTGAAGTTCGACGTGGAAAGCGGGTGGGTGGCCGCCCCTCCTGGGGCAGCTGACCGAGCAGCGAAGGCGGTTATCGAAGAGATGGCTGCCGTCGCTGCAGCTCGCTGGAAAGCGGCGCCGAACGACACCGAGTGCGAGCGCCTTGTGAAGCACGTGCAGCGCAGTAGTAGTCTCGCGAAAATCCGGGCCATGATCGAGCTTTCGAAATCCGAGCCTGGCATGACCGTCGAGCTGCGTGAACTCGATGCCGACCCGATGCTGCTCGGCGTGCAGAATGGCGTCCTCGATTTGCGCACCGGCACGCTGTTGGCGCCATCTCCGTCCCTTCTCGTAACCAAGCGCTGTCCGGTAGAGTTTCGTCCAGACGCAACCGCGCCCAATCTACGCAAGTTCATTAAGCGGATCACGCGCGGAGCGCCTGCCTTGCGACTCTTCTTGCGTCGCTGGGCCGGCTACGTGCTGACTGGGGAGACTGTCGAACACAGCTTCGCCTTCCTCTATGGCTTGGGGCGTAACGGCAAGACAACTTTCGCAGAACTGCTCCAGTGGCTCCTTGGCGACTATGCCGGCCCGCTGCCAACCAGCACCTTGACTATGGAGAAAGGTGATCCGGGCGCAGCACGCCCGGATTTGATGTTGCTGAAGGGGCGACGCTTGGCGCTCGCATCTGAACTTGAGGAGGGCGCAAAATTTGCTGAAGCGGCAATTAAGGCAATGACTGGCGGCGATACCATGCAGGCCCGGAATCCCTACGGTCTGTATGCGAGCTGGCAGGCTACTCACAAGCTTATGATCACCGGCAATCACAAGCCCGTAATCTCGGGGGGTGACTTCGGCATGTGGCGTCGCCTGCTCCTGATTCCGTTCATGGAGACCATCACCAACGACGAGTGCGACGAAAAACTGATCGAGAAATTGCGTGATGAGGGTCCTGGGGTACTGAACTGGGCGTTGGCTGGATTGCGTGACTGGCGGAAACAAGGGTTGGCTCCCCCGGCAGTCGTCCGGGACGCCATCGCAGCTTATCGGTCGGATATGGACATCATGAGTCAATGGATGGATGACCACGTGGACCATGTTTCTAGCGCACTCACGCCGACCGCTGAACTGTACAAAGCTTACCGGACGTGGGCACGTGCAGCGGGCTGGAAGAATCCGATGACCCGCGCCGCATTCGGTCGACGGCTGGTCGAGGGCGGCATCCAATTGATCAAGGGAGGCTCGGCAAATACCAAGTGTGCATGCGGCATCGCTTTGAATCCTGACGGGCGGACTGCAGCGGCTCAGGATTCCTAACCAACTCTGGACGATCGGGACGATTTTAGGCCGTTAGGGAATCTTATTTTCCCCTCGTTTCATACAAGACTTTCCCGGAAATGACTAAAAACGTCCGGATTGTCCGGAGTGCAGCTCAAAATATAATTTAGCAACACTAACCACCATCGAGAAAGATCGTGAGTGCGTACGTCAAACTGCTCAATCGCCAGGCGGAAGCCTGCGTACCTGCTGCGCCGCCGCTGCGTCAGAAACTCCTGGACTGGTACCGCGCTCTGCCGGAGATTTCGCGTCGCCGCCCGTTTTCCATGACCGAGTTCGAGACGGCACTCGGCACGCAAGGGAAATACATCAGCCCGGTGTTGCTGGAGCTGGGCTGGCAGCGCAAGCGTCGTTGGAGTTCGCGCGGGCAGTATCTTCGCTATTGGCTGCCCCCGCCGCTGCCCGCTCGGGAATACTGATGCCACTTCGTGTGAGTGGAGGATGGATCAGAGAGAACCGTACGGGGGCGTGATCGCCCTCTACGCTCGTGTATGCGCAGCGAGCACGTGACGAAGATCCACCGCCCCGTTCCCAAATTTTCGACATTCGGCACATCCAGTGCCATGCCGGAGGCTAGCCCACGACGCTGACCATCGATGACCGTTGCGACAAATAATATGGAGCGGTTCATTTTGACTTTCGAACTTCTCGGATATGAGCTGACCGCCCATCTTCGCCACATGCAGCCTCACTTTCTCGAACGTTTCGGAGCGGTGTTTTTCCGCTTGCGCGAACTTCCGACAATCGACGCACCAGACGCCTCTCTTACAGGCCTTGGGAGTCATCCACCATTCGTGATCCATACTGCAACGCCATCGAAGCGAGACGGACTGCCCGAGGTACTGATCGCTTAGGCAATATCCACCACGCTCGCGCGCCACCTTCTGGCACTTAGCCAATCGGTCATCGGCCACAATCATCACCATCCCGAGTAAGTTCAGCGGTGGCCGCTTTGTCCATCGGTCGCTAACGATCCCTGCCTTCCTGAGGGCAGCTCTAATGTATTCGTCTATATTGACGTGGGAAACTGTATAAGGAATTTCGATAAGAGTGACGCCATGTTCGCGACATAGTCTGCGTTTGACTTCATCGCGAGCCTGCAATACAGAGACGTGACGTCGATTCATTTTGAACCTCTTGACGGCCACGAAGTGCTGCGCCCCCTGATACTCAAATGCCAACTTGAGGGGGGCACAATAGCCATCCAGTTCAAGGGATGTGCCGCGCCTTCCGAGCAGCCACTTTGGACGGGCCCGGGGAAAAGAGGCCTCGAACAGATGTTCAAACACCGCTCGACAGATGCGCTCGCTCGTCCCCAATGCACACTTGGGGCACCAGCGGCCAGCGATGATGTTTGCCGGCGCGCTGGTCCATCTGTGCCCGATTACACATTCCCACTCCAGGGCGTGGTAGATGTTTCGATAAACGCTCGACCTACAGGTACCGCCTTTTTTTGCGGCCAGCGTCTGCATTTGCTCGATCGAACGATTCGTGTTGTTGCGGCTCTTTCTTTCGTTCGCACAACTGACACACCAGTGCCCCTGTCGAATATTGTCCGGCCTAGATGACCATATATGTCCGTCTCTACATTCCCACATGAGAGGTGTTTTGCTGTTTATGTATTCGTCCGACATGCAGCGGCCGCCGTGCGCTCGCGCCATTTCCCTGCACACCTCGATGCCGAGACGCTGCGCCTTGCTGTTCCGCTCAACAGCACATCGCGGACACCAACGTCCTGCCACTATAGATTCGCCGGCCGCCTGCCATTCGTGCCCCTCACCGCAGCGCCAATGCAAAAGGTCGCGGCCGCGATCATACCTAGTGGCAAGGCACACGCCGCCCTGCTTCTCGGCTAGTGCTTGCATCTCTTCGAGCGTATGACTCGGCTTTCCTGATTTCCAGGCTCGCATGACAATGCCCTCATTCAAGCTGGGCCCCGAGATGAAAATCCGCACACGTCAGTTTTGTTTGTCTATGCCCCGGCTGTCCGGGATTCGGTGTGCTTCTGTCGAATTACTTGCGCGGACAAAACATGGAAGCGGCACTTGGTTCGACCAAGGTGCGCACCTCGACTTCGGGCGGCACACCGATTGCATGCCGGCACCGTTAAGCGGCCGGGCACCGATGGCGTCGATTCGTACTATCGATTTGGTGGCGGCAAGAATGGATCAATGAGCCCTTCGGCAGGCCGCTGCGGCAGCGGCGGCGGTGGATCGAATAGTCGATGACATGACGCAACTATCACGCGCGCTCCGTTGACGCTCGCAGTAGTTGACGCTTTGGCCGCCACGCACGCGTCGCCAGAGTTGAAACGAGTAAGCCAGCCTTTTTCGGGGATACGGACGGTGTCGGGATTGCCGAACTCATCGCTGCAGCGCGTCATGATTACGGCGGCGGCGTAGTCATTCTGCACGCCAGGCATTCGATCGAGAATGCACTCTTCCCAATTGCTAGGCGCGAGGAGCCCAGCCCGTGCAGTTGGGACGAGGAGCGCGCCCAACAGGGTCGCAACTAAGATTGCCCTCAAATTCCTCTGACTGGCGGACCAATCTTCACGTGTTCGTTCAATCACAAAGGCCATGCATCGAATGCCGGATCTCCTGGCAAACATGTCACTCTCCTTGGATTGAGCTTTCCCGCACGCGCGACCGCGAGCTGAGCCGCTCTCGACCTGCCGCAGGCAGGCAATGATCCAGCCCCAACAATCCTATTTTGGGATTATCCTAAAACAGGTTTAGTTAATCAAGGCTCTCCAGCTTTCGTGGTCAGCCTTGGTGAAATCCACCCATACTCCGCAGTACCGCGCATTGCTCGATCACCTCATCGCAGCCAGAAAGGCAAGCGGACTCAGTCAAGCGGACTTGGCTGCGCGCCTTGGGCGGCCGCAGTCATTCGTCGCAAAAATTGAGGTTGGCGAACGCCGAATCGACGTGATCGAATTTCTAGAATTTGTCCGAATATTAGGTGTTAGTCCGGCAAGTATTCTCGAAAATCTCAGCTAGCTGCGTTGCCGCGCTACCCTGCCGTCCCACCTATCCCATCTTGCTGCAGGCTCCTCGCCTTCCACCATGTGGAACAGCGACTTTTGGGACTTGTAGCTGTTGGTTGTTTTTTAACGTGCGGCACAGCGAAAGTCGTGAGTGACAGGTGGAGATCGAGGTACCGCGGAACCGCCAACACGAGACGTCCACTCCCGGGCGCAGGGTGATACTCGAGCGGCGCCTTCGCAACTGGCGAAGCACGAGGGCAATGGCGGATGCTTCTGTCGCTTTCCAGGAACTGGCTTAAAAGGACATTGCTCGAAGCTGTCTGACCCGAACCAAGGGGGCTGATCAAGTGAAACCTGAACTGCTCGTCCGTTCAGTTACCACATCGAAGGGAGTCTTGGATCATCCTTGCCACCGCGAGTCCGTCTATGGTGGCGAAGGTGGCCGGGATACAGTGAATGACGCAGATCATCACGCGTGGACTTTGCGGGGGCGCCCGCGCCTAGCTGGTTTCATAATCGGGTTCCGCTCGATCAATTTCCACTCGGCGCGCGCCATCTCGAAGATCGACCAATAAAGTCGAATATCGCGCTCCCTTGTCGCTGCGCTTATATCTTTTCTGAAATGCTGGTTTAGACGCCAGTCGGCAAACGCCTTGGACGTGACCTTGCTTAACGGCGTAACGGCGATCTCCGGGTTGTCGCGGATGAACCGGTTGATACTGGACAGTTCCCATTGCGGACTGTCATCGTCGTTAGGTGAAATGGTTTCAATAAATCGCCGGAAGAGATCAGCGACCGTCATTGCGTTCGCCGCCGCTTTCTCTTTCGCCCGATCAAGCACGCGTACCAGAGTTTTTGGGCCGCACTGGTAACCGAGCGTTCGCACGCTGGCTTCCACCTCTCTCGGAGCACGCTCCAGTTCTTCTATACCCAGTTTGGCTAGCGTCTCAATCATGAGTGCGTCATCAAGCTTGTGACGGGAAGTCCTAGGTGACCTTATTCGCATGGGGGCATTCTTTCTCTGCAGCAGCTGCAGCGCATCCGTCCACAGACGTACATCCGAGGCGCGCCACAGGGGTTTGCTCAGATGCGCGATGCGGGGAGGGAGGCGATCCGGGCGCTTTGACGCATAGCTTCTGACCGTTCGCTCGCTCATCCCGAGCATACGGGCCAGTTCAGCGCAATCCAGCGTCTCGTTATCATCACGCTCTGCGCTGCCGGGATTCACTGGCGGTTTGACCTTGGCAGTCGGCGTGACCGCATTCCACGGGCTCTTCTCGTACTCCATCCCCATCCACGCACGCACGGTTGACAGGAGCCAAAGCGGTTTGGCTAGACGAGGGATGCGGGGCGGAAGGCGATCCGGGTGCCGTGATGAGTGTTGCCTGACCGTGTTCTCACTCAATCGCAGTAGACGGGCCAGTTCAGCGCAATCGAGAATCCCCTGTATCTCGTTTTCGACGTTTTTCTGCATCAGCACTTTCAGATTGAACAACTCCCAAAAGCCCGGATGCATCGTCTGGTCGCCAATTTCCCACATCTGCCATGCCCGGCAGGTGACATGCACTAGATTACTGGCTTCGGCTTGCGTCAGCCCTGCCGCCTCACGGGCGGCACGGATTTGTGCCGGGGTTGGAGTTTCGCTCATGTTGGGCTTACCCGAACTACCAGATATTGGCTCGATGGAGCGCGGTGACGATGAACTGGGCGCGGACATCTCCGTCTAGCTCAACATCGTCGCATGCGTTTGCCATTATCCCATCCCCGTTGCTCGTAGCTAAAACCCGTGGTATAGGCATAGGTGCTCCGACCGTCGTCTGCCTGCGGGCGGTCGAGCGCTGTTAGCGTGGCATGGATGAAAGGCGGACGATCAAGCCGGACCGCCCACTGGGCGACGGCTATCGACCGACACTCTGAAAGGTTCATGTATATACTCAACAGAAATACACGGACCGAATCGCCCCTGCCCGCGTGCGTCGAGCGTGACGAATCTTGCCCCCCTTGTTACGATTCGACTCGACCCATCGGTCTCGTTGCTTAGAATCATAGGCATGCCCACCGCCGGGCGCCTTGCCAGACCGCATACAAGTGAAATGTGGCGCCTTCGATGCGCCCGCATAAGAATGGAACCGGGGAACATGGATAGCTGGCCCGAATACTTCCCGCGCGAGTGCCCGCCAGTCGACGCGCGTCGAGATAACATTGAGGTCTTTCGATTGGTTGACGGGTGTCCGCCGTCGACGGCTGACTTCCGGCCAACCTTAGTCGAATATCCACATCGCAATTTCGAGGGCGAAAAGCGCTGCGCCGCGTGCGGTGTGTCCGTCTTTCGCGACGTTAAAGACATCATTCGAAAGAGGAGTCTGTACAAGCCGCTGCGCGATAAAAAAATCGCAGTTGGGCGAATCTCTCACGAGGACGGACTGGTTCTGGAAACGTTCGAGCCATCGCATCTCACTTGGTGGCTTCAAACCTTGACCCCTCACCTGAGCTTTGTGGAAGTCGAAGACCATGTCGACCGCTGAAGAAATGCGAGAAGTCGTTTCTCGGCTTACCCCTGTCGAAGTGTTCGACTATTACGATGGGCCACGGTTTTACAGTTGCCGCGATGTGGCTGGTCAACTGTATCTGGTCTATTGGGTGGATGAATCAGAACAACAAGGATCGTCATGGCTCTATCTGAAGGTAAGCCCGGAGCGCTATGTTGCCGTGAAGCGTGGGCATATTTCGGTGGCTGAAGCGTTGTCCAATCCCGAAGAGGGGCTTGTATTTGTCGTGTCGGGTCGTGGCCAGAGCTTCGTCGCTAGCCGGATCGAGAAGGATCAAATCGAGTCCGAGTGGCTTCCTGACAGCGACTATCGTTTGGATCTCGATGAGGCAAGACTGCCGTCAAGAACATTGACTGCGCAGGACCTCGCACAACGCGTATATAGACAAGTTCTGGACATCGCTTTCGAAAAGAAAAGCAACGCATACGAGATGGCTGCGGGCAAGCTCGGTAGGGTACTTGATGCCCTGCAGAACACAATCTATGCGCTTGCCTGCCCGCCCAATATGGACGTTCGTCGAGTACCAGAGGAGGTAAAGCAACGCAGCGAAGTGCTTGTAACCGGGCTGTTTGCAAGTTCATTCGGTGTTAGGTTGCAAACTCGAGGAAGTGATTTTTTTGGTAACGACGATGCAGCAACGGCGATCCAGACACTTATCAAGTTGTTTGCCTCCATGGGCCAACCGGACGTTGTGACAGGGGATCTGCGCTCGTTAAACATCCTGGCCAGAAGCCGGTTCAAACATCTGCTTCAAATGTTGGTCGATGCCCACATTGCGGTGAAGGCCGACTGGGGTAATACCGATGGTCGAGCGCTCGTAGCACATGCTTCATATGATGAGCTTTCGCAGATACTCCAACGATTGGAGGCGACAGACAAAGCGAGCACTCAAATCGTCGAAAGAGATGCGAAACTCGTCGGCGTGGATGTCCAAAGCGACTTCTTCGCCTTGGTCATAGCAGAAGGTGAAGTAATTAAGGGAAAGTTGACAAAAGGGCTTCGAGCACATCACTTCGAAGTTCCAAGCGTTATACGTGCCAAGATCGAAGAGACGTGCATAGTTGATCCTTTAACAGACAAGGAGAAATGGAGCTACGTTCTATTGGATGTCACGTAAGCGCGTAGCATTCTCTCCTGCCATCGGCGAGGACCAGAGCGCACCCGAGGGGGATGAACTAATTGCGCACTTTCGCGTGCACTTTCGCGTGGTTCTGGCGAATTCCACCGCCTCACTGACGGTAGAGATACAGACTCATGACGGCACCATGGACGAGCACGGCAGAGCCGACCTGTATTTCATATCGGCTTCCACGGTCGTCCACATCAAGCCGTAGAGACGTCGGCGAACGGGGCCGGGTCGACAGAAGCCCTGAATTGCACAAACCGAGGCGAGCGCGCCGTTGCCCGTTGTCCCGACAGGTTGATCGCCCTGACAGATGCCTCACAGACGTGTCAGAACGGCCCGGGCCAGGATGGGAAAGGGGCGACTCGGAGGGCAAACTCCGGGGAGGAGTCGCGCGTCGTTCGTATTGACCTAGATGCGTCACATGGCGGCGGTTGCATGGAACCCAGAAAGCAAAAAGTCCGGTCGCGACAGCCAGGCTAAGTGCTTGAGTGTGTGGGGGACTCGAACACTCGACCTACCGAATAAGGGGATGAAAATCCAGTACGTCCCCTAATACTCTGGCGTAGGATCTTTCCAGTCGTCAGGCATGACAATCTTTGCCTTGACATCTGCATGCTGCTCTAGAAGATACAGCAGATTGCTGGCGCTCAATAGTTCGATTGGTTTATTGTTCGCAAATTCGAAGGCCGCCTTGCCGTATCCGCTTGTCGTGACAAGGATGCCTTTTGATGCTCCTTCGTTCTGCATCGTTCCGAATAGATCTCTTACTGCGCTAACGCCGACCGTATTCTTGTAGCGCTTTGCCTGTATGACAACCTTCCCGCCGAAAATTGGCCGAGGGTCGTAGGCCACGCAGTCCACGCCGCCATCTCGCGAAGGTTGAGTAAGTTTTGTTTCGAGCCCCATCTTCTCAAAAAGATTCGTGATTAATGCTTCAAAATCGCCAGGCGTCAGATCCATGAGATTCGCGCGTTGATCGAGTGTCGATATGACATCCCGTTCCGCGATAAACCTGGGGTCAACCATATTGAACTCAACAATAGGTCTAACCGGAGCTAATTCAGCGGGACTCTTCGACAATGAGGCATTAAGTGTCTTGAGGCACGCAATCGGGTCGACGCGAGTTAGATCCAATTCTTCGAAAATTTCACGAGTCGTGCGAACAGTGATAATGCACGGGCGAATATTGCGACCTGTTCCACGGTCGATCGTGTCGACGAAACCATTGACTACGATTGATTCGAGATGGCCGTAGTAGTCGACAGAAAACATTTCATGTAAATTACGAATTGCCATTTGAGCTACCACGGAAGTATAAAGACCTCTCCGTTGGGCTTCGGGGCGGAGCGTTTCGTTGATCGAATCCGTCGCCTTTACGTATTTGTAGGCCTTGACGTCGGGAATAATCTCGTCGAATTCTGGAAGGTCGAACTCAACGACCAGCTGTTTCGACTCGGCAACATACGCAAGTTTGCCATTGCCGTTAAATCCCGCTGGCAAATGTTGGAGCGACTCTCTTTGGACTCGCTCGAACAAATCCTGAATCACATTAGGGACGCCCTGTTCAAGGTCTGTGATCCACTCTTTTACATTTGAAAGCCTTGCTGCTTCGACTGCCTTCAATTCGGCGATCATGCGTTCATGCTCATCACGCTTTTTCGCCACTTCAGCAAGACGCGCTTCCTCTTTTTGCGCGTACTCTACTAGATACCGCTGCTGATATCTGTCGCGAGCTGCATCAACCCGCTTGCTATATCCCGCTGCAATCCACGGCAGCCAACCTATGAGTGCGCTTGGCCGCTCGGGATAGATCATCTCGGGCTTGGTGAGCGGGATATCGAGCGATCCTAGTGACAACTCAGGATACTCTCTCTCGGTCAGCATCTTATCGAAATCGACCTTCATCGGCTGTTTGACTCTGGCCGCCAAAATGCTTTCAAGCTCTGATACTCGTCGATCTAAATCGGCATTGCGCGACGCTACCTGCTGCGTCTTATATTCGATGAGTTCTTGCTTGGTCTCTTTAGCTATTCGCGCTACCTCGCGCTCATACTCTCGCGCGGCTCGCAGGCGAGCGCGTTCCGCTTGGGCAGAATAGTTCTGGGTCATAGACTGGGCCCCCCGAGGCAAAAAATTCCCGTCTAATCCATAGGTACAGTTGCTACATGCAACTCAAGACCATAATAACAATTGCAACTATAACCATGGCGTCAAATTTTATAGGGGCTTCCATGGACGCCTCCCCGCCGCGATAGCTATCTCCCCCTCGGAGGGGCGCTTCAGGAAGAAAGAATTACTTAGGCACTGGCCGGAACCCTGCGCGCGGACCACCTGAAAGGTACCCCGGGAAGTCAATTGGACGTAGCGCCACCGGACGGCATATCGTCTCGCGCCGCTGCAGAATGAACGCGGGTCGCGCCGCTCATCGTGAGTTTGAGCCTGTTGACGGCGTCCGATTTTCGGGCGAGAGAACTCCTTCCCGAAACGCTTGCTATTGAGGCGCAATTGCGCGAAACGCTGGACCACGAAAGGAAGACTCATCCGGCGCTACACGCGTCGAGTAACTCACGCGCACAAGCGGTCTGTTTGCTCGATCCGTTTGGTCTGAGCCCGCACAGTTGGCAAGTTACCGACGCGCTACCGGGGTAACCCGTTGAAAATCTCTATGCGACGTTCATTAAACCGATGTTTAAACCGCCTTCACAGAAATTGCCTACACCGTGCCTACACAAGAAAGCGACTTAAAAAATCTACGGGAGAAAAATACCGCTACCCATTGATTTTACTGGCCCGCCCTACACGATTCGAACGTGTGACCTACGGCTTAGAAGGCCGTTGCTCTATCCAACTGAGCTAAGGGCGGTCGAGGGAAA
>Ga0157369_10003170_pt1 | contig 19626 bp, 21 predicted proteins | sample C25metaG_FD_113461 | JGI IMG/M metagenome (GOLD analysis project Ga0157369, IMG submission 113461) | Corn rhizosphere microbial communities from Kellogg Biological Station, Michigan, USA - C2-5 metaG | ecosystem: Host-associated > Plants > Roots > Rhizosphere > Soil | place: USA: Michigan...
CCCTTGACAGGAGAACGTATGTTCGTGTAGAACAGACGTTCCCGTGATCGCCGCAATTGTCATCCAGGCCTTCGATCTACGGGCTGCTCTGCGGCCTCGGCCCAGGCTGCAGGCGAAGCCGGCCGCTCTCGCGCCGCTGGCCGGAGAGACACTCATCGGCTCGGTCACCGGGCCCGCAGCGGCGCTGGGCGTGCGGCCGGGGATGCGGCTCGGCGAGGCGCTGGCGACCTGCCCGCAGCTCGAGCTGGTCGAGCAGGACCCGGCGGCAGTGGAGCAGGCCTGGGAAGAGATCCTGCGGCGGCTCGAGGACGCGGGCTTCCAAGTCGAGCCGATCGAACCGGGAATCGTCTACTTCGAGACAAAGGGAATCGAGCGGCTCTACGGCGGGCTGGAGCCGGCGCTCAAGCGGGCCTTGGCCGCGGTCGGGCCCACGTGGGACGGCCGTGCCGGAGCGGCCGAACGGCGCCTGGCGGCGCTCGCCGCGGCAAATGTCGCGCGGCCGGGGCAGGCGTTGATCGTCTCCGACGACCGCACGCGCTCGTTCCTCGCGCCGCTGCCGCTGCAGCTCCTGCCGCTCGAGCGTGAGCGCTACGAGGAGCTGGAGGAACTGGGAGTTCGCACGATCGGACAGCTTGCCGGGCTGCCGGGTGCCGCCGTTGCCGACCGATTGGGGCCGGACGGCCGGCGCGCCTGGAGCCTGGCGAGGGGAGAGCGGGACAGCAGCGTCGCTCCGAGACGGCCGGTGGCCGCCTTGCACGAGACGCTCGAGTTCCCGGAGGCGGTCGGCAACGGGCTGACCCTCCGGCGCGGCCTGGCCGTGCTGGTCGACCGCCTCCTCGCACGTCCGGAACGCGCGGGGCGACCGCCGAGAAAGGTCGCGGTGTGGGCGCGACTGGTCGGCGGCGCCTCGTGGCGCCGGACGGTCACGCTGCGCGAGCCGACCGCCGACCCGGCGCGGCTGCGGGCGGCGCTGGGAGCAAAGCTCACCGAGCTGCCGGCGCCGGCGCTCAAGCTGCGCCTCGAGGTGTCGTCGCTCGCCGAGCACACCGGAGAGCAGCTCGAACTGGTCGCTGCGGAAGGAGAGGTACTGCAGCACCGGCTCCGGGAGGGCCTGCGTCAGGTGCGGGCGGCCGTCGGCGCAGGCGGAGTCTCGACGGTCGTGGAGGTGGCACCGTGGTCGCGCATACCCGAAGCACGCGCAGTTCTCGTACCGCGCGACGACTGAATGCACCTCGCCCTGCGTTGGTCGAAAGTCACGCAGGCGGTCTGCCGCGCCGCGTCAACCGGCAAGACGTCTCGACCGTTTGTGAGGAGTGGCGTGTCGTCGACCGCTGGTGGACCGAGGAGCCGATCGCCCGCCGCTACTTCGAGGTGGTCCTCGAAACGGGCGAGAACACCGTCGTCTTCCACGACGACGACGCGGGAGCCTGGTTCACGCAGCGTGCTTGAAAACGGGTGCGTGTGACCTACGTCGAGCTGCACGCACATTCGGCGTACTCGTTCCTCGATGGGGCATCGCAACCAGAAGCGCTGGTCACGCGCGCGGCGGAGCTCGGCTACGACGCGCTCGCCCTCACCGACCACGACGGCGTCTACGGCTCGCTCGAGTTCGCCCACGCGGCGAAGCACCTGGGCGTGCGGCCGATCACCGGCGCCGAAATCACCATCGAAGACAACTCGCATCTGACGCTGCTTTGCGAGACCCGGCAGGGCTACGCGAACCTCTGCCGCATCCTCACCGACGCGCATGCGCGCACCCGCGCGCAGGGGAGAGAGCGCGAGCTGCTGCCTGCGGCCACGAGCGTCGAGTTCGTCGCCGAGCATGCCGAAGGGCTCGTCGCGCTGTCCGGCTGCGCGCGACACGGGCTCGGCATCGTCGATCCGAACACCGCCGTGCGACTGGCGCGGTCGTTTCCGGGTGCGTTCTACGTCGAGCTGCAGCGTCCCTACGAGCGCGGGGATACGCGCCGAAACGCGACGCTGGCTGCGCTCGCCGAGACGCTGCATGTTCCCACTGTTGCGACCGGCAACGTGCATGCCGATCGCCCCCGCCGCGCGCGCCTGCAGGATGCGCTCGTCGCAATCAAGCAACGGACGTCGCTCGACGGCTGCGAGCGCGAACGGCGCGGCAACCACGAAAGCGTCTTGCTTGCGCCTGCGGAGATGCTCGAGCGGCTGCCGGCCGGCGCGGCGGGGCGCACACGCGCGATCGCCGAGCGCTGCGAGTTCGACCTGACGCGGGAGCTCGGTTATCGCTATCCCGATTTCTCCGGCGGGCCCGATTCCGCCGACGTTCAGCTGCGCGAGGTCTGCGACCACGCATTCACCGAGCGCTACGTCGACGCCAAGAGACACAGGCGGCGCGCGCGCGAGCGGCTCGACGAGGAGCTGCAACTGATCGGGAGGCTCGGCCTTGCCGGTTTCTTCCTGCTGCACTGGGAGGTGCTCGAGCTGGCCCGCGAGTGCGCGCTCGAAGTGCGCGGGCCGGGCAGTCCACGGCACGCGCTGCCGCCGGGACGGGGGAGGGGTTCGAGTGTCGGTTCGATCGTCTGTTACCTGACCGGGCTCTCGCACGTCGACCCCGTCTCGGCAGGGCTGTCGCTCGGTCGTTTCATCAACGACGAGATGGTCGCCGTTCCCGACATCGACCTCGATTTCCCGCGCGAGATCCGCGAGAAGCTGATCGTCCGTGTCACCGAACGCTACGGGCGCGAGCATGCGGCGCTCGTCGCGAGCTTCGCGACCTACCGCAGCCGCGGCGCGATCCGTGACGTCGGTAAGGCGCTCGGGCTGCCGTTCGCAGAGCTGGAGCGGATTGCGCGCCTCGTCGACGGCTGGGACGCCGGGCAGATCGCCGGCGAGCTCGACGGGCTTTCCGGCAGCCACACCGGTCCACGCTGGGATGCGTTCCGCGAGCTGACCGGCGAGATTGCCGGCCTGCCGCGCCACATCAGCCAGCACCCCGGCGGCATGGTCATCTCGACCAGGCCGCTGATCGACCTCGTCCCCGTGCAGCCGGCGGCAATGGCCGGCCGGCAGATCTGCCAGTGGGACAAGGACAGCTGCGGCGACGCCGGGTTCCTGAAGATCGACCTGCTCGGCCTGGGGATGCTGTCGGCAGTCGAGGATGCGATCGACAGGATCGCGACCACCCGCGGCGAGACGATCGACCTGTCGCGGATCTCGCTCACCGATGCGGCGGTGTACGCCGAGATCCAGCAGGCAGACACGGTCGGCGTCTTCCAGATCGAGAGCCGGGCGCAGATGCAGAGCCTGCTGCAGACGCAGCCCGAGAACCTCGACGACCTGACGGTGCAGGTGGCGCTCGTGCGTCCCGGCCCGATCCAGGGCAAGGCGGTGCATCCCTACATCGAGCACCGGCGCAAACGGCGTGCCGACCCGGCCTTCGAGCCGCCGGTCGAGCACGAGTCGCTGCGTGAGGCGCTGCGCGACACGCTCGGCGTCGTCGTCTTCCAGGATCAGGTGCTCGACGTGGCGATGGCAGCCGCACGCTTCACGATCGGCGAGGCCGAAGGGCTGCGGCGCGCGATGAGCCGCAAGCGCAGCGAGGAGGCGATCGAGGCGTACCGGCCGCGCTTTGTCGAAGGCTGCCTGGGCAACGGCATCGGCGACGAAACGGCGCACACGATCTACGACAAGCTGGTCGGCTTCGCGGGCTTCGGCTTCCCCAAGTCCCACGCAGCCGCGTTCGCGCTCCTGGCCTACCAGTCGGCGTGGTTGCGCCGCTACTACCCGGCGGAGTTTCTCTGTGCGCTGATGAACGCACAGCCGATGGGCTTCTATCCGCCGTCGTCGCTTGTGCGCGACGCGCAGCGGCGCGGGGTGGACGTCCGCCCGCCGCACATCAACCGCTCCGGCGCGCAGTGCGCAATCGAGGACGGTGCGGTGCGGGTCGGGCTCGGCTACGTGCAGTCGGTGGGCGAGCAGGAGGCGCGTGCGGTCGAGGCGGAAGCGCCCTTCGGAGATCTCGGCGAGCTCGCCCGCCGCGCGCCGGTCAAGCGCGGAGTGCTCGAGGCCCTGATCGCTGCGGGCGCCTGCGACGAGTGGGGAAGGCGCCGCGACCTGCTCTGGCGGCTCGGCACGACCGCACGGAGCGAGAACGTCACCGGCGGCAACCGCCAGCTTGCGCTGCCGCTCGAGCCCACCTCCCAGACGCCGGAGCTGCCCGAGCAGACGCCGTGGGAGCTGATGCTCGCCGACTACCGGCACACGTCGCTCTCGGTGGGCGTCCATCCGCTCGAGCTGCTGCGCCCGCATCTCGACGCGGGCATCCTCACCTCGGCCGAGCTCGCGACCGCGCCGCATGAGGCGCAGGTGCGGGTGGCGGGCCTGGTGATCGCGCGGCAGCGGCCGGCGACGGCAAAGGGCATCGTCTTCATGCTGATCGAAGACGAGCACGGCCAGTCCAACCTGATCGTGCCGTCACACGTGTACGAAGCTCATCGCGGCATCGTTCGTGGCGAGCCGCTGATCCTCGCACAGGGAAAGCTCGAACGGCACGGCAAGAACATCAACCTGCTCGTTTCGGGTCTCGAGTCGCTCGGCCCGCTGGCGCGCCAGGCGGCGAGCGAAGCAGAAGTAACGTCGGCGCTGCCACGCGCGCATCACTTCGGGCACCGCTGAAGGAAAGCGCGTAGTCGGGTGTTCAGCGCCCGCAGCGTGAGCGCTGGTGCATCGGTTTCGCGTGGTGCGAGAGGTTGAAGGCCGAGTTGACCAGGCCGACGTGCGTGAACGCCTGCGGGAAGTTGCCAAGCAGACGCTTCTCGGCGGGGTCGTACTCCTCCGCGATCAGGCCCAGGTCGTTCCGGACGGCGAGCAGCTGCTCGAACAGTGCGGTCGCCTCGTCTTGGCGCTCCAGCATCAACAGCGCATCGACGAGCCAGAACGAGCACGGGAGGAACACGCCTTCGCCGCCGCTCAGCCCGTCGACCGCGCCCGTGTTCTTCGTCGCGTACCGCTGTACGAAGCCGTCGCGCGTGAGATGGCGCTGGATCGCCCGGACCGTCCCGATCACGCGCGGATCGTTTGGAGGCAGGAACCCGACCAGCGGAATCAGGAGTGCCGACGCGTCGAGATCGGCCGAGCCATAGGCCTGCGTGAACGAGTTCAGCTCCAGGTTGAAGCCCTCGCGGCACACCTCTTCGTGAATCGTCTGCCGGATGCGCCGCCAGCGGTCGGCGGGGCCGCGGAGGTCGAGTTGCTCGACTCCTGCGATCGCCCGGTCGAACGCGACCCAGGCGAGCACCTTCGAATGTGTGAAGTGCCGCCGCCCGCCGCGCACCTCCCAGATCCCATCGTCCGGCTGGTCCCATGCGCCCTCCAGGAAATCCATCACGTGACGCTGCAACGACCACACGTGCTCGTCGGAGGGAAGGCCGTGCATGCGGCCCAGATGCAGCGAGTCGATCAGCTCGCCATACACGTCGAGCTGGAACTGCTCGTGCGCAGCGTTCCCGACCCGCACTGGGCTCGAGCCCGCATAGCCCGGCAGCCAGTCGAGCTCGGCTTCGGGGACGCGACGCTCGCCGGCGACGCCGTAGAGGATCTGCATTTTCGCGGGGTCGCCTGCGATCGCCCGCAGGAGCCAGTCGCGCCAGCGGCGCGCCTCCTCGGTGAAGCCGGCGTTGAGCATCGCCATCAACGTGAACGTCGCGTCGCGAAGCCAGCAGTAGCGGTAGTCCCAGTTGCGGTCGCCGCCGATGCGCTCCGGTAGCGACGTGGTCGGTGCGGCGACGATGCCGCCGGTCGGCAGGTAGGTGAGCGCCTTCAACGCGATCAGGGAGCTGTGCACCGCCTCCCTGTAGACCCCGTCGTACTGGCAGCTCTGGATCCACTGCAGCCAGAACGACTCCGTCTCGGCGAGCGCGCGCTCGGGATCGACCGGTGTCGGTGGCCGCTGAGACGACGGGAACCACGTGAGGACGAACGGCACGCGCTCGCCGGCGCGGACCGTGAACTCGGCGGTGTGACTCAACCCCTCCGGCTCGAGGTCGATTGGCGTCCGCAGCGCGAGCGCGTCGGGGCCTCCGATGGCGATCAGCGTCTGGTCCTCGAGCCGGCGGACCCAGGGCACGGTGTTGCCGTAGTCGAAGCGGATGATCAGCTCCGTCCGCATCTTGACCGCGCCCTCGAGCCCCTCGACGATCCGGACGATGTCCGGTTTCTGGCCCCGAGGCGGCATGAAGTCGATGACGCGGACACGGCCCGTCGGCGTCGCCCATTCGCTCTCCAGCACCAGCGTTTCCTTCCGATACCGGCGTTCGGTTGCCGGCCCGCCCGAGTCGGGCGCCAGCAGCCAGCGTCCGTGGTCACGCGAACCGAGTGCGGCCGCAAAACACGCGCCGGAGTCGAAGCGCGGAAAGCAGAGCCAGTCGATCGAGCCGTCGCGCCCGACAAGTCCCGCGGTCTGCATGTCGCCGACGAGGCCGTAGTCCTCGATGCGCTCAGCCATCTACCTGTTCTCGATCTCGAGCGCGTATGCGGGCAGCCGCTTGGCGACGGCGCGGTTGAAATCGGCGAGATACGGCTCCGGATCGTCGAGCGACTGCGCGTAGTTGTCACGCAGATCGGCGAGGATCTCGGTGCCGGTCTCGACCGCATCGACGTAGTCGCCGTACAGCTCCTCGGCTTCGTCGCGTTCCGCGGCGTTGTACCGCTCGAGTCGCGTGTCGACATCTTCGAGCACGTCGCGATACTCGCGCAAAAACAGATCGAGTTGCCGGTCGATGGTCTCCTGATACCGCGAACGGCGGAAGATCACACAAGCTCCTCGTACAGCGCCAGGTGCTGGGCGGCTGACGCGGCCCAGGTGAGCTCACGGCGCGCGGCCTCGGCGCCGGCGCGGGCAGAGGCCAGCGCCGCAGGATCGTCGAGCAGGTTGCGCACAGCTTCGGTCAGCCCTGCGATGTCGCCGGCCGGCACGACCGTGCCCGCGCCGTAGCGGCGGATCGGCTCGCCGAGGCCCGCGACGTCGTAGACGACCGCGGGTACGCCTGCGCCGAGCGCCTGGAGCAGCGCGCCCGACTGGTCGAGCTCCGCGCGGTACGGGAACACCGCGACGGTCGCCTCGGAGAGAGCCCGATCGAGCTCCGGCTGCGTGAGAAAGCCCAGGCGCCACTCGACGCGTTCCGCCGAGCGGAGGCCGTCGAGCGGCATCGCCGGGTCGCCGGCAACCAGCAGCCGTGCGCGCGGGATGCGGCTCGTTGCTTCGATCGCGTCCGGCAGCCCCTTGTACGGCCGGATGACGCCGAGCGACAGCAGCGTGCGGCCGTCGTCGGCGCGCGTCGCACGGCTCGGGTAGACGGGGTGGGGGATGACCGTCGCGTCGATGCCAAGCTCGGCAAGCGTCTCGCGCCCACGCTCGGAGTGAACGACGACGCGGTCGAAGCGGTGCAGCAGACGCCGCCACAGGTCGGTCCGGCCGGAGGTGCGGCGAGGCAGCAGGTCGTGCGCGGTGAAGACCGACGGGACGCGAAAGCGAAGGTGCACATCGGCCTGCGGCAGCGCGAGCCATTGCACGTGGACGACGTCGGGCCGGGCGCGCGCGAGCGACGCGAGCACGCCCAGATGCTCCGCCGCCTTCAGTGGCAATCGCAGGCGTGAGCGCTTGAAGAGCCGCGACGAGATGGGGTAGTAGCGCTCGGTGCGCCGGTAGCCGTCCGGAGCCGGGATCTCCCCGAAGCGGAACCGGGATGTCGCAAGCTCGACGTCGGCGCCTCTCCGGGCCAGTGCTGCAGCCAGCTCGTGGTCGTACCACGGGGTGAAGGCGGGCGGGTCGGCGAGCAGCACGTGCACCGAAGTAGCGTAGATGCGTGCTGATCCGAAGCTGGAACCTCTTCCATGGGAATGCGAAGCCGCCACAGCGTCATGCGTTCCTCGACGAGATGCTGCAGCTTGCCCTCGCCGACGAGCCCGGTGTCCTCTGCGTGCAGGAGGTTCCCGCGTGGGCCCTGGGCCGGTTCGCGGCCGGAGACGTGGCCGCGCGCCCGATGGCCGGCCCGCTGCCGCTCACGCGCGAGGCCGGGCACAGGCTGACGGCGTTGCACAACGGCTTGCTGCGGTCGGCGTTCTCCGGACAGGGAAACGCGATCGCCCTGTCCCCCCACCTACGCCTGCTGGAGCGCCGAACGTTGACGCTGAACACACGTCGCTTTCGCCATTCCCAGTCGCGTGCGCTCGCACTCGGGCCTCGCCTGCGGCTCGCCTGGGCGAAGGAGCGCCGGATCGTGCAGGCCGTGCGTGTCGCGGACGGCGAGGGCCGGACGTTCCTGATCGCGAACACCCATTGCACGAGCTCGCCCGACCGGCGGCTCCCCGACGCGGAGCTGCGGCGGGCGGCATGGTTCGCTGTCTCGGAGGCGAAGCCGGACGACGTCGTGGTGCTGGCGGGCGATTTCAACGTCTCGGTCGAGACGTCGCAGACGCTGCGCGAGCTCAGCGGCCCCGACTGGGGCTTCTCACAGCCCGGGCCGGGGATCGACCACGTGCTCGTGCGCGGCGTGGTTTCGTCGCCGCTTCGGGTGTGGCCGGAAGCACAGCGGCTGCACGACGGCGTGCTGTTGTCGGATCATGCTCCCGTGGAGGTGACTGTCGAATGAACTGGCCGGAGCTGCGTGCTCGGTTTCCCGTGCTCGATGAGCACGCCTATCTGAATGCGGGCACGTTCGGGCCGCTCTCGCGATCTGCGCTCGACGCGATGTCGGTGCTCCGCGAATGGGAGGCCGTGAACGGGCGCGGTGGCCGTGCCTACTTCGACGAGATGCTCGCCCGGCGCGACCGCGTGCGCGCGCTCCTGGCGGCCCAGATCCGCGTGCCGGCCGGCTGCGTGTCGCTGACCGAGTCGACCACGCAAGGGGTTCATGTCGTCGTCTCGGGCCTGGCGCTCGGTCCAGGCGACGAGGTTGCGACGACCGACGCCGAGCACTTCGGTCTCACCGGCCCGCTGGTTGCGGCCGGCGTCCAGCTCCGGATCGCGCGCGTGAACGGCCTGCCCGCCGAGCGCGTGTTCGACGCGGTGCGTGCCCAGATGACCGGGCGCACACGTTTGATTGCGATCTCGGCCGTCTCGTGGCTCGACGGCACCGTCTTTCCGTGGCGCGAGCTGCAGGCGGCGACCGGTGTGCCCGTTCTGGTCGACGGCGCACAGTCGGTGGGCGCGCTCGAGGTCGACGCCGCCGCGGCCGACTACTACACGATCAGCGGGCAGAAATGGCTCTGCGGCCCCGACGCGACCGGCGGGCTCTACGTTCGCGAGCCCGAGGCGCTGCCCCCGAAGCTCGTCTCCTACCCGTCGCAGGCGACGTACGACATCGCGGCCGGAACGTGGGAGCCCAAGCCGGGAGCCGCGCGGTTCGACCCGGTGTTCACGCCGGCCGCGTCGCTGGCCGGGCTGGAAGCCGCACTGACCGATCTGCCCGAGGGCCGCTTCGAGCGGGCGCGAGAGTTGACCGAGCGCTGCCGGGCTCTGCTCGCCGAGGCGGGCCATGACGTCGTCACGCAGCCGGGACAAGGGACGCTCATCTCGTTTCGCGCTCGCGGAGGAAGCGAGGCCGGCCAGATTGCCGCGGCGCTCTACGAACGCGGCGTGATCATGCGCGAGCTGCCGGGCACCGGGATGCTCCGCGCTTCGGTCGGCTGGTGGAACGACGACGCCGATCTGGTTCGGCTGCTCGACGGGCTCGAAGCCGCGAGCGGGATCAGGCCGTGAGGCCGAGCTCGCCGGCGATCGGCCGTAACGCTGCGACGACGTTCGCGATGTGCTCGTCGAGCTCGAGCTCGAGGAGTTGCGCGCCCTCGTAGACGTCGTCGCGTGAGACGCCGGCCGCGAACGACGGCTGTTTCAGCTTCTTCTTCACCGATTTCGGCTCGAGCCCTTCGAGCCCGGTCGGCCGGACGAGGCCGCAGGCGTGCACGAAGCCCGAGAGCTCGTCGCAGGCGAAGAGCGCGCGCTTGAGCGGCGTGTCGCGCGCCAACCCGAGGTGATTGGCGTGCGAGAGCACCGCCTCGATCACGACCTCCGGATAGCCCTCCTCGCGCAGGATCGGCGCGCCGTCCTGGGGGTGTTCGTCGAGCGTCGGGTGAATCTCGTAGTCGAAGTCGTGCAGCAGCGCGGCTACACGCCAGAGCTCTTCGTCCTCGCCGAACCGGCTTGCGTACGACGCCGTCGAGGCCTCCACCGCCAGCGCATGGCGTAGCAGCGCCTCACTCGTCGTATAGCGGGTCAACGTCGCCCAGGCCTGGTCGCGGGTGGGTGCCATGGCGGGCGGTAGCATAGTTCTCCTCGTGGCCTCGACCGTCGCTACCCCAGTGACGGACTCGTTCGTGATCGAGGGCGGCCATCCGCTCTCGGGTCGTGTCCGAGCCGCCGGGAACAAGAACGGCGTCCTGCCGATCCTGGCCGCCTGCCTGCTCACCGACGAGGCGGTGACGCTGACGAACGTGCCGCGCATCCGCGACGTCGACACGATGCTGGCGCTGCTCGCCAGTCTCGGCGCCGAGACGGAGTGGGTGGGGGCGAACGAGGTGCGCGTGCGGGCGCGCGACGTGGGCCACGAGATCGACCTCGAGCTGGCGAGCCACATCCGTGCCTCGTTCCTGCTGGCGGGCCCGCTCCTCGCGCGGCTTGGGCGTGCAAGCGTCCCGCCGCCCGGCGGCGACGTGATCGGCCGCCGGCGCCTCGATCCGCACATCCATGCGTTCGCGGAGCTCGGCGCGACGCTCGAATACGGTGTCCGTTACGAGCTGGCCGGAACGCTTCGGGGCGCGCACATCCATCTCGACGAGCCGTCGGTGATGGCGACCGAGAACGCGGTCATGGCTGCGAGCCTGGCACCCGGCCGGACGACGATCTCGAACGCAGCGAGCGAACCGCACGTCCAGGATCTCTGCCGCATGCTCGCGTCACTCGGCGCGGAGATCGGGGGGATAGGCTCGAACGTGCTCGAGATCACAGGTGTCGAGCGCCTCACCGGCGGCACGCACGCCATCGGTCCCGAGCACATCGAGGTCGGCAGCTTCATCGGGATGGCGGCCGTCACCGGCGGCGACATCACGATCGAAGGAATCTCGCCCGACGACCTCTGGCCGGTGCTGCCCGTGCTGCGGCGGCTCGGCATCCACGTTGAGCTCGGAGAGGACTGGGTGCGCGTGCCGCCCGATCAAGAGCTCGTGATCGTCGACGACCTCGGTGGGGCGATCCCGAAGGTCGAGGACGGCCCGTGGCCGCAGTTCCCGGCCGACCTCACGTCGATTGCGGTGGTCGTCGCGACGCAGGCACGAGGCACCGTGCTTGTCTTCGAGAAGATGTTCGAGAGCCGCCTGTTCTTCGTCGACAAGCTCGTGTCGATGGGGGCCCGGATCATCCTGTGCGACCCGCACCGCGCGGTCGTGACGGGCCCCGCCAGGCTCTACGGCCAGCGGATGTCGAGCCCCGATATTCGCGCCGGGATGGCCATGGTGATCGCCGCCCTGTGTGCCGAGGGCACGTCGACGATCGGCGACGCGCACCAGATCGACAAGGGCTACGAGCGCATCGACGATCGGCTGCGCGCGCTCGGCGCGCACATCGAACGCGTCGACGGTTAGCCCGGGACGACCGGATACGCTCACCCGATGTCCGAAACCCCTGCCGGAGTGCGCATGACACTCGCCGCCACGGGCAGCGCGAATGTCGTGACGGGGCTGCCCGTGCTGGACTACCTGATCGGTGAGCTTGCGCGCTCGGCCCGGTTTCAGCTCGCGCTCGAGGTCGCTCCCGGCGCCGCCGACGACGCGGTCGTCGCGGCCGGTCGCGCGTTCGGGCGCGCGGTCCGGGAGCGGCTCGGCGAAGGCGGCGCGGCAGGCACCGGCTGGGCGCTCGCGCCCGCAGCCGAGGCGCTGGCGCTGGCCGTGCTCGATCGTGACGAGACCCCGCGCCTCGTCACCAACGTCGACTTTTCCGACCAGCGGGTCGGCGGGCTGTCCACCGATGTCGCGTCGCGCTTTCTGGCCGAGGCGGCCGAGGCCGGGGGAATCAACCTCCACATCAGGCTCGTCGAGGGGACCGATCCGCAGCACGTCCTCGCCGCGATCTTCAAGGCCGTCGGCGCCGCGCTTGGCCAGGCCTGCCGTCCCGTACCCGTTTCCTAAGGAGGAGAGATCGTGAGCAAGGATGTCGTTCGCACCGAGGCTGCGCCCGCCCCGTTCCAGGGCGCACCGTATTCACAGGCGATCAAGGCGAACGGCTTCGTGTTCGTCTCGGGCCAGCTCGCGCTGAAACCGGGCGCGAAAGAGCTCGTCCCGGGTGACATCGCCGCGCAGACGGAGCAGGTGTTCGCGAACCTCGGTGCGATCCTCGAGGCGGCGGGCACGTCGCTGGCAAAGCTCGTGAAGACGACGGTGTTCTTGCAGCACCTCGATGACTTCGCCGGGATGAACGAGGTCTACTCCAAGCACATCGGCGACACACCTCCCGCCCGTTCGACGGTCGAGGTCGCGAAGCTGCCGTCAGGGGCGCTCGTCGAGATCGAAGCCATCGCAAGCCTCTAGGACGCCGTGTCGAAGGCGATCGAGGATCACGTCCGCTCGCTCGATCTCGATGCCTACGTCGTCGGCGGCGCCGTGCGTGACGGGCTGCTCGGCGTGGATGCAAAGGACGCGGACTTCCTGGTGCCGGGTGTCGACATTGCAGCTCTTCGCGCGGCGCTGGCGCCGTCGGGACGCGTCGAGGAGCTGAACGTGGCCGGCCGCCCCGTCGGCGTCCGTTACTTCCCGCGCGCTCCGGACGTGCGGTCGCTCGCACGTGCCGGAATCGAGCTTGCGCCGCCGCGCCGCGAGCTCTCGACGGGCCCCGGCCGGCACGACTTCGAGATCGTGGTCGACCCGAAGGCATCGGTCGAAGACGACCTGCGCCGTCGTGACTTCACCGTCAACGCGATGGCGCGGCGTCTCTCCGACGGCACACTCGTCGATCCGTACGGCGGCGAGGCCGACCTGAAGCGACGCGTTCTTCGCACCGTGACGCCGCAGAGCTTCGCCGAAGATCCGCTGCGGCTGGTGCGCGGGCTCCGATTCATCTCGCAACTCGGTCTCGACCCGGACGAGCAGACGCTGGCGCAGATGCGCGAGGAGGCGGCGAGCGTGCGGATGGTCTCGGGCGAGCGGATCGGCGGCGGGCTTGCCGCGGACGGTCTGGGTGAGCTGTCGAAGCTCCTGCTGGGCGCGCAGCCGGCCAAGGCGCTACGGGTCGCGCGCGACACCGGCGTCCTCGCGGAGCTGTTGCCCGAGCTGGCGCCGTCGATCGGCTTCGTGCAGGAGAGCCGCTACCACGACCTGACGGTCGACGAGCACACATTCGCGGTCGTCCAGGCCGCCGCCGACGCAGGCGCACCCTTACGCGTGCGCCTGGCAGCGCTCTTCCACGACGCGGGCAAGCCGCAGGTGGCCTGGCGTGGGACGGACGACCGCCTCCATTACTACGCACGTCCCGGCTATTCGAGCAAGAGCCACGAACAGGTCAGCGCCCAGCTCGCGGACGCGGCACTCGAGCGTCTGCGCTACCCGACGGAGCTGCGGAAGCGTGTCGTCCGCATCGTCCGTGGCCACATGGTCGACCCGGGCAAGGCAGACCCGCTGCGCGCACGCACGCTGCTCGCGCGGTACGGCACAGGGCTCACACTCGACCTGCTCGACCATAAAGAGGCCGATCTGCTCGGGAAGGGCGACGCCCCGCCGGAGGGCGACCTCGAGCGTGTGGCGAGGTTCCGAAAGGTCATTCAGCGTGAGCGTCACAACCCGCATCGACTGCGCGATCTCGCGATCGACGGCAACGACCTCGTCGAGCTCGGCTACCCGCCCGGCCCGAAGCTCGGACGGACCCTTCGAGCGCTGCTCAACGAGGTCGTTCGCGACCCGTCGCTGAACACGCGGGAACAGCTGCTCGCCCGAGCCGAGAGCCTGCTCGCATGATCTGGTGGAACGAGCCGGGGTACCTCGTTGCGTTCACCACGCGGGCGGGTGGCGTTAGCGAGCCGCCGTATGACTCGCTGAACCTGACCACCGGAACGGGCGACAGCCTTCAGCGGGTCGAGCAGAACCGGCGGCTGGCCTGCGAAGCGATGGGACTGCCCGCCGACCGGCTTGCCGTCAACCGCCAGGTGCACTCGCCGACGATCAACCGCGCGTTTCCCGGCCGCCGGCGAGAGCCCGGCGACGGTCTCTGGACCGACGAGGCGCAGCTGCCGATGCTTGCGATGTCGGCCGACTGCCTGCCGATTGCGGTCGCGGTCACGGGCGGCCGGCGTGCGCTGGCCGTGCTGCACGCCGGCTGGCGCGGGCTGTCGCAAGGCGTCGTCGCAGCCGGCGTGGCCGCACTCGGCGAGGGCCCGAAGGCGGCGGTGATCGGGCCGGCGATCGGCCCGTGCTGCTACGAGGTCGGGCGAGAGGTGTCGGTGCTATTCGACAACGATCTCACGAGCTTGGGGAAGCTCGACCTCTGGCGCGCTGCCGAGCGAGCGCTCCTCGCCGCCGGGGTCGAACGGGTCGAGCGCGTCGACCTGTGCACCCGCGACAACCCGCAGCTGTTCTTCTCGCACCGGCGCGACGGGCGCGCGCGTGGGGTGCAGGGGGTGATCGGTGCTCTCGCCTGACGAGATCCGGAACCGCCTCGCGCAGGTGCAGGCGGAGGTCGGCCCGTCCGTGACGGTCGTCGCGGCGACCAAGTACGTTTCGCTCGCCGACATGGCGGTGCTCGTCGAGGCGGGTGTGACGGTGGTAGGGGAGAACCGCGCGCAGGCGCTCGAGGAGAAGCACGCCGAGTACGGCGACGCGTTCAGCTGGCACTTCATCGGGCGGCTGCAGTCGAACAAGGTCAAGGTCGTCAACCGGACCTGCCAGCTCGTGCACTCCCTCGACTCCGACTCGGCGGCACGGCGTCTGGAGGTACCGGCGCTCGTCCAGGTGAACCTGGCCGGCGAGGGCTCGAAGGGCGGCGTCCAGCCTGCGGCGATTGGCGACTACTCGGCCTACGACATTCGGGGGTTGTCGACGATGCCTCCCGCTGCGGCCTCCCCCGAGCAGTCGCGCGCCTGGTTTCGACGGCTGCGCGAGCTGGCCGGCGAGCACGGGCTCGCAGAGCTTTCGATGGGGACCACGCAGGACTACGCTGTTGCTGCCGAAGAAGGAGCGACCTACGTCCGCGTGGGCTCGATCCTCTTTCGCGATTGAAGAGCCTCTAAGATCTCCGCGCACATGCCCATCGGCGACCTCTGGAACCGCACCCTTGTTTACTTCGGCATCGCCGAAGAGGATGACGACTGGGACGACGAGGACGGCTTCTCGGCCGAAGAGAGCCTCGAGCAGAGCTACCGCGAACGTCCGAACGTCCGCCGTCTGACGCCGCGGCGGCGCAACCAGGACTTCGACGACTGGACGGAGTCCGAGGCCGACCAGCCGACGTCGCGCGTTCCGGCCGTGCGCCACCAGCGCGAGCCCCGTGCATCTCGCGTCCGCGAAGCCCCCGCGCGCGTGCCTCGCATCGAGGCGGTACCGAACCCCGGCAGCGTGCGCGTGCACCTGGTGCTGCCACGAAGCTTCAACGACGCGCAGCAGATTGCCGACAAGTTCAAGCAGGGGATCCCGGTGATTCTCAACCTGCAGAACGCCGACGCAGAGTTGTCGAAGCGTCTGATCGACTTTGCGAGCGGGCTCACGTACGCGCTGAACGGCGGGATGCAACGCGTCGCGGACAAGGTCTTCCTGCTGACGCCGCGCAACGTGGAGGTCTCGGCCGAGCAGCGAGCCGCGCTGCTCGAGCGCGGCGGCTTCTTCAACCAGGCTTGAGGCACCCCGTCGCGTAGGAAAACGCCTGTTCGTCGCGAACGGAGCGCGTAATGGTGCTCGACGCGCTCACTGAAGTCGAGCTGTTCGTGAACGTCTTCATCGGCGTCTACATCCTCGCGATCCTGGCGTACATCTTGACGTCCTGGCTGCCACTGCCCTACGCGCTGCGGCCCGTGCAGGGGTTCCTGTCCGACCTCTGCGACCCGTACCTGCGCTTCTGGCGCCGGGTTATTCCGATCTCCGCCGGCCCGATCGACTTCACGCCGATGATCGCCGTCATTGCACTGATCGCGTTCAACCGCATCTTCATCGCTGTCGTCGAGCGCCTGCACTGAAGGGAGAGATCATGCGTTACACACCAGTCGAACTACGGCACCTGAAGATCGCCCGCGCCTTCCGCGGGTACAAGCGCGACGACACCGATCGGATGATCGAGGACATCGCGGACAGCTTCGAGGAGGTCTGGCGAGAGCGCGGCGAGCTCACCGACAAGCTCGAAGAGGTCGAGAAGCGCCTGGAGGAAGCCAAGGAGCGGGAGGGCCTGCTCGCCTCGACGCTCGTCGCCGCGGAGCGCGTCGCGGCCGAGGCCCGCGAAGCTGCGAAGCGCGAGGCAGAGCTGATCCTGGCAGAGGCGCACGGCGAGGCACGGTCGGTGACGCGGCTGGCCCAAGCCGAGCGCGAGCGTCTGTTCGCCGAGGCTCGGCGCGTCGAGGCGCAGCTGCGCGCGGCGCTGGGGATGATCGAGCAGCCGGATGAGCGCAGCGCGGCCTCCGAGCCCGAGGCGCCGGCGGCCGCGACACCGCTGCGCGAGCACTGGCCGAGGCGCGACGACACCCGCGAGTTCGAGGCGATCGAGCCGTCCGAGCAGACTGTTCCGCCTGATCCGGAGCCTCAGACCCCCGCGGCCGCGGAGGTTCCCGACGGCGTGCCGGAGCCGCCCAAGCTCCCGCCCGTTGCGGCGTTCGAGGCCGGCCCGGAGGCCGGCTCCGACGACGGCGGCCCGTGGTCGGGTCGCGACTTCGCCTGGGGGTAGCATCGTTTCCGCTCCGCTCGCCGCGGACAGGATCCTCGCGGGAGGGCGAACGGAAAGGATGGGGCGTGGAGACAATCGGCGTCGACGAGTTCCGCAAGCGCCTACTCGACGAGCGGGCGCGGCTGCAGAGCGCGGTCGACCACATCCACGCCGAGCACCCGGGGACGATGGAGGACGAGCTCGGCGAGATCGGGAGCGGCACCGGCAACCACCTCGGCGACACCGCGTCGGCGACGTTCGACCGTGAGCTCGACGAAGGCCTCGAGGTGGGCGCTCAGCAGATGCTCGCCGACATCGACGCCGCGCTCGGGCGAATCGAGGACGGAACCTACGGCGTCTGCGAGGTCTGTGGCAAACCGATCGGAGCCGACCGCCTGCGCGTGATCGCATGGGCCCGGTTCTGCATCGACGACCAGCGGCGTGTCGGGTGACCGGCGAGCGCCGCGCGGACATTCGGGTCGGCTCGTCGACGGATGCGCTGGCGCCGGTCTCGATGGCCGAGCGATCGCTCGCGGCGGGGCTCTCGCAGTGGATCGGGCTCGTCGCTGTTGCGGTCGTCGCCGTGATCGGCGACCAGGTGACGAAGCACGTCGTCACGAGCACGCTCAGCCTCGACGATTCGATCCACGTGATCGGCCCGCTCTCGATCCACCACGTCCAGAACTCCGGCATCGCCTTCGGGCTCTTCTCGCAGGCGACGGCCGTCGTGACCGTGGTCACCGCGATCGTCGTACTGTGGATGGTCGTGTACTTCGCCCGCTCGGGCGCGCGTCACCCGGTGCTGCCGGCGGCACTCGGGCTGCTGATCGGCGGGAGTCTCTCGAACCTCGTCGACCGCATCCGCCTGCACCACGTGACCGACTTCATCGACCTCCGTTACTGGCCCGCGTTCAACCTTGCGGACAGCTTCATCGTCGTGGGGGTCGTGATCCTGCTCGTGGCATTGCTCGGCGCCGACCGCTCGCCCCGGCAGCCGCGGCGGCCGCTCGACGTCGCGGCACGGTGAAGGTTCCACCTGAGTTCGCGGGCGAACGGCTCGACCGGTTCCTGGCGACGCACCTCGGCTCACGCGCGGCGGCGGAGCGGGCAGTGGCTGCCGGCGCACTCGTCGACGGTGTCACCCGCGAGAAGAGCTACCGGCTGGCGGGTGGAGAAACGGTGGTGGTGACGGAGGCGGAAGACATCCCCGATTTGCCCGCGCCCCCTCCGCCACGGATCGTCTGGGAGGACGAGCACCTGCTCGTGGTCGACAAGCCGGCGGGGCTCGTCGTCCATCCCGGTGCCGGCCATGCGAGCGGGACGCTCGTCCATTCGCTCGCCGGCAAGATCGCGGGCGGTGAGCCTGGGCGGCCAGGAGTCGTTCACCGGCTCGATCGCGACACCTCGGGCCTGATGGCGCTCGCGCGCTCGGACGAGTCGCACCGGCGGCTGCAGCAGCTCGTCCGCGAGCGCGCGTTCGAGCGCACCTACCTCGCGCTCGTGCGCGGCCGTCCACGCTCGCGGAGCGGCCGGATCGAGGCCGCGATCGGGCGGGATCGCGGGGATCCAACCAGGATCTCGCTGGAGAGCGACTCGCCACGTGACGCGGTGACGAACTTCGAGGTCGAGCAGGCCTGGCCCGAGCTCGCATTGCTCCGCGTCCGGCTCGAGACCGGCCGGATGCACCAGATCCGGGTTCATCTGGCCGCTGTCGACCTGCCGGTGGTGGGAGACGCCGTCTACGGCGTGCGTGACCCGCTGCTCGGGCGTCAGTTTCTCCACGCGACCGAGCTGGCGTTCCCGCACCCCTTCACCGGTGAGCGCATCGAGACCCGGTCGGAGCTGCCAGAGGATCTGGCGCACTACCTGGCATCGCTGGATCGGTAGCGGCCGGCGTCAGGTGCGGACAGCGGGGCCGTCCTGGCTACCATACGACCGTCCCGGTTCCTTCGAACCGGCGGACACCCGCAGTGGATGGTGGCCGGCGCTCGAGCCGGTTTCCACGGACGGCCCGCCGGAATTCACGTCCGTCAACCTCAGAAAGGGGCTTCCATGCCCGTCGTCTCCATGAAGGATCTCCTGGAGGCCGGAGTTCACTTCGGTCACCAGACCCGCCGCTGGAATCCGAAGATGAAGCGATTCATCTTTAGCGAGCGCGGCGGCATCTACATCATCGATCTCACGCAGACCCAGCAGCTGCTGGACGAGGCGTACAACTTTGCGAAGGCGATCTCCGAGCGGGGCGGTTCGATCCTGTTCGTCGGCACGAAGAAGCAGGCACAGGACTCCGTGCGCGACGAGGCGCGCCGCGTCGGCATGCCGTACGTGAACAACCGCTGGCTCGGCGGCCTGCTCACGAACTGGCGCACCATCTCCGACCGGATCCAACGGCTGCACGAGCTGCGCGCCCTCAAGCAGGAGGCCCAGCTCGGCCTGCTGCCGGCCAAGGAGCGCATCTCGATGGAGGCCGAGCTCGAGAAGCTCGAGGCGAACCTCGGCGGTGTCGCCGACATGCGCCGCCAGCCAGAGGCGATCTTCATCGTCGACCTCCGCAAGGAGCAGCTCGCGGTACGCGAGGCGCGCCGGCTGGGGCTGCCGGTGATCGCCCTCGTCGACACGAACTGCGATCCCGATGAGGCCCAGTACGTGATCCCGGGCAACGACGACGCGATCCGCTCGTGCTCGGTCGTGGTCAAGGCGATCGCCGACGGCATCGAGGCCGGCAAGAAGACGGTGACCGAGAACGAGCTGCTGGCTGCGAAGCAGGCCGAGGATGC
>Ga0157369_10003171_pt1 | contig 19625 bp, 15 predicted proteins | sample C25metaG_FD_113461 | JGI IMG/M metagenome (GOLD analysis project Ga0157369, IMG submission 113461) | Corn rhizosphere microbial communities from Kellogg Biological Station, Michigan, USA - C2-5 metaG | ecosystem: Host-associated > Plants > Roots > Rhizosphere > Soil | place: USA: Michigan...
AAAAAAACAGTTAAAAAGTTTAGATGATTCCCCGTAATAATAAAACATTTTTGGTTGGTAAAAAACTGGTGTTTATTATCAACGAACACATCTTATCCGATAGTCGATAAAAAACTGGTGTTTATCATATACAAAAGGCAGATATTTGGTCATATTCGGATAAATAATCTTGGGTTTAAGAAAGTCTTTATGATAACCTATACTATCCTGTGTTTCAAACCATTTATAAGAGCCAGATTTACGCCCCTTCCACTTGCCTAACTTTTCATTATAGTTCTTTGGTTTGGGTTCAAGGCGCTGTTTAAATTGTGTTAGATAGTCTTTAATTCCTGGATATTGATCAATATCAATATTGAGTGCTGGAAACGTGCCAATTAGCCATTGATCGTTCCATTCGGGTATGTAAGCCTTAATATCTTCGCCACGTAGTAAAGGTTTAATGAGGTCTGCACTCATGGGGTCTTTTTCTACTATCGCATTTTTAGTATCAGTGTTGATAATAAAGGCATCATTGCAGCCTGTGAGAATACCACGATTGATTTTTATATCCCAATCGCTCAAAGGCCTCCCTTGGGCAACAATTTTTTTGATAAGTTGATATTCATCTTTCTGGTAGCATACCCAACTACGTTCGCCAGGGTTTTCGATATCAACAGAAAAATAATCTATGTATTCCTCCAAAATATTGTTGATGTCTAAAGCATCGTTTACACGACACATTTTGATAATCGGCGTAGTATCAGCCTTCTGAAGGAAAAGCATATTGGTGTATGTAGTAGCAGAATCAAATATCTGGATCATACCGAAATCGACCACCAGAGAGGTGTAACATTCTGTCGATAGATATCTGCGAGTAAACGAACCGTAATCTGTTCGCATCCATTTATTGCTTGTAATGAAAGCAAGATGCCCTTTATCTTTTAAAAGATTCAGACCGTGTTCATAAAACAATTGGTAAATGTCGCCAGCTTTTGTAAAGGTTTTAAATTGCTGCTGCTCGAACCCTTTTTTTAAATCCTCATTTAATTTTTGTAATTGAATATAAGGCGGATTGCCTATAATCAAATCAAATCCTTCAAAATCACCGTTATTTCTTAAAACTTCGGGGAACTCGAATCTCCACTCAAAAGCATTCTTATAGATTGCATTATTCTTGATATCATCTAATACCTGACTATATTTCTTAAGCTTCGTGTTTAACAGCCCTATGTTATCATTGAACTTCTTCTTTTCTTTGGCGGTTTGTTCAAAAATACCTAGTTGAGCTGTTAGTTTCTCCAATTCGCTTTTGGTGTTATACCAATTCGCATAATCTTTGCCATTCTTATGTATCTCAGTTTTAAAGTCTGACTTGATACTATTTATTATCAATTGGAGATTACGTTTTACATCACGATTCTTTTCGTTTTTATATTCATTAACAAAATTGCGGTAGGCTTTAACGTCGTACTTTATGCTCTTAAGCGCCTTAGCGAGGTCATCATCAAGCTTAAAGCGACTGAGCAAGCTGTTTCCGCATTTGATATTGATATCAATATTCGGCAAAGTTTCTAATTCCGTAAAACCAGTCTCTTCTCGATAATAGGCATTCTTAAGAAGCTCAATCCAAAGACGCAAGCGACAAATCTTTACCGAGTTGGGATTGATGTCTACTCCGAAGAGACAGTTTTCAATAAGCAACTGCTTTTCATGAAATAGTGTTTTTTGCAGATGCTGAATGTCTTTCGATATTGATCTACCCTCTTTAAATTTGTAAGCCAATAGGTTGCCTTTCGGGTCGGTAATTATAAGTTCATCATTGGCAATATCGAACTCGTAATGACTCACGCTATTTCCCTCTTGATCTGCTAATATGCCAAGTTCAGCCTTTATATTGATGATTTCATTGAGTGCAGAGACAAGAAAGTGGCCAGAACCAACAGCGGGGTCACATATTCTGAGCGAATTAATGACTTCGTTAGCCTTTAATATTTCGGGCGCTTTGAATAAACGACGTGTATAGTTGCGCAAGTCTTTAAAGTTATCGAAAATCTTTTCCCCATTATTGGAAAGTGCCTCATTGAATTTATCGATTACTGCTTGCCTAATTGTGCGCTTGCACATATACATAGTAATAAACGCTGGTGTAAAAATAGAGCCATCTTTGTAACCATTTATTTTTTCAAATACTTTACCAAGAACTGATGCGTTAATGATGGTCTTGTTTTCTTCCTGTACCTCATCGCTGTTCTCGCTTGCGAAGTCATAAGAATTCAAGAATTGAAAAATATAAGATAAGGTAGGTAAAGCTGTAGTTTCTTTTTTTGTCTCCTTTAATACCGTATTTAAAAACAGCGGCATTGCTTCGTTGAGGTCAATAGCACTGACCTTGATAGTTTGATCTTCTAGATCACTAATGTCGAATAAGGAGCTGTTCAGGTATGGTACATTGCCATATTTTGCTTGAATAGTATCAATGCGCTCAACAGTCGGTACAGCAAGCACCTTATGAAAAAGTTTTTGAAGTTCTTTAAAGTCAGGTATCATCTGGCTATTTAGAAAGCCATAAGCCTCATCACCATTATGATAGGTTTCGAGTTGACCCTCCAAGAGTTTGAGAAACAGAATACGGTTGATCCAAGTAATACAGAGTTCCAACGCTATAGTAAAAGTCCGTTCCTCTAAATCATTACCGTAATTGGAAAGATCAGGAACGTGATGTAATACGTCCTCTGTTTTAAGTGCTTCAATAGTCGCTTCGATTAACGAGGCCGCATGACGATTGTCCTTTTTCCGGCGAATGATGAGTTTGTTATCTACTTTAGCTTCTTCAAGGCCGATAATATGCAAAAGTTCTTTATAGAACTTCTCGTTTAAGGAGTTGCCGTCATCGGGTGTTGCTACCTTAAGTAGGTGTTGTGGCGATAGTGTTTTTAGCAGAGCGTTTAACTGCTTGTCATCTTCTTTTTTATTGTTGCGCAAAACAGAACTATACTCTCTTATATCAAAGTAAATGCAGGGTATGTCGACTTCGATATTGGCAATAATTTTACGAACCTCTTCGTAAAAGAAAGGCGTATCTTTTCTATCATTGATAAAAGTGTCATATAGCCGCTTAATAGCAGTATTTCGGTAAATATGTTTGTCAAAATAATTGGCATCGATAATATACCACTCATATATATTGGTAATGATGAGCTTTTTCAGCTGATTGTTTCCGCCGCGATTGCGTTCGTCTAAGTAATATAAAATAAGCTCATGTAATGCCTTTTTATTAACATTAGTAGCACTAATCATTTCGCTTGCATTATTGGGGCGCTTAGCCTCAATAATAACACCTACATCGGTTACCGTCGATTTCCCAATGTGAATAACCAAATCTTTCTTATCCTTAGTGTTAATAGCGTGGCTATCTCGATAGTAAGTGTCGCGCAGAAAATCGCGGATATCATTCTTCAAATGTTCCTCACTTTCGTCCTTTGGCCTATTTTCTATCACACTAATTTTATCAAGCAAAGCCGTCAGATTTAATTTAAAGAGATCCATCTCGCTTCTTAATGGCTTTTGCTTTAAGAACGCCTTTAAAGCCTTTTTTGGAAATTGTGTAGTTAGGTTCATCAGTATAGGCGTGAAATTAGTTACGAATTAATAAATATATTAATTATTAGATTGTATTAGAGTCCTCGGCTGAAAACTACTTATATTTATTTAAAGACTAAATACAACAATTAAGAATACTCAAATCATTCTTGACTTAACCAATTACAACTAAATCTTCAAAAATGTCTGTTAGCCCGTATCTAACCGGACCCGGAAAACAACCTCGTCGTCTTTGCTGATCGTCACAGGCGGAAAGCCGACCATCCGGCCTTTTTCATCAAACTCCACATAAAAGGTATTATAATCATTAGCGGGCAGGTAAGGCGCCTTAACGGCAACGCGATGACTGACTGTGGTATCGGGGGCCTGCATCCGTGTGCCGCTGAGGTTAGGGAACATGCCGAGACCAGCAAGTAAGCAAGTGCTTTCATGACAACGATTTAGATAGGCAGAAGTCATGAAAATATATTTATATATCAAAATATATTCATAAATGAATGGGTTAGCAAACATGAAACGTCGGAAGTACATATTAAGGGATTATTGCCGGTATTGCTTTCACAAAAATTTCGCATCATTGCGTATGGAAACCTTAACCACAATTCACCAGCTTTTAGCCGGCAACCAGATCACCGTACCGGATTACCAGCGGGCCTATTCCTGGGATACCGAAACCGACCGCAGCAAGCCGCAGCGGCAGGTCAACCAATTTATCACTGACCTGGAAGATTACCGCAGCAGTTCGGCGGCTTCCGCTTATTATTTCGGACATTTCTTATTCGAAAAATACGAGGATAAACGCTTCGGCGTGATCGACGGGCAGCAGCGGTTGACCACCATCGTTATCTTCCTGGCAGCCCTGTATACCCGGCTGAAAGGCCTGCGGCCGCTCAGCGAGCAGGAGCTGGAAATATATGAAGATACCATCAAGCGCAACTCCACCTACCGTTTTACGACCGTGGATTATGATAAATTGATTTTTCGTGATTATGTGATCGACCAGCTAAACCGGGATACTTCCGGTCTGGAAACGACCTCAGCCAAACGGATGGTAAAAGCTTTTGACTTTTTTTCCGCATATTTAGCAAACAAGGAGGAAGCGCATTTATTGGGCCTGCTTCAGGTGGTCTCCCGGGCCTCCTGCACCACGCACCCGGTCACCAACGAATCGGAAGCGATCCAGATGTTTATTTTCCAGAATAACAGGGGCAAGAAGCCATCTAACCTGGAAATTATCAAGGCACAGTTCATGTTCCAGGTGCATTTGCATGGCGGGGACGCCACCGAAAACCTGATCAAAGAATTGAAAGAACGTTTTGAAAAAATCTATAAAGCGATTTCCCTGATCGAATACCGGCTCAGCGAAGATGACATACTCGTTTACACCCTGCGCGTCTACTTCAACTCGCTCTGGGAGTCGGATGCGACAGAACGCATCGGCAAGATTCTGTCGGAAGGCGACCCTGTACCTTTCATCATGGATTTCAGCCGCAGCCTGGCCGATTGTTTCCGCAACCTGACCGTCTTTTTCAATATAGATGAGAAACGATTTATGGAAGTGCATTCGCTGATCGCGCTCGGCGGCATTGGCATTGCCATCCCTTTTGTGATCAAAGCTTACCGCTTCGGTTTATCCCTCGCAGAGATTGGCGAGCTTTGCGCGGCGCTGGAATCACTCGTCCTGCGACACCGGTTGATCGGTACACGTGCGGAGATCATCTCGCGCCTAAACGACGTTTACCAAAAGTTCAGCGCCGAGCATCCGCAAACCGGAGATATTACCGGCCGCATTGCCTGGATGAAAGATATCAGCCGGGATTCCTGGTGGTGGGCCTACTGGAACCGGCAGGAACTGGAAAGCGCGTTAAAAGGGGCCATCGGGGCTGCAACCGCCAGATACTTACTCTGGAAATACGAGAATTTTTTGCGCAGTAACGGCAAGACCGGTTATGCGCCAATGCGCTTCACCGATATCGAGCAACCGGACTTGGAGCATATCGCACCGCAAACACCAACCAATGGCGAACCCGTGGCTGCGGGCTACCCCGCCTATGATGACGAGTTCAAAAATCAATACATTAATTGTTTAGGCAACTATCTTTTACTATCTGCCAACCATAACCGCTCTATCGGCAACCGTCCTTTCGTCGAAAAGCGCGCCACTTATACCTATCTTTGGCAGCAACGCGAGGTGAGCGAACTCAGCCAGGGCGACAGCGAGTGGACCAAAGCTATGATCAGCGCCCGCCAGGAAAAGCTCACCCGATTTGTACTCGACCATTTCTGATGATTAATGAAGACGACAAGGAAAAAGATCGCATTTATGGTTGGTGCTGGGGCTGTCGAAAACGCCTGGCAACCGGTTATCCGCGCCCTGCAACCGGGGTTCACGGACCCGCTCGATGGTGATGGTGCCTATTGCGCTTTGGCGCGGTCGGTTTATTTGGCCAGGTTCTATGCGACCTGGAAAGGATCCGAAGCTGAAGAAAAAAAAGCCTGGGCTGCGAAATACCTGAACGAGATCAAACAAAGCATCGCTACAGCACTCCGCGCCGATCAAAAGGCGGGTTTGTTAAGAACCCGTAAAGAACTTCTGGCGATCCTGCATAAATTCATATTTTCAGAAATCCACCAGAGCGTACTGATTTCCGCCAACTGGGACACCGTTGTTGACCAGGAAATCAACCGGCTGGGTGAAAGTAATTATCCAAAGCCAGGCAGCGATATTAAGACCCTACATATTCACGGGAGCATTGACGAACCGACCGGCCTTTATCTGCCCTCCGAAGTCGTTCGGGAGGCTTACCGGACGGAGGAGGAAGATTTGGCGATGGGCAATCTGCATGGCAGTATCTGGCAAACGATTGAACAATGTCATATTTGCGTGGTCTATGGTCTGTCTCTCGACCCGCTGGACGCCGAACTGTCCCAGACGCTCGTTGCCGGCTGGTCAAACCCGAACCTGCAAGAGGTGATCATTATTAACCCCAGTCATGAAAAGGTAGCCAATCGTGCCAAATTTATGCTCGATGAACGTTATCCGGCAAAGATCACCGGCTACCACCCTGCAGCGCTCGATAAACCGGTGATCTATAAAATGCCCTGAACCGCCTATGAACGCACATGCCCTTATCATCGGAAATAACGATTACGCTCTGGAGCGTGACCGCCTGAAGAACGCGGTCAACGACGCGGATGATTTCGCCACCCGTCTGCAAACACTGGGGTTTACGGTCAGCAAGCTGACCAATGTGACGGGCGAACAGTTCGACCGGGCGGTGACCAAATTCGGTACAGACCTCAAAAAATATCAGGTAGGCCTGTTTTATTTTTCGGGACATGGTCTGCAGATCGACGGCGTTAATTACCTGGCGCCGACCGATACGAGTTTTGCCGACGATATTTCGGCTAAACACACCGCCTATCAGCTGGATCGGGTGATCGACTATATGAACCGCGCCAACCCGGCGATCCGCATCCTGATCCTGGATGCCTGTCGCGATAACCCGCTGCCCAGCCAGTATCGCGGTAACCAGCCAATCGGACTGGCACCGATATTTGCACCCAAGGGCACCCTCATCGCCTTTTCAACCTCACCGGGTGAAAAGGCAATGGATTATGGTGCCGGCCGTAACAGCATTTATACCGGATCGCTCCTCAATCACATTAATGATGTGAATATTCCCATTGAGGAATTCTTCAAGCGGGTCCGTACCTCTGTCTATACCCTTTCCGGCGGCAAGCAGACTAGTTGGGAACACACCTCGCTCATCGGAACTTTTTATTTTAATTCTAAAGATCTGCTGCATTCCGTGGAGCTTCCTTACCGACGGAACGTTATCGCCGACGGGGAATGGATGTCGGAAGGCAAACCGGTTGACCAAATCATCGAAGACCTCAAAAGCTATACCTGGGATACCCAAAAGTCAGCTATCGGCAAAATCAGGCACCTGAACCTGAAGACCCTGGACGATAGTGACCGGTTTTTACTCGGCCGGAACATCCTGCAAACAGCCTTGGGAAACGAGTTTAGCGCCCGACATATCATGGAGAACTTACCGACCTGGTTAGCAAGTTTCCAACAAGGAAAGGAGAACCATGTGCTGAACGGAATGCTTTATGAAACTTTTTTTGATAGTGAAGGCCGTTTGCGGGAAGACTACTTTAAAGCGGGGTTTCTGGACCAACTATATCAGCTACAGTCCGATCAGCGTTATATCACCTCCATTGAATTTATCCGGCAGCAACTACAGCAATTCCCCGAACGCGCATTATATCTTCCGGGCCAACCGCCACCGGTGTTGGCCATCGATGCCGTTATTGAACGTTTCGAAGTGCCCGGATTCGGCGATCAACTAGATACTTATTTCAGGCTAAGGTCGGTTAAACATGAAAACCAGGAATTGCTTCACCCAACGGCACGCGACAACAGCGAACAGGTTCGCTTAAATGAATTTAAAGAAAAACTGGGCGAACAACTAGGCGTACCGCTGGCGTATCTTCGGTTGAGTACCAATATACCCGAGGTTGAACTCAAAAGATTGGACATTCCCTGGCGAATGAGGCTGTCCCGTGATCCTCCGCTGGGTACTGAAAAAGACGCTGATTTCTGACGAGAAGCGGTTCTCTTGCGTTTGATATTTTGTCGGATAATAGTAGGTTGTTCCGTTGACAGTGACACTTAACGAGGCTGTTTTAAGATGTTGTTTACAATGGGGTTATTGGATTGACATCATCCATATACTGTCGGCGGAAGGAGCTATCGAAGATTTATAATAGTTCCTTTCAAATAGAAGAAGCGAAAAGCAATGTGCACGAAATGCACATGCTTTTCGACATATTATTTTGATAAATATTGATGGGCCGGAACTACATGGACAACTTTACCATTTTTCTCCAGCCGATCGGTTTGATCAAGCGTCACGATAAAGCCTTCATCAGCATTAAAAAATGTAAGTGCTTCAACCACACCATCTAACTCACGGTTGATATTATCCGGGTTTAATTCAAAACAAACCTGAACGGCCTCCAATAATTTGCCGTTATTCGTGATAACAAAATCGCATTCATTTTTTTCAGCAAAATAATGGATCTCCCTGTGTTTTTGACGTAGGTGCAGGAAAACCAAATTCTCAAACTTTCTGCCATTATCTTCTGTAAAAGAACCTGAATTAACATTGATCAGACCGATATCTATCGCATAAACTTTCCTTGGGTTTGCGATCTGCTTTCTTAAAGAATAACTGAATTTTGGCACGAATTGTAATAGATATGAATATTCAAGATGAGATAAATATTCCATAACTGTACTGGTAGACCCGATCTCAAACAGCGTTTTAAGCCTGTTTCCTGTGATTAACTTTGAAACATTAGAGAGTAGATAAAATGCCAACCGTTGCAATGTTTTAACATCTCTGATACCGTAACGCACGGCTATGTCCCTGATCAAGATATCCTCGAATAATTGATTTAGTATTTCAGGTATCCCTTGCTTTAAATATTCCGGAAAGCCGCCTAATTCTAAATAGCTCAATAAGGAGGATTTATCGTAAGATAATCCCTTGAAAGCGCAGAATTCGTGATAAGAAAAAGGGAAAAGCTCTTTTGTGATATGCCGCCCGGTTAACCTAGTGCCCAACTCTCGGCTTAATAAAGAGGCATTAGAGCCTGTTATTACTAATTTATAATCTTCATCCAGCTTTTGCCTCGCATATCTTTCCCATTCCGGTATAGTTTGGATCTCGTCAAAAAAAAGCACATTACTTCCACTGGCCTTTATAGATTCATCCAGCCTGGCGAAGTCGGTAGGGCCGAATTCATAAAGTCGTGGGTCTTCAAAATTAAGATATAATGCATCAGGATATCTCTCTTTGAGTAATTGGAAGAGCAATGTACTTTTCCCGCATCTTCTTATTCCCGAAACAATTAATGCAAACGCCGATAAGTCTGGCAAAGTTGCCAGCGCATCCCTTTTCAGCCCAGGATCTTTTTGAGCTAAGTTCGCTTTCTGTGTTTCGATAACTTGGTTTATAGCAGATTGAAGTATCATGATAATTCATTTGATACAAAAATACAAAATTGTTCGTTAGTAAAATACAATTTTATTTGGTGTCAAAATACAACCATGGGTGGTCGATTAGATAGCCTTATAGGAAATCTTTTAAAATTCCGCTGAACAAAATTGCATCAAAAAATATTTTTTTATAAATTTGACGTAACTCATTTGCATTCAATTAGTTGCAAAAAATAGGTGAGCATCTGGTGAGCATCAGGTTTTTAGAAAGTAAAAACATTGTAATTCAACGATATAAAGGCATGGTTCGAGTCCCGTCCAGGCTACTGGAAAACGCTGATTTCATACATGAAATCGGCGTTTTTGCTTTATGGGCCGAGCAGTGGATAAAATTTGAATGACGCGGAATGAGCTCAAATAAGACTTTAATCATCAGCAAAGCCTCCCATTAAATTCCTCCGACCGAACACTTAAGCGCCCACGGAGAAACTAAAATTACGCTCTCAACAGATTTTACCAACGAAATTAATTCTTATAAGAAATGGCTGTGTCCAAGAAATATAAAACGAATCATGCCAAAGAATACAAAAAGCAACAACACCGCCCATGTTGTAATAGATACATTAAACACAATGAGCGATACCCCCGACTATGTTTGCAGTAAATGTATCCTGTCAGCAATCAATAAATCAGAGAAGCCAATAATAACTTTTGTCAATATCACTGAAAGTGGTCAGCGGGGCGGTGCGCCGCCGGCAATGCTCTCTCCTATGGGAAAGCTAAATTGGTTTTCTAATAGGAAAATATTATATTAGCTCTTAATCTAAATTATACCACAGTGGCTAAGAGCAGGCAATTAACTTTACTGTTTTTATTAATTATTCAATGCGCGTTTGCACAAACTTTCACCAGCGTTCGCGACTGGCCCATGCCTCCGGGAAAGGATTACGGACTGGTTCGCCCAGGTTTTAAAGTGGTTCCTAAATTTATACTTGAAGGCTTTGGCAATGAGAAGCATATTATCCTTAATATGGATGTCACCATGAGCACGCCTCAAAACCCTGTAGCCCCAATTTTCATTCAGGTATCTATATCGCGGTAAAGAATATACCGATGAAAACCTTGGCGCTCAGTTTTTTTATCCTATAAAGCTTGTTCGTGCTGTTTTTAGTGTAAGGGTGCAGGGAGATAAAAATTACAGCCAGCAGATAAGTTACGAATCGGCAATAGGCCACAGGGACTTGGGGATATTTCCCAAAGACGTAGATGTTAAAAAATTTGTCGCGCATATTCAGGATCTGACAGATGTGGCTTACACGGGTACCGAAATGATACAGCGTGAAATAATAAAAAGAATAATTGCAGCTAAGCAAAAAGCCGACAGTGATCGCACAGCATCTCAAAACCAAACTGTAGCCGAAAAAACACAATCTGCACAGCCGCCTCAAACTAACACCAATACAAAACAACCCGTTAGTAAATCACAAGACCCGGGAAAGCTTATCTCCGAACAATCTACTATAGCCGAAAAGTCGCAATCTACACAGCACCCTCAAACTAATATTAATACACAACAACAGGGTGGTAATGCTTCGAAACCTATAGCCAATACTGCAAAAAGCGATAATAGTTTTTGGACAGATAAGCCCGCTCAGCAATCATCAGAACCGGGAAAGCTTATCCCTGAGCAACCTATACATAAAACCCTGCCCGATTTTGTGCAGACGACAGATGGCGGTTATTTCCACCGGGGGGCCGATGGCAGGTTCAGACAATTAACCGCCGACGAATACGCCCAGGCGAAAAAAAATGCCGCTACGCCAGCTGCAACTACTAAACAGGCTGAAGCTCCTAAAATGAGTAGTGAAGAGGTGAAGATGAAAGTTAATCAAATGTTTGTTGATGCTCAGGCAAAAAATGATGCCATTAACCAAAAGATAGAACAAACGGCCGAAATGTGGCGCCAAAACTTTTACTACGCCGAAGCCATACGCAACGGCAAGCAAAATTTGGCGGCGTTAAGTACTTTGATTGGCGACTATAACTCTGTACAAGAGCTTGAGGCCGATTTTAACCAGCAATATAATGCCATACGCGGTGAAGTGAATAGTTTGGAACAAAGCCGTAACGCTCAGCTTGCTAATGCCACTAACAATACATTTAACGGTAATAGCACCGAGCAGGCGGTTGGCCAGAGCATACAACTAATAGGCGGTTTTGTAAACAGCCTTAAAGCCGATAAAGAGGCAAAAGCGGCCCGCGAAGCTTTAGTAGCTGAACGCAAGCGTCAGTTAGCTTTGTTGGAAGAGCGTAAGAAAAAAGCGCGTTTGGATATGCGTAATAAACTGCTGCAAACTTTCCCTGACGGCGGTACGCCTTTAATTTCGCATAAAATTACCGTTCCGGAGGTTTATATGTTTGCTTACATTTTAAACAAAGCTACTTTTAACGATGAGGAATCCACCGTAACAGTAAGCAACGTTTTCCCGGTGGCGCAATACTCTGATGGTACCTATCCTTATAAAACCACGGTAGCAAATAAGCTTAAAGGCTTTGCGCCGGGCGATATCGTACTAATTGGGTATTACACCGAAAAAAGCCGCGCCGAGCAGATGCGCAATTCATTTTTAAACCTGGCCGCTAAAAGCGAATTAACGGTAAAATCCTTCGCACTTAAATCAACACCATCAAGCTCATCATCAGCAAAAGCAGCCGACGGAGATTTCTGGGAAACCGGCAATAAAGCCTCAACCGAAAAGAAAACCGCCGAAAAGAAATCAGATTTCTGGAACAATTAATCCACCAATTTAAATATGAAGCAACGTTTACTTGCATCTGTATTCCTTCTGTTTGCGTCTTTTGTTACCTACGCGCAAAATAACGAACTGGAAGCTAAGGCAGCCTATCTTTTAGCCGACGAAAAATATGGCAAAGGTGAGGTAAGAGAGGCTTTACAATATCTTAAAGAAGCCGAAGCTAAGTTAGGCGCGCCAAACAGCAAAATACTTTATTTAAAGGTGATGATTGTAAAGGGATTATCTGATCAGGACCGACGTTATTTGCCAAAGCTTGACTCTGTAATAGCGGTTTTAGAGAAACTGCCCGATTTTAAAACTTTTAATGAGGACAAGGCATTAGAGGTGATGAAGATAAAGTTGGAGCTTAAGAAAAAACTGGAGCAGTTGGCGGATCAAAAAAGTGCTGATGCAAAGATAGCGGCCGCCATAAAGCAATATGAGAGCTCATTTCCTGATTGGGTATTAGGTACTTCGTTTGAAGAGATACAATTAAAACACCCCATCTATTTCGATAAAAAGACAAGCCCTGCGCAAATAGTTAATAACGACTCGGGTACACATTATGTAATACTTAGTGCAAAGACTGGGACCTCATTATTCGGTTTTCATAATAACAAACTGTTTAGATACAGGGAGGCGTATTTTAACTATGATGACGATAATGCTGCGATGACAAAATATAAAGCAAGCATAGCACCGGTTTTAGCAGATTTTAAAGCGAAATTTGGCTACCTGCCTGATCCTAAAATTGACGATAATCCGGCAAATAAAAGTCATGCTGAAACCTACACCTGGAAAGATGGCCAAAAAACTATTTGGCTGATGTCGTATTATGTCTGGTCAGATGCTTCTAAAACAGGATATTCATCCTGTTTTAGTGAAATAATAGATTACTCGATTTAACAGCGAATAAATTACATGAGATACTATATTTTATTTCTCTCCTTTGCTTTAAATGGGGTTTGCGCTTTCGGGCAGAACAATGCCAACGAAGCCAAAGCAGCATATCTGCTTGCTGAGGAAAGTTATAGTAAAGGCGATATGAAATCAGCCATCGAATTTCTTGGTGACGCCTCAGCTAAATTAGGTGGCGCCAATTCTAAGATATTGTACTTAAAAATAATGGCCCAGCGCGAACTGGCCAATAAAGACACCTCTTATCTTTCAAAACTTGCTTCATCCATAAGTATCTTTGAGAAAGCACCCGATGCTAAGGATTTCAGTGAGGAGAAATCGTTAGAAATAATGAAGATAAAGTTGCAGTTAAACAAAGAGTTAGCACAAAAAAATAAAGCAGAACAAAATAAGACTGTTATTGAAGAAGGTCTTAAAGCATTCGCGCTTGAACATCCGGACTGGCCGCTTGGTGCTACTTTAGATGAATTAAAGGCAAAGCACCCGGACGTGTTTGCACCGGTTAAAAAGCAGCCGGGTTATGTTATTACACCTGGAGAATTAGGCACCGCATATACTTTTATTAAAGGTACATCTTATAACACTACACCTGTTACAACTAATATTTATATAAAGGATGGCCGTTTGGTTGGCTATACGCAAAGGTTGTTCTTAATAGCTAATGATGATGGTACCCATGCTAAGGGAAAGGAAGTATTAAAAGCCTCTTTAGAAAGATTAACTACATTGACAAATATTCAACCTGTCACCACTCCTGCAAACATCACTAACGGCGAGTCTACTACCTATTCTTGGAAGGCAGGCGAAAATTTTCTTACCATAACAAATTATTTTAGCTTGTTTAGCGGAGCTGGTTTAAGTTCTATCGACTTGTTTTTTTATCATCCTAATAATTAACATAATACGCATAATAAGTATATCATTTTGCAATATGTATAGATATCTACAACTCTTTCTTTTTTGTGTATTTACTAACGCTGTAAGTTTTGCGCAGACTAATCAGGTAGAGGCTAAGGCGGCTTACCTTTTAGCAGAAGAGAGCTATGCAAAGGGAGACATGAAATCAACGGTTCAATATCTCGATGAGGCCGGTAATAAGTTAGGCTCGGTAAACGCCAAGATACTGTACCTTAAAATAATGGCCCAGCGAGAATTGGCTAATGCAGATCAAAACTATTTTGCTAAGCTTGATTCTACCATTGCACTTTTCCAAAAATCGCCTGATGTAAACACATTTAATGAAGACAAAGTATTAGAGGTGGCTAAGATCAAACTCCAATTGAAAAAAGAGATTGACCAGAAAAAGATTTATAATGAATCAAGGGCAGGGATAAGCGGTGTAGAGCGAGATTATCCGGATTGGCCCTTAGGCGCGTCGCTTGCTGCTCTTCGGGCCAAGCACCCGGATATTTTTCAAATGCTGGATAGCAAAGCGTACAAAAAATATATTGAGGGGAATCATTACATGATTCCTCATGCGCGTAATGGTGTTGATGGCTTTCGTATTGTTAACGACAGATTGTCTGAACTTGCCGTAACATTATATTTTTTGGATAACGATGAAATTGACCACGTTAAAGGAAAAGAAGCTTTTGCTAAATTTTTAGAAGACTTCCAACAAAGGCTTGGTAAACGATCGCCTGAAATTACCGAGAGGACGGGCGTCCATATTAAGAGTTGTTACTGGGAAGAAGGCACAAAAGCTATTTTGCTGCAAGGTTACTTTTCTGATCCCAGCCTTAGTACGGTGTCAATAAGTATTTTCGACCATTCCGTTAAGTAATAAAATTATCTTAATAGAATAATACAACCAACCAAATTACACCGATATGTATAAATATCTACAGCTCTTTCTTTTTTGTGTATTTGTTAACGCTGTAAGCTTTGCGCAGACTAATCAGGTAGAAGCCAAGGCAGCCTACCTTTTAGCGGAAGAGAGCTATGCAAAGGGAGACATGAAATCAACGGTTCAATATCTCGATGAGGCCGGTAATAAGTTAGGCTCGGTAAACGCCAAGATACTGTACCTTAAAATTATGGCCCAGCGAGAATTGGCTAATGCAGATCAAAGCTATTTTGCTAAGCTTGATTCTACCATTGCACTTTTCCAAAAATCGCCTGATGTAAGCACATTTAATGAAGACAAAGTATTAGAGGTGGCTAAGATCAAACTCCAATTGAAAAAAGAGATTGACCAGAAAAAGATTTATGATGAATCAAGGGCAGGGATAAGCGGTGTAGAGCGAGATTATCCGGATTGGCCCTTAGGAGCGTCGCTTGCTACTCTTCGGGATAAACACCCCGATGTCTTTCGGTTACTGGATAACAAAGCATACAAAAGTTATATTATGGGGAATTTTTATATTATCCCTAATGCGGATAATGGTGTTCATAACTTTACTATTGTTAACGGAAAATTGCACGATTTTATAGCGCAGTTATATAATTTTCAAAATGACGGCACTGAACATCTTAAAGGAAAAGAAGCTTTTGCTAAACTTTCGGAAGATTTTCAAAGCAGGTTGGGTAAGCAATCGCCAACAATTACCAATAGGACGGATTGTTATATAGAAGATTTTTCCTGGAAAGAAGGTGCAAAGGTTGTAATCCTAAGTTGTAACTTTTATACGTCAGGTAATAGTTCTGCTACGATATATATTATCGACCATTCCATTGAATAACAATTAGAAACTTACTATGCATAAATATTTATTATTCCTTCTGTGTTGTGTTTTTTTTAATGTTACAAGTTTTGCGCAGATTAATCAGGTTGAGGCCAAAGCTGCCTACCTTTTAGCCGAAGAGAGCTATGCAAAGGGAGATATGAAATCAACCGTTCAGTATCTCGATGAGGCCGGTAATAAGTTAGGCTCGGTAAACGCCAAGATACTGTACCTTAAAATTATGGCCCAGCGAGAATTGGCTAATGCAGATCAAAGCTATTTTGCTAAGCTCGATTCTACCATTGCACTTTTCCAAAAATCGCCTGATATAAGTACATTTAATGAGGATAAGATTTTAGAAGTAGCCAAGATCAAGGTTCAGCTAAAAAAAGAGATTAGCCAGAAAAAGATTGATAATGAGTTAAAAGAGAAAGCTAAAGCCAGGGCAGGCATCAGTGCTGTAGAGCGAGACTATCCGGACTGGCCCCTTGGAGCTTCGCTTGCTACCCTCCGGGGTAAACATCCTGATATTTTCAAGTTGATAGATGATAAATCGAAAGATATAAGTGTCCTCAAGGGAAAGTATGGTGAATTATATATTATCTATAGGGAGGACATTAAGGGTGTTTATAAATTTAAAATGAAAGGCGATAAGCTAAATGAATTTCATTTGGAACTATATAAGTTTATTGATGATCCTGGAAATGAAAAGGGGAAGGAAGCTTTCGCAAAAATCGTAGAAGATCTTCAAGGCAGGTTAGGCAGTCAGGTACCTAAGATAGGTGGAGTGGAAGGTTTGCGAACGGAATCTTATATTTGGAAAGAAGGCACTAAACAGGTCTTTTTAATGGGGAATTTTTATTCGACGGGTAGAAATTCTGCTACAATCAGTATTTATGATTATGCTCTTTTTTAGTCATACTGCCCAATCAAATTGAAAATGCTTTCAAAATAATTAAAATGTATAAATATATAATAGTCCTTTTGTTTTGTATTTTTATTAATTCTAAAAGCTTCGCCCAATCCAGCCAGGTGGAAGCCAAGGCTGCTTACTTATTAGCTGAAGAAAGCTATGGCAAAGGGGACATGAAATCAACGGTCCAGTATCTGGACGACGCTGTAAGTAAATTAGGCGGAGCAAACGCTAAAATACTTTATCTGAAAATTATGGCTCAGCGTGAATTGGCTAATAAAGATCAGGCTTATCTCGCCGGCCTTGATTCAACCATTACCGTTTTTCAAAAACTGCCTGACCTGAATACGTTTAACGAGGATAAAGTTTTAGAAATAGCCAAGATCAAGATTCAATTGAAAAAAGAGATTAATCAAAAAAAGATCGATGATGAATTAAGACCAAGGTTAGGCATGAAAGGTATTGAACGAGACTATCCGGATTGGCACTTAGGTGCACCAATTTCGACGCTAAGAGAAAAGCACCCCGACCTTTTTATTTTATTGGATGACAAAGCTAATAAGAGATTCATTTCTAAGAAAAACGGCATTATATATTATGAAATCCCGGATCAAAAAAACGGCGTTGATCATTTTGGTTTATACAAAGATAGGCTATTTGAATTCGAGCTTGTGTTATATAAATATGATGATGATAAAGATGGCAATAAAAAAGGAAAAGAGGCATTTGCTAAAATTTTAAATGATTTTAAAACCAGGTTAGGCGATGCAAAGCCAAGCCTTTATGATCTCGTCAAAGGAATTCACTTGGAAAGTTTTAAATGGGTTGAAGGCGCCAAAAGTATTGAGTTAAGAAACTTGCAAAATTCAGATGGCCACAGTACGGCTTTTTTAATGATTAAAGATTTGGACCTAATATACTAATTCATAGTTTCGGCATCTATTATTTCGATGAAAACAAATTAAATCTTGCGCTTGTCCAGCTTTTTTGCTCATCAACGGGTTGTGTCGTAAAGCCTAAGACAAGTATATAATCACCGTCCTCCCATCTGTAAGTCTCCATACGTAATTTCTGACGATTTATAACCTTAGGTATGGGTAACACACCAATATCTTTCGTTAATGAGTCTCTCAACTTTTGAAATGCCTGTTTTCCTTTGGTGTAATTTAAATCATCATCCTGATAGCTGAAAGCTTGAAACACCAAGTAAAGCAATGAGCCATTCTTAAACCCAATTTGGGTTAACTCTTTAGGTACGGAGGGGAGACTTGGCAATAGATAGTCACTTCCATTAACTATATATATCTTATTTGATTTCTTTTCGTACCATTTAAAAACATCTGGATGTTTTGCGGTAATGGTACTTAAAGATGCCCCAAGCGGCCAATCAGAATATTGGTTTCGAAAATGGTCTATCCATTTTTTAGCAATAGCGATAGAATCTTGTTTTAGTTTCTTTTGCTCCTGATTAATAAAAAATTGATATTAAATATACAGAAATTAATGTGAAGTGTAAGAAAATAGCTTTCAATAATTTACCACAATTGATATCTGATCTAAGGAAGGGAAATTTTGCCCATTTTGTAGAGTTATTGATAACCTTTAAAAAGTACATTCCGTGGGTAAAAGTACTTACATCGTCTTGCCAGGTGGAAAGCTGTGTTGTTGAGTTCAAAATGTGTTATTTTGAAACTATGGGGCAACAAATGGGTAAAATTCGAATGACGCTGAATAACGCTGAATCAGGCAATTTTGATGCTGAATAAAGCGGAAATACTACAAAACCACCTTTAAGACTATTCCCCTACGGGCTACGAGGAAACGCTGATTTCATACACGAAATCGGCGTTTTTTGCTTTATGGGTCGCGCAATGGGTAAAATTTGAATGAAGCGCAATGACGCGGAATGAAGCTGAAATAAGACTTTAATCATCAGCAAAGCCTCTCATTAAATTCCTCTTACCGAACAACCGAACACTTAAAAAGGGGTTTTTATTACCCATTTGGCATCTGGAATAAGCCCAGTTTACCCACCACAAAAAAGGGTAAAATTCGCCAAGTGCATCCAAGTTAATCTCTTTGTTTGGATATAGATTTTTTGGGCTTTGGCGATGACTTCAAAAACTTCTTGGAATCGATTTTATGTCGGACGAATCGGCTCAAAGTTCAGTCCACTTGACCCATTTGGGCTAAGTGGAATTCATTCCATTCTAACGATGTTTAATTCTGAATGATAGTTTAATAAGTGCTCACCTGAGCACTGAGCAAGCTCAGAGATCAAAGAACAAATGAGATTGTCCAAAGCTTTGAACATCCTCATAACTTGCACTGTGAAACCTGTATCTGAAGGAGTAAATCCTAACTCTATTCGGTTTTAGTTGAAATAAACTGATTATAAATAACTTATCCCTTGGTTGTTTAGTGTTAATTAATTGTTAACAAACCGATTGATTTTATAATATCTTTATTTATTTTAGTCTTAATAAACCAATTAAACCGACTTTATTATTCTTTTTCGACCTTATTATTTAATAATTACCAACAAGTTAATTAGATAACAAACTTATTAATACGTTAACAACCGTTTTATGTTTTAATAATAATACAACCATTGTTTTGCATGCGATAATAAAGTGCCTTAATTAACAAATTAATAATTTATATACACTAATCCCTTATTATGAAACAGATCTATCAGCGATTATTAATTACTTGCTGTTTGATGTTGAGCATATTTGTTGCAG
>Ga0157369_10003173_pt1 | contig 19623 bp, 17 predicted proteins | sample C25metaG_FD_113461 | JGI IMG/M metagenome (GOLD analysis project Ga0157369, IMG submission 113461) | Corn rhizosphere microbial communities from Kellogg Biological Station, Michigan, USA - C2-5 metaG | ecosystem: Host-associated > Plants > Roots > Rhizosphere > Soil | place: USA: Michigan...
CCCCCGCTTCGCAGGGGAAGGAACGGCACGGAGCGCTCAAGGTGGCAGCATCCGGAAGTAGGCAGAGCGTGCGAAGTCAGAAGATGCGCTGATGACCGCGGGAGATCATCAGTCGAGCGTGTCCTTCACCGCGTTGCGCACCGCCATCGGCACCTGATCTTCCGGCACCTCGACAGTCTTCGCCGCACCGCCGATCGTGCGCGTCAGCCGATAGGTGAATCCGTCGGGCTTCACCGCGGCGGCCGATTTCGCGCTGCGCTGGAACAACGCGTCGAGCGCCTTCAAGTCGGCGGGAGAAAGCTGCGACAGCGCGAGCTCTCCCCCGCTCCTGATGTGCGACCCGGGCAGGCTGAAACCACCCAGGCCGCCGAGGCGTTGAATCGTCAGGCGATCACCAGTGGGTTTCGGCAACGTCTGGATTCCCCAGGATCACAGTCCGACCTGCTTCCAGGCCTTGTCGACGGCCGCGGCGACCGTGGCGTTGTACATCTGCGCGGCCAGCTGCCGGGTGCGCTTGGCGAAGTCCTTCATCGACATGTGCGGACTCGGCCCGAACCCGGTCAGGGCACGGTACCAGATCTGTCCGACCGTTTCCCAACTGCGCCCGCCGACCAGCTTGCAGGCAGCGCAGAACGCCAGGTTCGGCGGCCCGCTCGCGTAGTGCGGATCGGTACCGGGATTGAGCTGCGAATAGTTCGTCGGCTGCGGCGCGAGGCAATGCGACGCGGCCGGATTGGCCATGTCGCGCAGGCACGTGTAACCTTTCTTCTTAGCCGCCGGGCCGATGATGTCCGCGCCGATCAGCCAGTCCGCCGAGGTGACGGTCTGCCTGGCTTGCCATTGGCGGAACATCGAGCCGAAACAATCCGAAATGCTTTCGTTCAGGCCGCCGGCGTCGCCCGAGTAGCCGAGCTGCAGGCTGTGCTGCGTCACGCCATGCGTGAGCTCGTGGCCGATCACGTCGTTGCCGAACGTGAAGTCGATGAACAACTGGTTGTCGCCGTCGCCGTACAGCATCTGCGAGCCGTTCCACATCGCGTTGTCGTAGTTCTTGCCGTAATGGATCGACGACATCAGCGTCATGCCGGCGTCGTCGATGGAGTTGCGCTTGAACACGTTCTTGTAGAACGTCGCGACCGCCCGGGTTTCCTTGTACGTGCGCCTGGCCGTCGCATCGGACGAATTGGCCGGCTTGGCGATCGGCGATCCCGGCAGCGTCTGCTGCTGCTTGCAGTCGTAGACCGTGATCGCCGGCGACTTGACCAGCGCCTTCGGCACGATGCCCATCGGATTGCTTATCGTCGTCAGCGCGGCCGCCTGCGTGCGCAGCTTGCGCACCTCGGTGCTGACCTTCGCAGTGTGCTCGGCGCCATCGCGGATGCGCGCCGACAGTTTCTTGTCCTGTGCCAGTTTCCGCAGCACGTCCGCCGGCACGATGAAGCAGGTGCATGACATGGCAACTCTCCTTCCTGGTTAGAGAGACTTGATGGCAGCCGGGATCGACAGTCCTGTCAATCGCAGCGCGGTCGACGCCGGTTTCCGTTTACCGTTTGACGCGTCGCATCGAATCAAAGTGTGATCGCGTGGCCGGTTGTCTCACGCCGGCGCGCCTGAAAATCATGCGCCGTTTTGGCGTTGCCGTCATCGGCTTTGCCGCCGTGACATTGATCGCAGAACTTCACAAATGTCGTGGCTTGATCGTTGCTTCCAGGCGCGGCGGCGCACTTGCCGCCCTCTCAGTCAAGGGCTGAAGCGGCGCGCTTGCCAGGGCGCCTTGGCCCGATAACCTGATATCGCTCAACGCAGCTGCGTGGCAACCGCACTCGCCGACCACGCCGCCTTCCAGCCAGCGCTCGCCGCTGCATTCTCATCCACCGGTACGGCAGTGTCGGGTCCCGGCACGGCGACCGGAAGCGCAAACGCGCCCGCAATCTTGCCCGAAGGCAGATAGTCGCCATGTCCGAAATCCCAGCCATCCGGAATCTGCCAGGCCTCGGCGTGCACGTTCGGCGGCAGCGGCCGCGCCGGCCCTTCGCGGCCGAGCGCGGTGCGGTCGTACGGATCGCCGTGCATGAGAATCTCGCCGATCAGGTTTCCGGCCGGAAACGCCAGTTTCAGAACGGCATCGGATCGCGACGCGAGCACGTAGATCTCTGCCGCCTTGGCCGCGGCGTCGGCATATTCCCGGGCCAGGCAATCATCTTCGATGGCGCCGGCCATGATGATGAGGCGCCGTGCGCCGGTTTTGAGTCCACGCAACGCCTCGAGCATCGTGCGCGCGCCGAGGCTGTGCGAAGCGAACGACAGGCTTTGCGCGCGCAATGCATTCGCGTTGACGTAGTCGGCGAGCAGCTTGCCACACGTGATCGCCTCGTCGCCCTCGAACGGATAGTCGACGACCGGGACGAATCTCGAATCGCCCGGCCACAGCACGCCGACGAACAAGCACGAGTCGGGTATCTTGCAGCGCTGGCTCCACAGCGACAGCGCTGCGATGCCGTCCTGCTGGTCGACATTGAAGCCATGCGTGACGAAAAGCACATCGCGGCCCGCCACGCGGTTGGCGAAATCCGCCGCCGACACCGCCCGCGAACCGTCATCCCACGCGCTGGCACTGGATGCCGCGATGCCGCCGTTGGCCGACGCGCGCAGATTGACGAACAGGGTCATGGCCTACTTCCGGATCGCCTGCGCGACCTTCACGCCGGCCGACAAGGCGCTGGCCAGGTCCTTGGTCATCGGCGCCAGAGGAGCCGCGATTAGCCCGGCGATCAGCGCTTCGCAGACGTTCCACGCCGTGGGATTGGTGGTAACCGCGAGACCGCCGACCAGCGCGAGCGCGGTAGCAATGATCGTCGCGGCGATCTTGGTGTTGTTGCGATATTTCTGGTCGGCGTGCTGGTAGCCGTCATCGAGAATCGCGCTGAGCGCAAGATCGAACCGGCCGAGCACATTCATTTCCTTCGGGTCGAGCGTGGTACCGGACGTCATCTTCTCGCCAGCCGATTTCAGCGTGGCCGCGTCGACGTCGGTCGCCGCCGCAAACGCCGCTGACGTATCCGCATCGAGGCGAAGCTTGATCAGCGACTTGGCGATCGCCTTCTGGTCGGCCAGTGCAACGCCGTTGATCCAGTTGCCGTGCAGCGTATCGAACAGGCGCTTCACGTCGCCGGCCGCAGTCTTTCGCGTCTTGTCATCGAACAAGGCCTGCAGCGATCGCTCGATCTGCGAATAGCCGCTGTTGGAAATGCCGCCGTTGGGCAGCGTCTTGAGCGCGTCGACCAAACCAAAGGCCGCTGTGCCGAGCGCCCCGATCGTGGCGATTGCGGTGCCGATGCCGGCTGCGTCAAGGCTCATGGTTCCCTCCCGTGTTGGTGAGGCAGCTGCCGTCAGAGGTGCAGGCTACTCCGCCAAGGTGTTTCTTGACAGCAGTGTTGGGACCGAGCGCAGTGTCTCACTGCATCGTGTCCACGAGCCGCCGACCCGGTGCAACCAGCTGCCGTGCTGAGACAGATACCTCGGCGAACACACCGTAGCTAGTCGTCGCATGGGGACCGCAGGCCATTGAATGGCCTTGAAGCCCTCTTCTGCGACGCACACCTGTTCATAGCCAGGGGAACGACATGGCAACAAAGGCAATAACGTTTACCGTCACGCCAACCGGAAAGATCTCGGGCTTCTGGATCGCTGTCGGCAACCGCGACGTTCCGCTCGCCGATGGAGTCGGAAGGCTAAGTTTGAACGTTGGAGTTGAGTATGCGTTGTTTTGGCACATGGTCGGCAACGGCGGCGGCAGCATCGGCATCGTTGGGAAAGACGCCGCCGGAAATGAAGCGGTCACCCTCAAACAGTCGACGATACAAGCAGGACGTACGGCTGGCGCGGGATTCATGTGGTTTACCGTGTCATGAAAATCCCATCGCTGATAGCCGCATGTGTCGCCGCTGTTGTTTGCCTGGATCACGCGTCCCTTGCCGCCGAAAATCCTCCGAACGAGCAACGAGACGAGCTTGCCAAGGTACGCGCGGAGTTGCGAACCCTTGCAATTCACCTTCGCTGCGTCAGCGCCGAACTGGACGCGGCGAAGTCGCAGACCTCATTCACGCCGCGTGCTGAATGCAGCAACGCAAGTACTCAAGCGGCCAGCATCGCAGACACAGCCATGCCGTCTCCCGACGATACCGGCGTTCCGGTACCCTCTCCTGCCGAGAAGAACCGCACGAAGACGTTTGCGAGCGTGTTCTATGCCGGGGTGAGTGATGCGACGATCGATCGAGACGCCGACAAGGGACTACCGCGATTCCAGGTCTCGGCGACGACGGAGTCCAGCCAGGCCGCGATAAAGTTCAGCGGCAATCTGTCGTCGAACTCCGGCACGGACGACGCGTCATTTTCATCTTGGTCGGCAACACTCTCGGCGCCGCTGAGCAAATCAGATCCCTTTACAAACATTGCAACGCTCGACGGGCTCGCGAACTCTTTTTCTCTGGCGCTTGGTTTCAACAAGTTCTTTGTTTCCGGTTTCAAGAATCCAGCCGATAGCGAAGGGCACGTCCTTCCGAATGTTGCTGAGATATGTGCGCTGGCCGGAATCAAGCACAACGAACCGTGCGATCTGGGTGCCGTCGAGGCCGGACTGAAGAAAAGCGGTCACGAAGATCGTTATCCGGAGTTCCTTGAGAGTTTCATCGGCCCTGATACGCGGAAGTGGACGTACGGGCTGAAAGGAACACTCGGGTACCAAACCTATGACTTCTTTCAGTCAGGGACGCTTGCCAGCCAATCCGATTCAAAGCTCCCGTGGAGCGCCGGCGCCTATATCGGATTCATCCCCCCTCGGACGGAGGCATTCCTGTCGGCCGGCGCTGAGTTTCAACGCGCATACAAACCAACGAAACAAAAGATCGAGTGCCCAGTTTCGACGGAGCCCGCAACGGAGTGTGTCAATGGCAGCATCGGTCCGCCAAAGACGGTCAACGAACGACTGGTCTATCTGGAAGGTCGAACCGAGCTCGCCGGCACGGCAATGGATCTCAAGATCACTCATGATTTCGAATCCGGCGACAACGGTGTCGACCTGCCAATCTACCTGCTTCGAGACGACAAGGGCGCTTGGAGTGGCGGGGTTCGACTTGGATGGACGAACACGGATCACTTTGCCGTAGGCATTTTTGTCGGAGGCGGCTTCAGCCTGCTGCCGTAGTGGTCCTCCAATGGGTTCGTCATGCGAGTTGCAGGCGACGGCCACCGTCAAAAAGGTGGTCGGCGCCGAGGCGAGAGCCGGATGCTGACTGACAACATTGAACAGTCAGCGAACAACCACCGTCAGAAGTGGTAATGCACCCCCACCGATCCCAACCGCGTCGCCTCTATCTGCAATCCATTCACCCGCTGGTACACCGGCGCCTGCACGAACGCGTAGGCGGAAAACCGCGCTGAGATGTTCCATGTGCCGCCGGCGCTCAAATAGACCAACGTAGCACCGCTGTTTTCGATGTCGGCTTCGGCGCCCTGTTCGCGCTTCTCGACGCGTGCGTTGATCTGCACTTGCGGCACGAAGGTCGCCTTGGCGGTGTAGCGCAGTCCGAGGTTGAAGTTGACGCCGGTGCCGGGCTTGAAGTCCTCGCGCGAGTTCAGCGGCTGCTGCAGCTGCAGTTGTCCGAAGTAGCCCCAGTCGGGCGTCAGTGCGGCGAACTTGTATACACCGAGCAGCAGGTCGGTCGTGCCGGTGCCGAGTTGAAGGCCGCGGTCGAGCAGTTCGCCTTGTTGCGGGCCGCCGTCGAACGGGCTCGTGAAACGGCCGGTCGGCAGCTTGATGCCGAACTGGATGCCGGCGCCGCGTTGTGCGTCGAAGCCGGAATAGCGTGCCATGAGGCGAAGGTCGCCGATGCCCCTGTCGTGCGAGGTCGAAACCTGCATATCGCCTTCCGCGATCGTCGCGTGCGAGCGATCGAACCACGGCAGCACCGCAGTGAAGCCCCAGTCCTTGTTCGGACTGTAGTCGAGTGCAAAGGTGTAATTGCGATTGATCGTGTCCTGCTGCACCTCCTGATCGGTTGGAAACGTGAGATCCGAACGCCGCACGCTGTCGGTTCCGGAGCGCAGCTGGTCCTGCTCGAAAAAGTCGTAGCGCATGTCGAAGCGCCAGCCGCCGCTGGCCGCCAATCCCTGGCTGGCCCAGTCGGAATTCAGCGTGCAGCCGCAGGCCGAACAGGCCATGCCCACGCTCGGTGCGATCGCGCCGCCCAATATTCCCAGCGCCACGGCTTGCTTGAAGAATCGCATGATCTTTCTCGTGTTCAAGATGAACTTGGGCGATGACTCCGGGTGCCGCGATCGCGACTACGCGCAATCGCTGTTTCGCTGCAGCAGCAGGTTTCGCCCGGAATGGCGTGATATCGCAGGTGTGCACGTACAACGAAGATCGACGTCGACATGCGTCATCAGTCCTCGCTTGATCGACACGCGGCCACTGCGGCCTTTCTTTTGGCCCTCTTCCCGCGGGAGCTGGGTTGGCGTGAGGGTCGGGGCATTTATGAAAGTCGAGTCGCGCGCACTGTGGCACTTGTCACCGGCAGCGAGTGCGCACCCTCATCCGGCGCCTTGCGCCACATGCTCCTGAGGGGAAAAGGGAAAACGCTTCGAGCTCCTTTGCGAGGAGAGATCCTCCCTCGTCGCCCAAAGCGAGGAATTCCTCTGAGGAGCTCACGGAGAAGAATTCCATGGAGAAACGTTGTGTGAGGTCGGCACCTATATCGACGCCCAGGCGAGGTGTCGTACTGCACGAACAAAGTTCGTTGTACGCGGTGAGGCCATCGCGCCTCAGGCCATTTTCCGGCATGCGACAACGATCGATCCGCTTCTCCACCCATACGTACTCCACCAATACGCCGGCACAGCGCCGGCCAGGGAAATCGAGAATGACCATGAATCTGCCTTTCAAGAATCGCATCGGCACGCTTTGCACTCCGTTCAGCGCGCGCCGCGTTGCGGGAGACTCTTCCGCCGCGAACGCGCGGCAGCCGCACGGCACCGTCGCTCGTCGTCTGGCGTTGCTTTCGTTGGCGCTGGCAATTCCGCTCGCAGCGATGGCGCGCGCAGCACCGACACCGAATCCGGGCCCGACGCCGCTGGCCGACAAGGTGCGCAACGCGACTTCGCGTTACTGGGACGTCAATGTTGCGATCCACGAAGGCTTCGTGCCGGCCACGCCGTGCGTCAGCGGTCCCAGCGAGGGCGCGATGGGCGTGCACTACGTCATGCTGTCGCGTCTCAACGACCCGTTGAAGGTGGAAGAACCCGAAGCGCTGATCTACGAGCCGATGCCGAATGGTGCGTTGCGCTTCGTCGGCGTCGAGTACATTGCGCTGGCAACCAACGTCACCGGCGGCGCGGCGAGCCTGGAAGGGCACTTGCTGAACTTCGTCGATGAGCCCAACCGTTTTGGCCTGCCGGCGTTTTACGAGTTGCACGTGTGGGCGTGGCAGGACAACCCAAAGGGAAGCTTTGCCGACTGGAACACGAACGTGAGCTGCGACGCGCAGCGCGCGCCGCCGCCGGCCTGAGCCGACGCTCGATTCGCGTTTGCGCCAACACCATCCCCAACCAGCCCTCCCCTTGAAGGGGAGGGCTTTTGGTTGGGCGTGGCGATGGCTGGCGAGAACGGGTTTGTGGACGAGCGACGGTTTGTGGAGGTCGACCGCGATCTCAGACGATCCTGGTCTGTGCCGCGCGATACGCCGCCAACTCCCGATCCTGCCGCTCGAGATTCTCGAACAGGCGGCGCGATGCCAGCTGCAGGAAGAAGAAACCGAATTTGGGGCTCTGGAAATACAGTTGCTTCACGCGATCGTAGGTGATCACGAGGATCCGGCCGTCGGCGATGCATTCGGCCGATTGCGTGCGGCTCTTGTTCGGCGCAAGCAGGCCGAGTTCGCCGATGATTTCGCCCGGGCCCAACTCGAGTGCGAGTTCGTTGATGCGAAACCGCCCGGCCAGCACGAAGAACATGCTGTCGGCCACGTCGCCGCGGTTGAACAGGATTTCGCCGGCCTTGATCGCGCGATCCTTCGAGATCATCTGCATCCATTCCAGGTCAGCTTCGCCGGCTGCGTGCGAAGCCTCTTCGACGCGCCGCACCAGCGACAGGATCTGCACCAGGCGCAGCCCGTTGAGCGGCAGCAGTATCGCGTGCAGGATCAGGATCGGGCGCGCGTGGGTGAAGAACGCGTAAGCGATGAAGAACAGGTTGCTCAGGATGCCGGCAACGCGCAGCGGCACCATCGTCTTCATCGAGAAGGTCAGCAGCACGAGCAAGGCTGCGCAGTAGCCGAGTAGTTCCGTCGCGTCCATTGCCCTCACCGGGAAGCGTCGAAGAGACGAACCGCCATCCTAGGACATGGCGACCCCGGCACCGTGAAAGTCAGCGCGGAGTGCGACTAAAGTCGAAGCCTGGATGAAGGCCTTGTCAGGAAACTGAAAGGAGCCCAGGAACGAGGGCGCCAGCTTCGCAGACTGCGGCTGACCTTCGCGACTTCGTATCGCCGAATCAACAACCGGAGCTTTCAGCGCGCGTCAGGCGAGCCTGATCCCTGTCGTGCCGTGCCCCTGCACGCACGCGTTTGCCTGCCACGCCTGTGCGGACCGACGCGAATTTCCGACACGGCTGCCAAGCGCCGGGAGGAGCGGGCACAAACCGAAATTCGTCCCGGGAGCTGGCAGAACGATCGTTCGGTATGTTACATTCACCGGGTAACTGATCGCCATGCAATCTTCGGGAAGACAAACGAATGACCGTTTTTCGCGACAAGAGCCTCACCATTGCCCTTGCGATCGTCTGCGCAATGGCAGCCACACAGGACGCCAGGCCGATGAACGCAGCTCCGGGGATGGACACCGTCAGTCACCTGCAGGACTTTCCGGTGATCGAATTTCGCCGGTACACCACTGCAGCCGGACAAAGAAAGAACTTTGTCAGCTTTTTCGATGCCTATTTCCCGGAGGCGTTCGAGCAGCTCGGGGCAATCGTCTTCGGGCAATTCCTCGAGCGCGACCACCCGAACGGCTTTACCTGGCTGCGCGGTTACAAGGACATGAGCGCCAGGCCCATTGTCTGTTCCGCCTTCTACTACGGTCCGTTGTGGAAGGAGCACAAGGCGAAAGTCAACGCCATTCTGCCGGACAGCGACAACGTGATGCTGTTGCGTCCGCTGCGCCCGGATACCGCCATCGGCGTTCTTCCGGCAGTGGATCCCGTGGCCGAACCGAACGGTGCCGGCGGAATCGTTGTCGCGCAGATCTTTCCGTTGAAGAAAGGCGCGGAGGCGGATTTCGCCAGGCGCGCGGAGCCGGAATTCAAGCACTACGGCATCGACGGCGTGCACGCGGCCGGGATACTGGTTTCGCTGGATGCCGCCAACAATTTCCCGCAGCTGCCGATCCGGACCGACGGGCCCTGGCTCGTCTGGCTGGGCATCGTCGAAAATGAAACGGTGTTGCACCGGCTTCAGGCGGCATTGCAGCAAACCGGGCAAACCCTTGCCGGATCAGGCCAGCTCAATGGCGTTGCCGAGGTGATCGTCATGGACCCCACGCCGCGATCGCGCATGCGCTGGACCATGGTCAACAGTGCGCCCCGGTGAATCACTTCGCGCACCTGTGGCTTTTCGCGGTCCTGGTTTTTGGCGTGATGGTGCTGCCGGGCCTGGACATGGCCTACATCGTCAGCAGCGCACTGACCGGAGGCCGCAGCAATGGATTTGCTGCCCTGGCCGGAGTGGTTGCCGGCGGCTTCTGCCATGTGCTGCTTGCCGCCGTGGGATTCAGTGCAGTCATCCGTGTCGTTCCGGGCGCATTCAACCTGTTGCTTGTCGCAGGCGCCGCCTACATCGCCTGGATCGGTGTTTCGCTGTGGCGCCACGATCCGGAACCGGTGCCCCCGCAGGCGCCCGCCGCGCGGGCGGCGTCCGGAACCCTCGGCACCTTTCGCAAGGGAATGGCAATCTGCCTGATGAACCCGAAGGCTTACCTGTTCATGCTGGCTGTCTTTCCGCAGTTTTTCAATCCTTCCTACGGCTCGCTGTTGACCCAGGCGGTCGTGCTTTCACTCATCATTGCGTTGAACCAAAGCCTGGTTTACGGAAGCCTGGTTGTCGCAAGCGGCCGCTTGAGCCAGGCGTTTGCCGGAGATGCTGCGGCGCGCCGGATTGCTTCGCGGAGCGTCGGAACGATCTTGATCGTAGCGGCGCTGTATACAGGCTTCGAAGGATGGCGGACATTGGCGTAGCACGCCTGCCCGCGCGGAAATGTGGCGCCAGCGCAAATGGCAAAGCCGGATCCTTTCATCTAAGATGGCTTGGCACAATCTTCTCGTGCAGCGCCGGCTTGCGGATATATGACAATGCGCCGCCATTCGCGGCGCATGCAGACTCTCGGTAGGATTTCCAGTGCGCAAAAATGACCCTGAAGGAGTTCGTTCACGCATACTCGATGCGGCCGCCGAGCTGTTCCAGGACCGCGGGTATTCGGCTTCCGGGATGCAGACGATATTCGAGAAGGCAGATGTGACGAGCGGCGGCTTTTATCATCACTTCGAGAGCAAGAAGGACCTGGGCCTGGCGGTGATAAGGGAACGCGTTGCCGAGGCGGTACAGCAAACCTGGATAGCGCCGGTTGTCGCTGCTCCCAGCACCATCAGCGGCCTGAAATCGGTTTTCGGATCCATTGCTTCGGAGCTGGATGCCAACCAGGCGGTTCGGGGTTGCCCCTTGAACAACCTGACTCTCGAGATGGCCTACGCGGACGCCGATTTCCAGGAATTGCTCGAGGAAATCTTTGCGAACTGGCAGCGGGAACTGGAGCGCGTGATCAAGCGCGACCAGAAGGCCGGCGTGCTTTCGCGAACATCACCCAGAAAAACCGCGGCCTTTGTCATTGCGGTCTATTCGGGCGCGATGGCCATGAGCAAGGTCAAGCAGTCGTCCGATCCGTTGCGTACGTGCCTGAGCCAGTTGACCGACGCGCTGCAGGCAGCCTAGCCATATTCGAACGTCAGTGCGGCACGCATCTCGTGCCGGTCATCCGCCGCGGAAGCGATCGCGGTACGCGCTTGGAGACACGCCCAGCTGCGCCACGAAAACCCGGCGCATCGATTCGGGCGTGCCAAAACCGCAGATCTCCGCGATCTCGGATATGCGCAGCTCGGTTTGCTCGAGCTTGCGGCGAGCGGTTTCGGTGCGGATCTTCGATACATAGTGCGCCGGGCTGATGCCGACGGTCTCGGTGAACCGTCGCGCGAAGTTGCGCTCGCTCATCGTCACGCGGGCAGCCAACCGCGGCACCGACAGATCCTGGCCCACGTGGTCGAGCATCCACAGCTGCAACTTGCGCAGGTCGTCGCCTTCATTGAACTGCGCCGCCAGCTGGCCGCTGAATTGCGATTGGCCGCCGGGTCGCTTGAGGAACATGACGAGCCCCTTCGCCACGGCGAGCGCCGCCAGCTGGCCCCAATCGTGTTCCACCATCGCGAGCGCCATATCGATGCCGGCCGTGACACCCGCGGACGTGTAGATGTTTCCGTCGCGCACATAGATCGCATCGGGCTGCACGCGTATGGTCGGGCTGATCCGCGCGAGTGTCTCCGTTTCATCCCAATGCGTCGTGGCGTTTCTTTTGTGAAGCAGACCCGCATGCGCGAGGATCAGGGCACCGGTCGAACCAAGGCGCCTGACTTTTGGCGCCATGTCGCGAAGCCACGCCAGCACGGACTCGTCGTGCGCTACCCGGCCTACATTGCCTCCGGCCACGAGCAGGGTTTCCGCGGACGCGACATCGCGGAAGCCGCGATTGGCGACCATCCGGATTCCCGATGAGACGCTGAAGGCGCCCGCTTCGAGCCCAACCAGTTCGACCGAGTATGCGGAAGCCGGGCTCAGCCCGTTCTGCCTCAGCCAGCGGGTCGCGAACTCGAACACCTCGATTGGACCGACGATATCCAGGGCCTGCGCGTCCGGGAACCCGAACATCACCACTCGATGCGTCAGCGGCGAAAGGCGCGCAAGCCGTTCCGTTCTCGGAGGGGCCGGCAGCCTTGAAATAAAATGTTCGGTCGGACGGTACAACACCGTCGGTTCGATCCGATACGGTCGCATGAACATTGCTGGCTTGACCGCAGGTTGACTGCCCCGAAGTCTACATACAGAACGATCGTTATGCTAGCGGTCCGGCGCGCACAAATCGGTGTCGCCCGGCGGTGACGCTGAAGCGGGACGGTTCGTCGCAAACGTCTTGTCTGCACTCGTCGACTGCCCTGGCATCGGCCGGTTTCGCCTCAGCGGAACTTTGCGATCGTTTGCGTTAGGACAAACACAGCATGAATTCTGCCATCCAGCTGTGCACTCGACGATGAAGTGCTACAAGGATGACGAGCCTTCCCTCACGGCAATCCACACCTCGTTTCACGTTGGCATCGAATGAACAAAAATAGCGGTCGCGCCACGTTCCGACGCCGGCGTGTGCGCCATTCCTATCCCATGCCGGTCGTCGACCTGGCCATGCGCCTGATTCCGGTCCACGGAGTGGCCGCGGTTTGTCGCATGCTCGATATTCCGATGAGCGTCGCCTACCGCTGGCGAAAAACCGGTGGCGTCCGCGTCGACCTGCCTGGGGATCCTGCCGCCGAGGCGCACGCCCTCGCGACGCTCGTGGCGCAGTGTGCGGCACTGGGATTTGCCGTGACTGCATACGCGCGCGGGAGTGATACCCATACTCGCAGCGCGTTCGGCGCGCCCGCGACGAACGCGGTGCGGTACGCGCAGCCGGGCAATGGCCTGGATGCGCAGGCCGACAATTCACCCACCGGGCGGCTGCGCAATCATGACGCGAGCGCCTGGCGCAGCGCGCCGGCGACGAACGACGCCGGCGCTGCGGCCACGCCGCAACCGTGTGCGCCGCCGGCAGCTTCCGCCCAGGGCACGCGGCGCTATGCATTCGATGCCGGCAGGGAACGGCCCGTGCGTGCCGTGCGACCGCGCATGGAGGCGGTGCGAAATGCGATCGACACGCGCTACTTCCTCGAGGTCGACTGCCGCACGCTGGCAGCGACGGCCGGCATGTCGTTGCATCATTTCATCCGCGTGTTCCGCGACATGTTCGGATTGTCGCCGCACCAATATCTGCTGCGCGCCCGGGTCAACGCTGCGAAGCGGCTGCTGCTTTCGACATTCGAATCGATCGACCTGATCGCGGTCGGCGTCGGTTTCCACTCGGGACCGAGCCTGAATCGCGCCTTCAAACGAATCGAAGGCTCGACCGTATCGCGCTATTGCCAGATGGCGAAAAAGACAAGTCCCGGGGCGAAGCAGCGTGCGTCGGTTCCCAGCCTCGCGCCCCAGGGCTCCGCGCCGCCGGCCGTGTAATGATGCGAGGCGCAGGCTAGCCGATGGCCGCCAGGAACCTCAACGTCAGGAATGTCAGAGCGCTGCGGCTGATCCGCGCCGGCTTGCCGTTCGATCAGGTATGCCAGTCGCTGCAATTGTCGCTCGTGGGCATCCGCAGCCTGCAAAGCGCCTTCCAGAGCGTGCCCGACGATTTGCTTGTGCGACTCGAGCAGACGCTCGTCGACAATGAAAAACTGCGCCGGCTCGTCGCCGGACTCGGCCATGCAACCTCCGACGCGGACGGAAGCGAACCGGCCTAGCCGATTCCCACGCGCGGGATCGCGCGTTTCCAGCTGAAGGTCGCCGACATCCGCTGCATCCGGCTTGCCGGAAGGTTCGCATGAACGCCTGGCACCTTGCAAAAAAAACCGCGCGGACAAGCCGCGCGGCCCCGAAGATACGAGCGCTTTCTGCCTAGAACTTCACGCTGAAGCTGGCGTGATAGAACCGGCCTACCGCGTCGTAGGTGTTGACGTCGGTATTGGCATTGACCACGTTGTTGAGGTACAGGATCGGTGGCTGCTTGTCGCCGATGTTGTCGATGCCGACCTGCACGAACGCGTTGAGCGGCTCGATGTTGTAGCCGACCGAAACGTTGTGATAGGTCTGCGCGCCGAAGTGCAGCACCGGGCCGACCGGGTTCGGGTTGTACGCATCGGTGCTCGACTCCACGCCGGACGGACCGAGGCCGGCATTCGCGTAGCCGACGGTGATCGGGCCGATATAACGCGTCGTCCAGTTCGCCGTGAACGGACCCATGTTCCAGTCGAGGCTGGCCAGGGCACGCACGCGCGCGAAGTTGCCGAACGTCTTGTCGAAATGACCGGCCAGATGCTGGATGAAGCCACCCTGGTCGATGTTCCACCGCTGGATGTAGGTGGCGTCCAAGCCGACGCGGAAATTGCCGAACGACGTTTCGGGCAGACGGTAGTGCGCGCCGACGTCGAAGCCCTGGGTGACGAGGTTGCCGGAGTTGAACGAGCTTTCGGTCACGAACTTGACCGAGCCGTCGGGGGCGCGAACGATGTCCTGGCAAATCGCGCCCTGCGTGTTGAAGCATTGCGTCACGATCGTCTGGGCGATGCCCGGTCCGGACACGATCAGGTTGTCGAGCAGGATGCGGTAGTAGTCCGCGTTGACCGAAAACCCGGGCAACCAGCCCGGATCGTAGACGAAGCCGTAATCGAACGACTTGCCCAGTTCGGGCTGCATCACCACGGTGCTGAGGCCGTGCTCCGCGGCGAACTGCGAACCCATGATGTAACCGGTCAGCTGCGAGAAGACCTGCGGCGGCACGTTGAAACCCTTGCAGGCCTTGTTGCTGGCCAGTTCCGGATGGCCGGCGCACGGATCGACGGCCACCGGCGCATCGGCGGTCGGGCCGGCGAACAGGTTCGTCGGCGTCGGTGCGCGGAACACCTTGGCGACCGTGGCACGCAGCAGCAGGTCTTCGATCGGACGGAATTCGATCGCGGCCTTCCAGTTGTTGGTGCTGCCGAAGTTGCTGTACTTGGAGAAGCGGTCGCCGAGGTCGACGTTGAGGGAATGCACGAACGGCAGATCCTTGAGCACCGGAATCAGCAACTCGGCGTACGCTTCCTTGACGTTGTAGCCGCCCTGGGCCGGCGACGTGCACAGCGAGCTCGGGCCCGGGCAGGCCAGGTTCGGTACGCCGCCCGGTGCCGAAAACGTCGTATTGATCAGGGGATCGACGTCGTTGTGCAGATACTCCTTGCGATAAAGGACGCCCACCGCGGCCTGGATGTCACCGGCCGGCAGACTGAACAGCGTGCCGTTCGCCGAAGCCTCGGCCGAACGCGTCTGGTACAGGAACGTCAGGAACGGGTTGATTCTGGCTGCATTGAGAGTCGCCAGCGTGCTCGGATCGCTCTGGTTGAATATGTCGATCGGCGTGCAGCCACCGGCCCCCGGGGCCGTGGTGCAGCCGAAGTCGGACCTGATCGTCGAGATATTGATGAAGTTGAGATTTTGCTGCTCGTTGGTCAACTTGCCGTAGCTGACATGAGCGTCCCAATTCCAGCTCGTGTCGCCGAAGTTGCCCTTGAAGCCGAAGTTGCCTTCCTCGGTGGTGTTCGCGATCTTCAGCCCGCGGTAGCCCAGTGAAGTCAGGCGCATGGCGATCGTGCTGCTCGGACTGGTTCCAAATGTCACGCCGAACGGATTGTAGTACTGGTTCGACGGCACGATCAGGCCGTTGGAAAACAGGTCGAACGGATACGGCGCAATCTGCTGGTGCGCCACCATCTTGTGATAGAGCAGCTCGGTATAGGCTTCGACGTTGTCGGTGAGCTTGTAGTTGCCGAGCACGAACAGGCCGGTGCGCTCGTTCGGGATCAGGTCGTAATTGCCGACGGCCTGGAAGTTGAAGCCGTCGGTCGCGCTGTGATAACAGCGGAAGTCGCTCGCCTTCGGCGGCGTGGTCTGGCTCGGCAGCGAGAGGCCCGACAGCGTCACCGACGTGCAGCCCAGCTGCGTCGCGATCGGCGAACCGGCCGGCACGAAGAATCGCCCGCCCGGAGTACGCGAGGAGCCGCCGTGCGTGTTGATGCTGGTGTTGTAGGCGTACTGCGCATTGCGCGAAAAGTTGCGGTTGGCCGCCGAGACCGGATCCTGCTTGTCGTGCTGGATGCCGAATACGATGCTGCCCTTGTCGGTCGTCTGACCGAAAATGGCGTGATAGGCATGACGCTGGCCGTCGTCGCGATCGGAAATGCCGAAGTCCGCGCCGAATTCGGCGCCCTGGTAGTTCATGCGCGTGATGATGTTGACGACACCGGCAATCGCGTCGGAGCCGTAGACGGCGGACGCGCCGTCGTTGAGCACTTCGATGCGTTCGACGATCGACACCGGCAGCAGGTTGAGGTCCTGCAGCTGGAACGGAATGCGATGGCCGTTGACCAGCAACAACGTGCGGTTCGAACCCAGGCCGCGCAGCGATACGCCGGCAGTGCCGAGGCCGCCGTTGTTGACCTGCGGCGTCATCGCGGCACCCGCGATCGACGGCAGATCCTGCACGAGGTCGCCCAGGTTGACCTTGCCGGACGCCTTGATCGCGGCGCGATCGATCGTGACGACCGGGTTGGCCGTTTCGATGTCCACACGGCGGATGTTCGAACCGGTCACCACGATAGTTTCGAGGGACTGGCTCTTCTGATCGGTATTTCCGGGGGCTGCTGTCTGCGCATGGGCTGTTTCCAGCGTGCCGGCCGTAGCCACCACGCCAAGAGACAACGCCCAGCGAACAGCCGACGAAAGCTTATTCGCGTCGAATTTCATTACACTCTCCAACGTCAGGTTGTTCAAAGCGGATCGGGACGATCGAATTTTTCAAGCTGAACCTCTCACTCCTCCAGGCAGAAACTTCGGGTGACGGCTGGTCGACGTGTCGCCGGACAAAGCTGGACCCGTTTTCCCATGGGCCATGTCCAACGCGGATCGAAAGCGCGAGCATCGGCGACGCGAATCCGGGCACTTTCGCCGCCGCGTTGATCGATACTCGATGCACTTCGCCATGACGCCCGGAAACATTGCATCGCCGGCAAGCGGTGACCCGGGCGTTGGCGTCACCACTTTTCTTCGATCAACCGCAGTCTAGATAGCGCCTGCCTGATGCAACAGGTTGCTTTACGACAAACATCCAACAGTTTCTGCCGATAGCGCAGCGTTGGATTCGCAGCGGAAGGCGCGCATCGCTAGCGCGTTTGCGAGAGAGACGTCGAACACCTGAGGAAGACTTGCCCGATGGGGAACGTTGCGTACCCGCTCGACCGTGGGGGTGGCGCCCACGCCAACAACAGAACTTTCCGTCGTGCCGCGCTCGTCAGGCGGCAGAACGAAAATCTAGAACCACTGCGCCCGCATATCGAACGCCGATGAATCGGCTTCGCGCACCAGCCGGGCCGCGTGCTCGATCAGCGGCAACTCGGTGGCGAAGAAGAAACGGCACGCCTGCAGCTTGCCGCGGTAGAAATCGATATCGACGCCCGGCGCGTCCGGCGAAGCACGCGGCGCACCCGGCGCCCTCTCCTCCGATGACGCGGCGCTTGCGGTCAACGCCCGCTGCGCGACCAGCGCCTGCCACAGCCAGGTCCAGGCGATGCACAGATGTCCGAGCACGGTCATGTAATGCTGCGCGTTGGCCAGCACCTGCCGCACCTGCCCCGCCGCCATGCGCTTGCCGGCGGCCGCGGTGCATTCGGCCGCGATCGCCATGCCGTCCTGCAACTGCGTCGCGAGCGCTTTCAGCTCATCGACCGCAGCGGCCTGCGCGCACGTCGCGCCGATGCGCTCGAGCAGCACCTCCACCGCCGCGCCGTTCTGCATCATCGCCTTGCGCCCGAGCAGGTCGAGCGCCTGGATGCCGTTGGTGCCTTCGTGGATCGGATTGATGCGGTTGTCGCGATAATTCTGTTCGACCGGATATTCGCGCGTATAGCCGTAGCCGCCGAGGATCTGGATCGCCAGCTCGTTGGCCTTCAGGCACCAGTCCGACGACCACGCCTTGATGATCGGCGTGAGCAGGTCGAGCAGCAGCGCGCTGTCGTTGCGCACAGTCGAGTCGGGATCGAGCTTGCGGTCGACCAGCTGCGCCGCATACAGCCCTAGCACCTGCGCGCCTTCGACGTAGCATTTCTGCTGCAGCAGCATGCGCCGCACGTCGGCATGTTCGATCAGCGCAACCGGCGGCGTGTTCGGATCTTTCTGGTCCGGGTGGCGGCCCTGGCGGCGCTCGCGCGCGTACTGCAGCGAATACAGGTAGCCGGCGCAGCCCTGCTGCACGGCGCCGAGGCCGACGCCGATGCGTTCCTCGTTCATCATGTGGAACATGTACGCCAGGCCCTGGTGCGGCTCGCCAATGAGATAGCCCGCGCAATCGCCGGCCTCGCCGAATTTCAGGAACGTGTTGACGCTGCCGCGCTGGCCCATCTTGTGATTGAGCCCGGCCAGCGTCACGTCGTTGCGCGCGCCGCGCGTGCCATCGGGCTGCACGCGCCAGCGCGGCACGATGAACAGGCTGATGCCGCGCACGCCGGGCGGCGCGCCCGCGATCCGCGCCAGCACCAGGTGCACGATGTTTTCGCCGAACTCGTGGTCGCCGGCCGAGATCCACATCTTCGAGCCGCTGATCCGGTAGCTGCCATCGGCATGCGGCTGCGCCAGCACCTTGATGTCCGCCAGCGACGAACCGGCCTGCGGTTCCGACAGGCACATCGTGCCGAAGTATCGCCCGTCGAGAATCGGCTGCATGTACAGGCGCTTCTGCTCGTCCGAGCCATACACCTGCAACAGGTTCGCCGCCGCGCGCGCCAGCGCCGGATACGCGATCGTGCCCGGGTTGGCCGCCGAGAACAGCGCGTCGCACGCCGTCGCGACGACGAACGGCAACTGCATGCCGCCGTCGGCGTAGTCGGCCAGCACGGCCATGAAGCCGGCCGCGTTGAATGCGTCCAGCGCCTCGCCGATCTCCGGGATCATCACCACCTTGCCGTCGACCATGCGCGGCTCGTTCAAGTCCGACTTGCGGTTGTGCGGCAGGAATTTCTCCAGGGCCACGCGATGCGCCAGCTCGATCGCCGCATCGAACGTCTCGCGATTGTGCTCGGCGAAGCGCGGGTAGCGCAGAAGGTCCTCGACGCCGAGCAGCTCGTAGAGCATGAAGTCGAGGTGGCGGCGGTCGATCAGGGGGCTGGCGGGCATGGGGCTGGTTGGCTTTGGCGCTCCCCTTCAAGGGGAGGGTTGGGTGGGGATGGTGTTGCTACGCGCACATAGTGCCGCGCATTGAACGAACAGTCATGCGCGCTTCGAGTTGGCTTTCAACCACGCCGCATAGTCGCCTTCACTCATCGCGCCGGCGGCGAGCGCCAACGTGCGCAGCACCGCGTCCACTTCGTCTGCGATAAAGCGACGGTCGTTGAGTTGCAGAAAGAGCACCGCGGTGGCGAAACCAATCCGCTTGTTGCCATCGACGAACGGATGATTCTTCACCAGGCCGAAGGCGTAGCTCGCTGCCAGTTCGAACAGCGTCGACTTGCCGTAGGCAAAACGATTCTGTGCACGGCCCAATGCCGAGTCGAGCAGGCCTTCATCACGGATGCCGGCAGCGCCGCCGTGCTCGGCAAGCAGGCCCTCGTGAAACGCGAGCACGACATCACGTCGCACCCACACC
>Ga0157369_10003174_pt1 | contig 19621 bp, 18 predicted proteins | sample C25metaG_FD_113461 | JGI IMG/M metagenome (GOLD analysis project Ga0157369, IMG submission 113461) | Corn rhizosphere microbial communities from Kellogg Biological Station, Michigan, USA - C2-5 metaG | ecosystem: Host-associated > Plants > Roots > Rhizosphere > Soil | place: USA: Michigan...
AAGCAGGTCGGCCGGGGCGGGTGCAGTGCGTAGCGGTGTCTACGTGCAAGCCCGACCCGGCTGAGATGCGCCGTGTCGGACACACCAGCCGTGAGTGCGTCGAACCCACATCAAGCCTCTAGGCCACGCCGGACTCGTAGAGCCGCACGAAGGCCTCGACCAGCGCCGGGTCGAGCTGCGAGCCGGTGGCGCGGAGTCGCGCGATCGCCTCGCTCGCAGGAAGCCCGCTCTCGAGCACGGAGACAGTGGAGGCGAATGCCTGCTCGAGGGTCTCCACCTCTTGCCGGCAGGCCCGCTCCTTCTGCAGGGCAACGGATGCCTGCGAGGCAAACGACGCGAGGAGACGCTGACCGTCCTCGTCGAGGCCGCCTGAGCCGACGACGATCCGGCCGTTGATCCCGTCGGCTTCGGGGAGAGGCGCCGATGCGCCGGTGCCGTCCGGCACGCCGACCTGAGCCACGCATTCGCCCTCGATCCAGAGTGACGCCGACTCCGTGTCGAACAGCGCGGCCGCCTGATTGACGGCGAGCGAGCAGATCTCGTCGAACGAATCGGCGCGCGCGAGCGCGCCCGCGAAGCCGAGCAGCGCCTTGGCGCCTTCTGCCTCGCGTCGCTGCTGCTCGTAGAGACGGGCGTTCTCGAGCGCGACCGACGCCTGGCCCGCGAGCACCTCGAGCAGCCGGACGTCGTCGTCGTCGAACTGGTCAGTGCCGAGCTTCGAGATCACGATTGCGCCCGTCACACGCGTGCCGTAACGCAGCGGCACGACCGCGAGCGACTCTTCCAGCTCCTCCGTGCCCGGGATCCGAGTCGCGAAGTCGCATTCGAGCGCGTTCGGGATCAGCAACGCCTTCCCGGTCTCGACCGCCCGCCCGGTGACGCCCTCCCCGACCTTCGTCGCGTAGGCCTCGGTCGCGGTGCCGGCCCGGCCGTCGTGGTCTCCGAGGAAGGCGATCGGCAGCAGCTCGTCGCCGTCGCGAAGAACGACGCGGCAGTTGTGGTAATCGATCAGCAGCCGGAGCTCGGTCGCGATCGTGTCGCCGATCTGGCGCACGTCGTTGAGCCGGTTGAGCTTCCCCGCCAGCGACTGCAACATCTTCAGATGCGCCACCGACCGAACGTCGCGCGCCCGCGACGTGTGCCCCGAAGACGGCCGGTCGGTCGTGCCGTCGTCGTAGAGGACCGCCTGGTTCTTCCCGTGCGTCTTGGCGCTCATCATCGCCGCCTCTGCGCAGGAAACGAGCTCCCGGGGGTTCATCGCATGCTGCGGCCCTTGCGCCACGCCGATCGACACGGTGATGTGCCCGGCCGGCTCGAAGTCGACGTCACGCAGCTGCTCGGTGAAGCGCGCCGCGAGACCGAGCGCGTCACCGGCGTCGCACGAGGGCATGATCACCGCGAACTCCTCACCACCGACCCGGCACACGACGTCCGAGCCGCGGACGGTGTCCCGCGCCAGCCGCGCGACCTGCAGGAGCAGCTGATCGCCGGCGGCGTGGCCGTAGACGTCGTTGACCCGCTTGAAGTCGTCGAGATCGAACATCAACAGCGCCACGGAATCGTGCGAGCGCGAAGCACGTGTCAATTCGGAGCGAAGACGCTCGTGGAAGAAGCGATGGTTGTACAGGCCGGTCAGCGAATCGGTCTGCGCGAGGTATTCGAGCCGTGCACGGATCTGCGCATTGTCGAGCGCCAGCGCCGCCGCATCTCCGAACCACTTCGCCAGCTCGAACTCGTGCTCGGCGAACGCGGCGTTCTCGCCGAGGCGATAGATGTTGAGCGCGCCCTTCAACGCGCCGCGGGCGATCAGCGGTACGACGATCATCGCCTCGGGCTCATTGGGAGTGCCGGGTACGACGGTGACGCGCGGGTCGAGATCGGCTCGATTCGTCCACACCGGGCTGCGGTGCTCGACTGCCCACCCGGTCAGCCCCTCGCCGAAGCGCGGCCGGTCGTTCATGATCTCTTCCTCGTACTCCGGCGAGCGCGCGAGCACGGGAATCAGCTCGCGGCGCGCCTCGTCCGCTTCGTAGATGTGCAGCGCCTCGTACGGCATCAGCTCGGCGAGCGTCACCGCGATCCGGTCGAGCAGCGCGTCGAGACTCTGCTCGGACAGGACCTCGTGGAAGACCTCGGCCAGGCGCCGGTACGACTCGACGAGCGCCTCGCGCACGACGCCGTTCGACGGCCCGCTGGGAAGCGGTGGCCGCGCCGCTACAGGTGTCCGCACCATCGGGGTCTTCATCGGCTCGAAGCGATCCTCGCTTGAGGCCGCCCGGTCCGCTCAGTTTCCCTGTCGGCCAACAGGCTGGGCCTCCCCCGGAGGGGGGAACCTCGACCTTTGGCCAGCTACAGAAGACCGCAGGCGCGCGCCGTGTTCGGCCACGGGTTGAAACCGCGTCCCGACGTATAGGCGCGCGCCGAGACCTCGAGCTGCGCCCACGACGGCCAGTTGTCGGCGGTGCCCCAGAGCCGGACGAACTCCGCTCCGTACAGACGCTGGAAGTCGATGTCCATCTGCAGCCCGCCGTAGTAGCCGTTGCCGGTGTTTGCGTCCCAGCTCCCCTCGTAGCGGTGGATGCAGAGGAACGCGTCCGCCAGCCAGCCGGCGATGCGTGGCTGGCGTGTCCCGTGGAGCGCGACGGCGAGCGCCGCCTTCGCGCTCCGCAACTGCCAGGCCCGGAGCATCGCGCTGCCTCCGGCCGGGCGAGCGCCGGCGAGCGTGCGGGAGGCTCTCCCCGGATAGATCTGCCGCAGTCGGCCCGTCAGCCGGCGGGCGTACTCGAGCCGGGACCGGAGCGACGAGTGGACGCCCGGCCCGAGCGGCAGTGTCACGGCAAGCCGCCGGCGGATCGCCGCGAGCGCCCGGCGGCGCGCCGTATCGGCACGGTGCGTCCAGACATCCACGGTCCAGCGGAGGTACCGCCGGTCGGTCGCCCGCCGGTAGCTGAATGACGTCGGTGTCGGCCGCGCCCGGGCGGCACGCTCGAAGTCCCACGTGACGAGGCGATAGTGGTCGGTCAGCTTGCGCAGCGTTCGAACCTGCGCCCCGCCGGCGGGCGGGCGAACCGCCTGGGCTGCGGGTGCGGCTGCCACGGCCAGCACGGCAACGAGACCGATCAACGTTGTTCCGGCGCTGAGCATCCTCAGCCGGTGAGGGAGATGCATGCGAGAAGGTCCTCCTTGGCCCGGAGCTTTCGGCGGTTGGGGGGTTCGCCAGGCAAGCTGCTGGGCCGCAGCGCTCACCGGCGATCGCGGCAGGGTAGCGACCCGCCTGGCCTCGGGGCCGAGAACAGTTCAGGGAACTGTTAAGGGAAAATCCCTGCTCAGCGAGAATTCCTGAGCTTCGCCCAGGAATCGCGGCGGCGCTAGAGCAGGTAGACCCAGACCAGCCAGATCGCGAAACCGACGGCGATCAGGCCGAGTGCAATCGTCACGACGTTCGCGAGCTTGCGATCCAGCTCGCTCTCGTCGGGGTCGCGTCCCGGACTCACCGCCAATGCCATGCGGCGAGAATAGTGGCGGCTCGAGCGATTTACCAGCCCGAAGGGGCTGACCGGAACAGATCGAGCTCCGGTTCGATCACGATCTCGCGCGCCGTGCCGTCCCCGTCGAGCTGGAGGCCCCGCACGACGACCACCGGGACCCCTTCCGCCTTGCCCCGTGCGAGATCTGCGGCGCCGGCGATCTCGTCGGCGATCCCCACACGGCTCGAGCGAAGCTCGTAGCCGATCCGATCTCTCGTCCCGCGCAGGTCGAGCACCGGGAGCAGCCCGGCCACCCCGATCGCCACGTCCGTCGTCCCCTGGCGAAACGGTCGCCCGAATGAGTCGGTGACGATCACGCCGAGGGCGCGCCCGGTCAACTCGATGAGCCGCTCACGCAACGATCGCGCGCTCTCGTCCGGATCGACGGGCAGCAGCACGAGTGTGCCCGGCTCTGGCGCGTTCGAGTGGTCGACTCCCGCCGACGCACAGATCAGCCCGTGCCGCGTCTCGGCGATCACGAGCGGGCCGCGCTCCCGGATGATCTGCGTCGTCTCGCTCAGGATCACCTCCACCTCTCGTGGATCGCGCTCGTCGCCGGCCAGCTCGATCGCCTTGGGCGACGGCTCGTAGTCTGCGATCCGAACGACCCGTCCTTCCACCTTGGAGACGGCTTTCTGGGCGACGACGACCACGTCTCGCTCGCGAAGCTCGATGCGCTCGACGATCATCGCCGCCAGGTCGTCGCCCGCCGCGATCTCCGGCAGTCCGTGGACGGGAATCAGCTCGATCACTGTGCGTCGGGAATGCTTGGCTCGGGGATGCCCGTGACGCGCAGCCCGGCGTGTGCCTTGTAGCGGCGGTTCAGGTTCACGATCACCGCGGTCAGGCCCTCGAGCGCCCGTGCGCTCGCCAGCGGGCCGGCATCGAGCGCCCTGCCAGCAACGAGCCTTCCGGCGAGCGCGAGCGCGAGCAACTTCGCCTGCTCGTCGTCACCGCAGATCAACGCATCCTCGTCGGGCGCCGCCTCGTCGAGATTGGCGGCGGCGATCGAATGAAGCCCTGCGACGACGGGGCCGGCCACGAGCTCCTGGACGCGTTCGGCCAGGCTCGTCGCCTCGGGATCCGGAAGCGCGCCGACCCCCTTGCGGAACTGGATCGCGGTCGCGACGCAGAGCAGCGGCGTCTCACCGAGCGCGGCGGCGACCTCGCGAACGGTGTCGAGGGCGGCGTCCGCTTTCACGGCGAGCACCACAAGCTCGGCGTCACCCACGGCCTGCTCGTTCGTGGCGCCAGAGATCCGGCCGCCGCCGAGCTCGTCGGCGGCCTCCTGCGCGCGGCCCGCGTCGCGCGAGCCAAGCACGATCTCGTCGTCGCCGACGGCGGCCAGCCGGCCGGCGAGCGCGCGGCCGAAGCTGCCCGTTCCGCCGAGGATCGCGATCTTCACGCCAGGGCCCCTGCGGCGTGCACGGCCGCCGCTGCCAGCCTGCGGGAGGCGCTCGCATCGGTCATCAACGTCTGGGTGACGACCGTCTGACGCAGGCCGGCGATCGGGGCGACGGGTGCATCCGCCTCGTCGACGACGAGCACGTCGATCAGTCCCTCGTAACAGCTCGCCACGTGCTCGGGGCCGGTGCCCCCCGCGAGCCGTGTGAGCATCCGATCGGCTGGGCCCTTGACGGCGCGCCCACCGATCAGGGGGCTGATCGCGACGCACGGCACGCTGCGCCGCTCCAGCGCCTCACGGATCGCATCGATTGCGAGGATCGGCCCGATCGACACGTACGGGTTGCTGGGGGCGATCACGATCACGTCGGCCGCAGCGAGCGCCGCCAGGACGCCGGGCCCGGGCGCTGCGTCCGGCGCGCCGGCATAGTGCACCGCGTCGACCTCGTCGCGATGGCCGCGCGCCACGAACCAGGTCTGGAACGGGAACGTTCCGGCAGGCGTCTCGACGAATGTGCGCACCGGGTCGTCGGTGGCCGGCAGCAGCGCCACCTCGAGCCCCAGGGAACGCGCGATGCGCTTGGTGGCCTCCGAAAGTGGCGCCCCTTCACGGAGGAGTTGCGTCCGCACAAGGTGCAGGCCGAGATCGCGGTCGCCGAGACGGAACCACGCCTCGCCGCCCAGCTCGGCAACCGTCTCGAGCGCGTTCCAGGTCTCGGCGGCACGGCCCCAGCCGCGCTCCTCGTCGCTCAGCCCGGCGAGCATGTAGAGGACACTGTCGAGGTCGGGCGAGACGCGCAGGCCCAGCACTTCGAGATCGTCGGCCACATTGCCGACGATCGAGACGTTGGCCGGCTCGACGACGGCAACGAGCCCGCGCAGGAACCGCGCGCCGCCGACGCCGCCGGAGAGAACTGTGACGTTCATGCGGCGGCGTCCACGCGCAGCGTCGCGAGCAACCTGCGGGTGCTCGGGCCGAGGCGCGCCGAGAGCCGCGCCAGGTCGTCGAGCGTGTCCACGTCGTCGATGAGATTCGGCGCCTCCACAAACCGCGACGGCGCGAGAGCCGCGTAGCGCTCGGCGCTCCCCGGCCCGTAGAGCGGCTCGAACAGCTGCTCGCCCGAGAGCGCGAGCGCGTTCGTCGTCCCGTCGGCCGCACGCGCGAGCGCGAGCCCGCCGTCTGGGACCGCACCGGCAAGCGCGAGCACGTCGCGCGCGGTCACGCAGGGCAGGTCGGCGTTGAGGACGATGTATGGCGCAGGCGCCCCGACGGCAACGGCGGCGTCGAGCCCGGCGCGAACCGCTGCGCCCTGCCCGCGATGCGGGTCGGCCACGTGCTCGACTCCGGCCGGCAGCTCGAGCTGCCCCGGCGCGACGACGAGCACCCGGCCGGCCAGGCCGGCCCGGGCGGCCGCGAGCACGTCTTCGAGCATCGCCTCGGCCAGCCGCACGCGATCGGGTCCCGGCATCGGCGCCAGGCGGCGCTTGGGGTCACTTCCGCGGAATGGGACGACAACCGTGGCCATCGACCTGGACACTACCGCTGCGAGTTGGGGCTCCGGCCCTACTAAGAACTGTGGTGCACGCCCTCGTGCACATCGGTCCAGTGCGTCCCGCGCAGCGCGCTGGCGATCGCCGGGTCGGTGTGCTCGGGGTTGTAGACGTGCGCGTCGAGGTCGCCGCAGACCGCGACCGTGTCGAGGGGGAATCCCTCGAGCCGCACGAATGCTTCCGCCGGCAGCTGCGCCTCGCGCAAGGTGTAGTGCCTGAAGGTCAGCTCGGGAGCAACCTCCATCAGGTCGGGCCAGTCGGGGCAGGCGCGGGAGCTCACGGAAGAGGAGTTGGCGCGTTTTGGCTTGTTTCCTGCATGGTCCACGCGCCGTCGATCAGCACAGTGCCGGTCGACGACCCTGCCGGGAACACGAAGAAGCGCACCGCGTCGTCGAGGATATGCAGCGGTTTCCCGCTGGCCGCGTCGATCAGCGAGCCGCGCAGATGGAAGCGTCCGTCGGCGAGCGGGAGCCGGTCGAGCGAGAAGCGCAGCTCGTGGCCGCCGCCCGCGCCGTTCCAGCCGAGCCCGGCAGTGTCGTGCGAGACCCCACCGAGCACCAGTCCGTCGTCGTCGCGAAACTCGAGCGAGATCAGCGGAGGTGCGAGACCCGGCTCGGAGGCGACCACCAGCCGAACTGCGACCGGCTCGCCGGCGGCGAACTGCAGCCGCTCTTCGCCCGCGCCGTCCAGCAGCGAAGCCGAGACGATCCGGGCCTCGCCGCTCCCCCATTCGCGGAGGCCTGCCTCGACCTCGTCCGGGCTCGCGTCGGCCGAGAGCAGGCGGCGGTAGGCGGCGATCGCCTCCTGGGTGTCGCCGTCGAACGCCACCTCGCCCTGCCGCAGCAGCACCGCCCGGTCGCAGAGCCGCTCGACCGCCTGGGCGTCGTGCGAGACGAAGACGATCGTGCCGCCGCGATTCTTGAACTCGGCGATCTTGCCGAAGCACTTGCGCTGGAACTGCTCGTCGCCGACGGCGAACACCTCGTCGAGCAGCAGCACGTCCGACGAGATGTGAGCGGCGACCGAGAAACCGAGGCGCATGTACATGCCCGACGAGTAGGTGCGCACCGGCAGGTCGATGAACTTCTCGAGCTCGGCGAAGGCGACGATCTCGTCCATTGCCTCGCGGACGCGCCGACGCGAGAGGCCGTGGATCGAGCCGTTGAGGTAGACGTTCTCGCGCCCGGTGAAGTCGGCATGGAAGCCTGCGCCCAGCTCGAGCAGCGAGGCAACTCGCCCACCCGCTTCGGCCCGGCCGGCGGTGGGCTTGATGATCCCGGAGACGATCCGGAGCAGCGTCGACTTGCCGGATCCGTTGCGCCCGACCAGTCCGACCGCCTCGCCCGGCTCGATCGTCACCGACACGTCGCGGAGCGCTTCGACCTCGGTCGCTCGCGCACGACCGCGCGACACGAACACATCCTTGATCGTGCGCTGGGCCTTCGGGTACACGCGAAAGGTCCGCGAGACCCGGTCGGCGACGATGCGGCCCGGAGCTTGGCTCACGCTTCGGAAGGTAGCTCCTGCACCAGGCCGGCGAGCCGCGTGACGAGATCCGGGTCGGTTCGCGGCAGCACGCCGTGCCCGAGGTTGAAGATGTGCCCGGGCCGAGCGGCGGCTCGAGCGAGGATGTCGCGGGCGGCTGCCTCGATCCGCTCCCACGGACCGAGGAGCACGGTCGGATCGAGGTTGCCCTGCACGCCGCGCTCGGCGCCGACCAGCCGCCAACCGTCGTCGAGCGGCACCCGCCAGTCGAGCCCGATCACGTCGCCGCCCGCACGCGCCATCGCCGGCAGCAGCGTGGCGGTTCCCGTGCCGAAATGGATCGTCGGCGCAGTCTGGGCGGAGAGGATCCGCGCCGACCACGGCGCGACGAACTCCTCGTAGTCGGCCGGTGAGAGAACGCCGACCCACGAGTCGAACAGCTGGACGACATCGGCTCCTGCACGTGCCTGCGCTGCGAGGTACAAGGCGAAGCAGTCGGCAAGCTTGTCCAGCAACGCGAACCAGACCTCGGGCTCCGAGTACATCATCGCCTTGACGGTCGCGAAGTCACGCGACGGCTTCCCTTCGACGAGATAGCCCGCAACGGTGAACGGCCCGCCGCAGAAGCCGACAACGCCCTGCTGCGGCGCAAGCTCGCCGCGGACGATCCGGATCGCCTCGAGCAGCGGCGCGAACGCCTCCTCGGGCTCGGGGACGCTGAGCCGCGCCACGTCGGCCAGGGTTCGGACGGGACTCGCGACGACCGGGCCGACGCCCTCGACGAGGTCGACGGTCAGGCCCATCCCGAGCACCGGGGTCATGATGTCCGCGAACATCACAGCCGCGTCGACGCCGTGACGGCGCACCGGCTGGAGCGTCACCTCGGCGCAGAGCTCCGGCGTGTGCGCGACCTCCCAGAACGAATGCCGCTCACGAATCGCGCGGTACTCGGGCAGCGAGCGCCCTGCCTGGCGCATGAACCAGACGGGGGTGTGCTCGAGCTGCTCGCGCCGCGCGGCGCGCACGATCAGCGGTTCCATGCGGGTTAGGCTAGCCGGGTCGTGTCGCAGGGACCTCTCGCCGTTCGCTGGGGCGCGCCTCCGGTGCTGGAACCGCACGCGGGAACGACGGCGCTTGTCCGGGTCGAGCTCGGGAACGCCGGCACGCTGCCGTGGGGCCCTTCAGTCTTCCTGGCGTCGCACTGGCTCGACCTGCGCGACAACCCGATCGACTGGGACGGGCCGCGCAACGAACTGCCGCCGCTCGCCCCCGGCGAGCGCGCGCGAGTCGAGGCGCGCGTGCGCGTCCCGATCCCGCCCGGCCGTTACCGCCTGGCGCTCGACCTCGTCGCCGAGCACCGCGCCTGGTTCTCGGAGCTGGGGAGCGCGATGCTCACGCAGGACGTCGACGTGCTGCCCCGCGCCGGAGAGCCGAACGCCGTGCTGCCGGACGGCGTCGAGCCGGCGCCCGACTGGGCCGAGCGGGTGCGTGCGGCCCATGCCGAGGGATACGGCGTCGTGGCAGGAGCGGTCGACTGGCCGCGCAGGCTCGGACGGCGCCGTCCCCACGAGCTCGCACCGTACGCACCGGGCCAGGGGCGCGTCCCGGGCTTCTCGGCGCCGCTCCTCTGCCCCTCGGTGCTGCCCGGGATCGAGCTCGAGCAGATCGGCGAGGTCGGTGGCCTGCCTGCGTTCGCCGCACCCCAGTCCGAGCCGTGGGTCTTCGACGGCCGCGCCGTGCTGCGCGTCGTGCGCTGATCAGACCTCGACGGCGATCGAGTCGTCGACGCGCGTGAAGACCCACGCGCCGAGGACAAGCGCGATCGCGGTCGCGACGAGCAGGTAGACGACGTCGGCCAGACGCGGCAGGTGCCCCGACCAGAGCGCGTCGCGCACCGCGAAGATCGGGGGCGAGACCGGGTTGCCCCAGCGCAGCACGTTGAGCAGCGCGTGATGGCGTTGCGCCGACTCCGGCAGGCTGCCCGAGTTCCAGAGGATCGGGGTGAGGAAGAACCACGGCAGGAGCGCGGCCGTGAGGATGTGCTCGATGTCGCGGTAGAGCACGTTCAGGCAGGCGACCAGCAGCGACAGGCCCGCCACGAATCCGACGAGGACGATTCCGAGCGGGATCGCCAGCCACACCGTCGCCCTCGCGGCCGGAACGAAGACCAGCGAGAGCGCGATCAGGATCGCGATCATCACCGCGTAGGTGACCGCCTGGGTCGCGACCATCGAGAGCGCGATCAGCTGGCGCGGGAAGCGCACCTTCCGGATCAGCTCGGCACTGTCGACCATCGAGCGTGAGGACGACATCAGCGAGACCGAGAAGAAGCTCCACGAGGCGAGCCCGGCCAGCAGGTAGACGGGGTAGTACGAGATGCTCCCGTTCCCGAAGAGGATGCCGACGACGAGGTAGACGCCGAGCAGCACGAGCGGGTTGAGCACCGACCAGAAGATCCCGAGCAGCGAGCCCTTGTACTTCGCCTGGTAATCGCGCCGGAAGAGGTTGGCGAAGAGGTCGCGGTAGCGCAGGAGGTCGGCATAGACCGTCATCGGCCCGGAGTAGTGTAGGGACAGCTTGTGCGGGCAAACACAGCCCTAACACCGCTCTTCTATCCTCGCCCATCGTGAGCACTCTGGCGGCGCTCGCCGCACTTCCCGCCGCTTTGCTCGCCGTCTGGGCGCTGCTGCACTCGCGGCTGTCTCGCGGACTCGAGCAGACGCCTGACGCGAGCCGCTGGCGGGCGGCCGCCACGCCGCTCGTCGGCGGCGTCGCCATCTACGCCGGATTGAGCGCCGGGCTCTGGCTCGCGGTGCTGTTCGGGCCGCTCGACGCGAGCCGCCAGCTGACCGGCATCTTTGCCGGAGCGAGCCTGCTGTTCCTGGCCGGGCTGATCGACGACGTCCGCACCCTCCCGCCGCTCGCGAAGCTGGCTGCGCAGCTTACGGGCGCGGCGATCGTGCTCTCGACGGGAACGAGCGTCCAGATCGTGCACAGCCACTGGTTGACGATCCCGATCGGCGTCCTCTGGCTCGTCGGGATGACGAACGCGTTCAACCTGCTCGACAACATGGACGGCCTGGCAGGCAGCCTCGCCCTCATCTCTGCCGCGTTCTTCGCCTCGTCGGCGGCGATCCAGGGTGGCGGCCGGCTGGTGCTCGTCATGTCGCTCGCCCTCGCGCTCGCCGTCGCGGGCTTTCTGCCCTTCAACCTCCGTCCCGGACGGCGAGCGAGCGCCTGGATGGGCGACAGCGGTTCGCAGCTGATCGGCTTCACGCTCGCCGCGCTCGGGCTCGCGTCGAGCTATACGGTCGCCACGTCAACCGTCGCCACCTTGGTTCTGCCCGTGCTCGTGCTCGCCGTGCCGATCCTCGACACGACGCTGGTGACGATCGTGCGGCTGCTCGAAGGGCGCCCGGTCTCGCAGGGCGGCCGCGATCACAGCTCGCATCGACTCGTGTCCCTCGGCGTCTCAGAGACGGGCGCCGTCGTGCTGCTCGCACTCGTCTCGGCGGCGCTTGGAGCAACCAGCCTGGCCTACGAGGCATTCAACAACGGGCAGGTCGCGGCGGTCGGGGTGCTCGTGACGTTTGCCCTGCTCGTGCAGTTCGGGACCTTTCTCGCCGATGTCGACCGGGGCCGCGCCACCGGAGCCCGTCGACCGGAGGTCTACGTACGTCGTTTCGCCGAGGTGATCGTCGACGGCGCGCTGATCGCCGCGTCGTTCTTCGCCGCGTATCTCTTGCTGTTCAACGGCACCGGCACGCCGAACCAGCGCCACTACTTCCTGCTCACGCTGCCGGTGCTGCTCCTGTGCCGCTATATCGCGCTGCTCGTCTTCGGCATGTATGCCGGAGTGTGGCGCTATGCGAGCTCACGGGACGCACTGCGCGCCGCCGGCGCCGTCGCCGTCTCGGGTGTCGCGACACTCGGCCTGATCGTGCTCACGCAACCGCCGCTCGGCGACTTCTCGTCGAGCATCTTCGTGGTCGACGCGCTGATCTGCGCGCTCGCGATCTCCAGTGCCCGCTTCGGCGAACGCGTGATCGTCCACACGCTCAATGTCGCACGCCGCAGCGAGGGACGGCGTGTGCTGATCGTCGGCGCCGGCCGCACCGGTCGCAGCTTGCTGCGCGAGCTTCGCGAGACGCCGGGCGAGCGGGTCGTCGGCTTCGTCGACGACAACGCGGCGATCCGCGGCCGCCGCCTGAACGGCGTGCGCGTGATCGGCGGAATGGCGAGCATCGAGGCAGCACTCGAACGGACTCGCCCCGACGTCGTGATCGTGACGATTCCAAATGCCCCTCGCGAGCGTCTGGACACGGTCGTCCGAGCCTGCGAGATGCGCGAGCTCGCGTGCCGATTCGTCAGGCGCGAGATCGAGGACGACCCGCGCGTGATTCTCGGCGCCGAACGTTCGTGACACAGCCACGCCGCACGTTCGTCGACCGCCTGCTCGCGGCCTACCCGCTGCTGGTGGCATACCTCGCCTTGCTGCTCCTGTACGCGTGGCAGACCACACGCATTCCGTCGCCGTGGATCTTCACCGACGAGTTGCAGTGGTCGCTGCTCTCGCGCGGCGTCGCGCACACGGGTCACCCCCAGCTCAGGATGCAGGACACGTCGTTCCACTCGCTCTACGCGTACCTGCTGGCGCCGGCCTGGTGGTTCGGTGGGACGTCCCCGGGCTATGCGGCGGCGAAGTACATCAACGCCGTCGTGATGACCGCGTCGCTCTTTCCGGCGTACGCGCTCGGGCGACTCTTCCTCAACCGCGGAGCCGCCACGCTCTGCGCCATCGCCACCGCCGCTATCCCGTCGCTCGCGCTCACCGGGGTGCTCATGCCGGAGTCGCTGGCGTATTTCTGGTCCGTGCTGTCGCTCTGGCTCGCCGCACGTGCGCTTCTCCGGCCTGCTCGGGGAACGATCGCGGCCGCAGTCGCTGCGGCGGCGATGGCACCACTCGTTCGCGATCAGCTCCAGGTGATCGCGTTCGCGTTGGCGGTCGCAGCGGTCATCGTGACCGCAACGAGCTCACGCGGGAGGGCGACCGTCGCGGGCTGGACCGCCGGCGACCGGGCCGGCGCCGCGATCTTGGTAGCGGGTGCCGTCATCGCGGCCGACGTCTTCCTCGCGCACCACTCGTATCAGTGGTTCATCGGCACGCACTACTGGCACCGGGCGTTCACCTACGGGCTCTGGGCGTTCGGCGCATTCGCGATCGGCGTCGGGGTGCTGCCGGTGTTCCTCGCGCTCGCGTGGGCGCTCGGCGGCCCGGTCGGCACCCGGCCGGATCGTGTCCTCCTCGGCCTGCTCGTCGGCGCGGTGCTGGGTTTCGGCCTCTACACCGCAGTCAAGGCGTCGTACATCTCGACGACGTTCTCGGTCCGTGTCGAAGAGCGCAATCTCATCTACCTGAGCCCGCTCGTGTTCATCTCCGCTGCACGCTGGGTGGCGGCCGGACGCGTTCGCCCCATTCCGGCTGGACTCGCCGCCGCGGGCACGGCGTACGTGCTGTGGACGACCCCGTACCACGCATACGAGCACCTCTACTCGGACGCTTTCGGTCTCTCGATTCTGCAATGGCTCAACCAGCAGTGGTTCTGGACGAGCTCCGATCTCCGCTGGTTGCTGGTCGGGATCCTCGCCGGAGGAGTTTGCTTTACAACCGCACAACGGCTCATGCCACAGGCCGCGCGACCGCTGGGGGTCTTCGCCGCGGTCGTGGGCGTCGCTGTGATCGGCTGGAACCTGACCGGCGAGATCGCCGCTTCGAACGGGTCGATCCAGCCTGCGAAGAGCCAGCTGGCGCAACTGCCGTCGCCGCCCGACTGGATCGATCGTGAGACAGGACGCGAACGGACGATGTTCATCGGCAAGTCGCTCTCGAACTCGTATGCCTTCTGGTCGCTCGAGTTCTGGAACCAGTCGATCCAAGATGTCTGGTCGGTCGACGCGACCGCACCGCCGCCAGGCCCGGTGACCACGCCGAACTTCCTGCGCACTGACGGTGCGCTCGACCCGCAGCTCCCCGACAACTGGGTGGTGTCGCCCCCCGAGATCGCAATGATCGGCGAGGTCAGGGAGAACGCCGGCGGCTTGAACCTCTACCGAGTGCCCCACCCGATCCGGATGGAGAGTTTCGTCTCGGGAATCACCCTCGATGGGTGGATGCAGGACGCCAGTAGCTTCGTCCGGTTCTCGGCCAAGCCGACCCAGGGCACGGTCGAGATCGCGATCGACCGCACCGCAGCATGCTCACCGGGGACGATTCGGCCTTCACGCTTCACCTTCCGTGTCTCGCACCTCGAGATCGACAGCGACGGCCAGCCGGTTGCCGGACTGCCCGAGCGAGTCGTACGGGCAACCGTCGACACGTGCGCCAAACGCACGCTCCGGATCGAGACCCAGGCGCCCTTCCGGATCGACGCAACCACGCGCGGCACCTTCAAGGCGGGCGACGGACGCGACTTGAGCGCCCAGGTCGGCTATGACTTCACGCCTGTGCCGGGCTAGAGCGCGCGCAGGCGCTCGGGGTGCTTGCGCACGAAGCGCAGCACTCCGGCCCAGTGCCACAGCGTGCGTCGCGTCAGCCAGCGCTTGTCGGTCTCGGCCTTGTGCTCGTGGCGGACGACCGCCTGCGGCACGTACCAGCGCTCCCAGCCGGCCCGCATCGCGCGGTACGCCAGGTCGATGTCCTCGCCGTACAGGCGGAACCCCTCGTCGAAGCCGCCGAGCTCCACCAGCATCTCGCGCCGCAGCATCAGGAAGCCGCCGAGCATCCAGTCGGCCGCGACCGGCTCGGACGGCGGGAGTTCGTCGAGGTGAAAGTGGTGCCGCTGGGGCAGCACCAGACGGAGCGGCGTGCGGCGCACGATCGTGCCGCTGACGGTCGGAAACCGGCGCCGCGACGGCTGCCACGTCCCGTCCGGGAAGACCATCTGCGGCCCCGCGATGCCGCAGCGCGGATGCTCCTCCATGAACGCGCGCAGCGCACCCACCGCGCCGGGCTCGGGAATCGCGTCGGGGTTCGCCGAGACGACGAGCTCCGCAGCGGTCAGCGCCATTCCCCGGTTGATGTTCGCGCCGAAGCCGAGCGGCGTCTCGTTGTGCACCGCCTCGACTCCGTCGGGGACGGAGCCCGGGATGTTGGCGATCACGACCAGCTCGTCGACCTGCGGGCGCAGCGCCGGCAACGACTCCTCCAGCTCACGCGGATGCCCGTGCGAGACGACGACCGCGGCAACCCTCACGCGAGCACCTTCCGGTAGACGTCAGCCGTCAGCCGTGCCGTTTCGTCCCACGAGAAGAGCTTGGCCCGCGCGAGCCCGGCGCGGGCATAGCGATCGCGGTTGTCGAGCACGCGCCGAACGGCGGCGGCCAGGTCGCCGTCGTCGGCATATGAGCCTGCGTCGCCGGCCACTTCGCGCAGCGCCGGGTCGGCGGAGACGACGACCGGAGTCCCGCTGGCCATCGCCTCGAGCACGGGAATGCCGAACCCCTCGTAGCGCGACGGCAGCACGAGCGCTGCTGCGCCGCGATAGAGCTCGGCCAATGCCCCTTGCGATACCCAGCCGCGCACCTCGGCCCCACCCGCTCGCAGCTCCTCGGCCAGCGCCGGCTCTCGCAACGGTCCGACCGCGATCAGCGGGCGGCCAACCGCCTTTGCGGCGGCCAGCGCTGCGAGCGGATCCTTGCGCCGCTGGATCGCGCCGACGAACAGCAGGTAGTCGCCGGGGTCGCCGTCGCCCGGGCCGAACGCCGGGTCGACTCCGTGCCGCGTGACGGTGATCTTGCCGGGCGCGATCCCGTACAGGTCGACCGCGTCGAGCTTCGTGCGATCCGACACGGCAATCACATGGTCGGCCCTGCGCGCGGCGTGTGGCACGAAGGTCTTGAACGTGAGCCGGTCGGCCAGGCTCATCACGCTGCGGTCGCGCTCGAAATGCAGGTCGTGCAGCGTGACGACTGTGTGACCGAGGCGGCCGAGCGGCAGGGCGTGCTGGAAGTGCACGAGCTCGGGCCGGAGCCGGCGCAGCAGGCGGGGCAACGACCACGCCATGCGCAGCTCCTGGGACTGCGCCGGCAGCTTGATCGCCTCGACACCGCGGGGAACGAGGTCGGGCCGCCGGGTCACCGCCGCGAACTCGAGGTCGGGCGCGACGAGCGGCAGCTGGCGCAGCAGGTTGAGGACATACGTCTCCTCGCCCGTGCGGTCGCGACCGAGCACGTCAGCGTCGAGGAGGATCACGCGACCTCCTCGTACACCGAGCGTGTGCGCGCGGCCACCTCGTCCCAGTCCGGGCCGCGGCGCGGCGCCGGCGCTGCGGCAGCGGCGATGCCGGCCCGGATCGACTCGACATCGTTCGGGTTGACGTACGTCGCGTCGTCCCCGGCGATCTCCGCCATCGCCGAGCCTTGACTGGTGACGATCGGGCACCCGCACGCGAGCGCCTCGGCGACCGGGATGCCGAAGCCCTCGTAGAGCGACGCGTAGACGAGGCATCGCGCTCCCCGGTAGAGCGCGGCGAGCTCGTCGTCGGTGACGTCGCCAAGCCACGTCACGTTGGCAGGCGGATCGACGCCGCCCCAGCCACGCACCCCGACGACCCGCAGCTCGCCTTCGACGGCCTGCGCGATCCGCGCGAGGTTCTTGCGCGGCTCGAGCGTTCCGACCGCGAGCATGTACTCGCCTTCGGCGCGCGAGCCCTCGGGCGTGAAGACATCCTCGACCGCGTTCGGCACGACGCGAATCTTGTCTGGGTGGATGCCGAGCAGGTCGACGAGCTCGCGCTTCGTGAACTCCGAGACCGCGATCACGCGGTGCGCCGCCCCGACGACACGCGGCACCGCGAACCGTGAATAGCTCGCCGTCCAGCGGTTGAACCACTCGGGGTGGCGGAGCACGGCGACGTCGTGGACGGTGACCACGAGCGGCCCGCGTGCACGGAACGGCCCGCGAAACGTCGGGCAGTGGAGCACGTCGGCTCCCGCCGGGGCGCGCAGCCGTGGGTACCAGAGCGCGTCGGCGGCGACTGTCCGTAGGCGCGAGGTTGCCGGGAACGAAACCTCGACCGGATCGAGCCGATCGCGCAGCGCTGCGACGTAGCGCGCCGTCCCGGCGCGCGTCTGGCGAAGCGGCGTCGTGTCGAGAGCTATGCGAATCGCTCGTACCCCTCCCGGAAGATCTCCCCGACGCGACGCCACGTGAACCGCTCGGCGTGCGCGAGGCCGAGCCTCCGCAGCTCGTCGGACCGCGCGATTGCTTCCCGGATGCCAGCCGCGATCGCCTGCGGGCTCTCCGGGTCGGCACGGACGGCAGCGTCGCCCGCGGCGTCGTCCATCGACGGATGTGACGAGGCCACGACGGGCGCACCCGACGCCATCGCCTCGGTGATCGGCATCCCGAAGCCCTCGAACCGCGAGGGATAGGCGACGGCCGCCGCGCCGCGGTAGAGACGAGCCAGCTCGCCGTCGCTGACGCGCCCGAGGCGCACGACGCCCGGCCGGTCGAGCTGCGGCTGCTCGCCCCAACCGGCGCCACCGGCGACGAGCAGCGTGAGCCCTGTGTCCCCGAGCAGGGCGAACGCGTCGACCAAGGTTCCGAGGTTCTTCCGCGGCTCGAGCGTGGCGACGGTGAGCACGTACGGCGCGCCGATGTCTGCGGCCTCGCCCTCGGGCGTGAACACGGACGCGATGCCGGGGCTCGCGACGAGCACGCGCTCGCGTGGGTAGCCCAGCGTCGTCGCGAAGTCGTCGGCCGTAAACGCGGAGTTGGCGAAGACGACGCTGCAGGTTCGCGCCGCGTTGCGGTACTTGCGGCCGTGCATCGCCTGCGTCCGCTTCGTCGTCCACTCGGGGTGATGCAGCGGGACGAGGTCGTGGATCGTCGTCGCGCGCGCACCGTGCCGCTGCGGGGGATACATCCAGTCGGTGAAGTGCAGTGCGTCGAAGGAGCCGAGCCAGCGCTCGGCCGCGGGATGGCCGGCCGCCGACCAGACTGTCCGCCAGCCGTGCGCGAACGGCAACCGGACGAGCCTCAGCTCGACGTCGAGGCCCGCGAGCGCCTCGGGTATCACGCGCTTGCCGGCAGGTGAAGTGGGCGCGAACGCGACGATCTCGTCACCGTGCCGCCGGACAACCTCGGCGAGCCCCGCCAGCGAGCCGCGGATGTAGTTGTTCACGCCCGTCCGCTCGTGCGACAGCGGGCTGACGTCGAAGGCGATCCTCATGCGTGGTAGCTGAAACGGAGAAAGCGGGTGCCGAGCGAGCGCGTATCGGTGCTCGCCGGGTCGCCATCGGCGGGAACGAGCACGCGCGCCATCGTGAACGTCACCAGACAGCGGCGCCGGGCGGCGGGCCGCAGAGGAACGACGAAGGTGTGGATGCCGGTCGGCTGCACGTGGGTCACTCCGATCACCTTCCCACCAGACGTGGCCGTGACGACCTGAGCAGACGTGTAGAGCGCCCGGTCGCTCTGCAGGTGCACGGTCAGACGCCCGCCGGTGCAGTCGAAGCGTGAGTAGTGAACGCGCTTGCCCGACCAGGTGTCGCTGTAGATGCCCGTCACCTTCGTCTGGACGACGAGCGGGCCGTTCACGCGCACGAGATCGAGACCCACCACCGGGTCGTGCGCGACGACCGTTCCCTCCATGCCCGCCGTGTCACTCGCAAGCGCGTAGCTCGCCCGGACGGCACGACCGTTCGCATCCACGAGACGTCCGTTCCGCGAAGGGAACAGCGGTGTCTCGGGCAGGCCGCCGGGAGATGGGGCGCCGAGGTCATAGATCGTGTGGACGCTGCGGTTGAAGAACTCGGTCTCCCAGATCGCATACGCGTTGAGCCGCTCCAACCAGATGAACGAAACGTCTGCATTGGATCCGACCGCCCGGTCGATCCAGTCGGGATGCTTCACCTTGATGCCGGCCCAGAGCGAGCCGCGAGACGCAACGCGGATGCCGTGACGCCCGTTCTGCACGACGATCGAGCTGACGATGAAGTAGCCGCCGACCACTGCAGGCAGGATCCAGAGCAGACGTCGGGGAAGGACGAAGAACAGCTCAGCGGCCCCGATCGCACAGAGCAGCGCGCCCCAGCGAACGTCGTCGAGCGGCAGCGAGTGGTCCTGCACCCACCACCACGGCAAGAGGGCCCACGTGTCGGAGATGGCGCTCGTCGTGATGAACCGGTCGAACGGGATGAAGACCGGGAGCGCGGCCGCGACCACCGCTCCGGCCGCGTACACGCTGCGCTTGCGCGGCACGACGCGGTCGATCGCAGCGACGAGCGCAACGAAGGCAAGCGGGGCGACGTAGAACATGTTGCGCTCCTCGATCCGCGACGACTGTTCCGACGCGAACGCCGCGACCTCGGCGACGAGGAGCACGACGATCGGGAGCGAGGCTGCCGCGAGCGCGCGTGCGGCGGGCGGCAGCGACCGGCCCGAGCACCAGAGCGCGATCAGCGCCGCGAAGGGAATCACCCCCAGGTAAAGGTCGAGCTCCGCGACGTGCCAGAGCAGGTAGTGCGCGACGAGCGAGGCGTCGTAGCCCCGGTCGGTGGCCGCCCGGTAGGCGCCCAGGAGTGTGAGCGGCGAGCGCCCGCGGGCGAGCGTGCCGGCCAGCGCGACCACCACCCCCGCGCCGACGATCGCG
>Ga0157369_10003175_pt1 | contig 19615 bp, 15 predicted proteins | sample C25metaG_FD_113461 | JGI IMG/M metagenome (GOLD analysis project Ga0157369, IMG submission 113461) | Corn rhizosphere microbial communities from Kellogg Biological Station, Michigan, USA - C2-5 metaG | ecosystem: Host-associated > Plants > Roots > Rhizosphere > Soil | place: USA: Michigan...
GAGCATTGGCACTACCGAATGCTGCTCGATGCACTCGCGGCGGGCAAGGATGTCTACGTCGAAAAACCGCTCTGCCGAACGCCCGCCGAGGGCGTGGAATTAGTCGACGCTGAAAAGAATTCGAAGCAAATCATTCAGGTCGGCATGCAGCGCCGCAGCTACGACTTGTATCTCGATGCGCGTAAGAAGATAGCTGCCGGAACGCTCGGCCGCGTACGAATGGTTCGTTCCTGGTGGCTCAACAACTATTTGGACGATCGCAAGAGCACCGCGCTTGATGGCAAACTCGACTGGGAGCAATGGCAAGGATCGGCGCCGAAGCGTCCGTTCGATCCGGACCGTTTCCGCAACTGGCGCTACTACAGCGACTATGCCGGCGGGATCCTGGTGGATCAAGGCGCGCACGTGTTCGACGGCATCCACATGCTCATGAATGCCGGCTATCCAGAATCGGTCACCGCTACCGCCGGGAAACCGCATCGCTTCGATACGCCCGAATCGGTTACCGCCTGTGCCGAATATCCGCAGGATTTTATGGCCGTCTTCACGATTAACTATGCTGCCATGAAATACAAGCCCCACAACGATCAACTCGTCCAGCTCGATGGTGATCGGGCGCGGCTCGATATCGGGCGCGAAAATTGGGACCTCTATTTGCGCGGGGCAGAGGAGACCGTCGCCGCAAAGATGCAGTCGGAGTTGGGCTTCGCCCACGCGACTGATCTACACGTGGCGAATTTTCTCGAGTGCGTGCGGACACGCCAGCGCCCTACGGCTCCTGTCGCGCTTGGATTTCAAGCCGCTCTCATCGTGCAGATGGCAAATATGTCATGGAAACAAGGGCGGCGCTTGCGCTGGAATGCGAGCGCCCGAAGAGTGGAGGCATGATGAAAAACGAGATCTCGCGGCGTTCGGCCCTGTATGTCGGCGCGGCGCTATTGGGAGCCATGAAGACAACCCGTGCCGAGCCCAGTCCCGCCAAATTGAAAGTCGCCATTTTCTCGAAGCATCTCTTGTTTCTGCATGGCAACGAATTGCCGGAAGCCGCGGCAAAGATTGGCTTCGACGGCATTGATCTTGCCGTGCGCAAAGGCGGCCATGTAGCACCCGAGCGTGTGAAAGAGGATCTGCCAGGCCTGGTGGCGGCCATCCGCGAACACCACCTTGAAGTTCCAATGCTCACCACGGATATTGCCGACGTGGACACTCCGCATTGCGAAGACATTCTGCGCGCCATGTCCGAATTGGGCATCAAGCATTACCGCTGGGGCGGATTCAAGTACACCGACAACCAGCCCATGGCAGCGCAGATTGAAGCTTTTAAGCCGCGGGTCGAAAAACTGGCTGCATTGAACGCCCGCTACGGTGTGGGCGCGATGTACCACACACATTCAGGAATCAATCTGGTCGGCGCGCCAATATGGGACCTGCACGAAATTTTGCGCGGCATGGATCCGAGAGCCGTCGGAGTCAACTACGACATTGGTCACGCTACCGTCGAAGGCGGGTTCGGCGGCTGGATCGACAGCCTGCGTATCAGCGGCGATTATGTCCGCGGCATCGCTGTCAAAGATTTCCTATGGAAGAAAAATGCACGAGGGCGTTGGGTCTCCGCCTGGACTCCACTGGGCGAAGGCATGGTGCGGCTGCCGGAATTCTTCAGCATGATAGCGGCGATGCGCTTTTCCGGCCCGCTGCAGCTTCATTTTGAATATCCACTGGGCGGGGCGGAAGAAGGCAAGGGCGACATCACAAATCGTGAGGAAGTGTACGCCGCGATGAGCCGCGACCTCAAGCAACTGCGCGGCTATCTTGCCGAGGCAAGGCTCTAAAAATTGGCTCGCTGGGGAATGATTTCGCTGGTGTTCTCGGCGACGGTCATCAATTATCTCGATCGGCAAACTCTTTCCGTAGCCGCTCCGGTGCTCATCGAGCAGTTCCACATGAGCAACGTGGCGTATTCGCGGATCGTATTCGCATTCATGCTCGCCTATACGATCATGAACGCCGTGTCGGGACCGTTGATCGATCGCCTCGGCACCAAGGTGGGCTACGCGCTGTGCATCGCGTGGTGGTCGGCGAGTTCCGTGCTGCATGCTTTCGCGCGCGGTCCCATCAGCCTGGGCGCCTACCGTTTTCTTTTGGGAATGGGAGAAGCCGGCAACTGGCCGGCGGGCGTAAAAGTCGTCGCGGAATGGTTTCCGGAACGGGAAAGGGCGCTCGCTTCGGGTATTTTCAACAGCGGCTCTTCGGTCGGCGCGATTCTCGCTCCTCCTTTGGTTGCCTTTATCCTGCTGCGTTTCGGATGGCCGTCGGCATTCCTGGTGATTGGACTACTCGGCTTTATCTGGCTGGCCTTCTGGTGGAAGTTCTATCGCACGCCCGAAACCGCGCTGGTCACAGAGCGGCCACCGGCCGCCTGGCGGCTGTTTCGAATGCGGATGGTCTGGAGTTTTACGCTTTCGAAAATCTTCATGGACCCCGCTTGGTATTTCTACATTTTCTGGTTTCCCGAATACCTGAAACATTCACGCCACTTCGACATGGCATCGATCGGAGCTTTCGCCTGGATTCCATTCGCCGTGGCAGGTATTGGAAACTTGCTGGGAGGCGTAGCCGGTTCGTGGCTGCTTCGCCGCGGCATCCCCGTGCTGGCCGCGCGTAAGACAGCTTTAACTATGTTCGCCATCCTGATGACCGCCGCCATCCCGGCCGTGCTGGTGAATAGCGCCTGGCTCTCGATTGCATTCGTGTCCATTGCAGTCGCCGGATACACTGGCGGTCTCGCGAACATGCTGGCGCTCCCGGCCGATGTATTTCCGAAGAACGCCGTTGCTTCGGTCTGGGGGCTTGCCAGTATGGGCGCCGGATTCGGCGGCATGATCTTCACGTTGATCACCGGTTGGGTAGTCGATCATTTTTCCTTCACTCCTGTGTTCATAGGGTTCGGCTTAATTCCGCTCATTTCCGCAGGAATATTGTGGACTTTAATGAGACCGGAATGAGACTAGCTCTGTTCACCCTGGTGCTCCTTCCGGCGCTTGCCGCCGGTCAGACGGACGGCGAAAAGATCTTCACGGCGCGTTGCTCCGGTTGCCACAACACTGGACAGGCCCCGGTGCTGCGCGGAAACCGGCGGGTCCGCGCGCGTTCGATTGAACAATTGCGCGACGTCGTTGAACATGGCATTCCCGCTTCCGGCATGCCGGCATTCAACTTGCCGAAGGAACAACTGGAAGCGGTCGCCGGGTATGTACGTTCGCTCAATTCGGCCGCCGCCGACAATCCCGTCGCGGGAGACGCGGCTGCTGGAGGGAAGATTTTCTTTGGAAGCGGCCAATGCTCGTCCTGCCATATGGTGAACGGCCGCGGTTCTCCGCTGGGGCCAGACCTGTCGAACATCGCGCATGAGATGACCGCTGTCGAAATTCAGGAAGCCCTCTCGCACCCGGACGAACACATCACGCCCGGCTACGAACTGGTCACGGTGGAACTTCGCGACGGCCGCTCCGTCCGGGGATTCGCGCGCAATCGCACGAATTTCGACGTCCAGCTCCAGGATCTCCAAGGCGCGATGCACTCATTCCGTACATCGGAAATTCGAGCGGTTCACGAAGAAAAGCAGTCGCTGATGAGGCCCGTGAGCCTCGACTCTGAGGATTTGCTCGCCTACCTTTGCAAACCGGCACCAGCCGCGCCAAACCCAACTATTCGTTCTCAAAATTTCCAGCACGGCGATTGGCCGACGTACAACGGCAAATGGAATAGCAACCGGTACAGCGACCTGAACGAAATCACCAAAAGCAACGTCGGAAGTTTGGGCTTGAAGTGGATCTTCCCGACTTCTCATTTCGGTTTGGAGACCACTCCGTTGGTCGTGGATGGTGTTATGTATGTCACCGGCGCAAACGAAGCCTTTGCGCTCGACGCGGCCACCGGCCGGCAAATCTGGCACTATTCGCGCCCGCGGTCGCCGGGTCTTGTCGGCGATGCCTCGCTCGGTACCAACCGTGGCGTAGCCCTTCACGGCGACAAAATCTTCATGGTGAGCGACAACGCGCACCTGATTGCTTTGAATCGAACCACCGGCAGTGTAATTTGGGAAGTCACCATGCCGGAGGAACCGCAACATTACGGCTCCACTGTCTCCCCACTTGTGGTGAAGGACACCGTGATCGCGGGCGTTTCGGGCGGCGACTGGGGCATCCGCGGATTCATCGCCTGTTACAAAACGTCCACTGGCGAAATGCTGTGGCGTCACTGGACAGTTCCCGAAAAACCCGCCTACCTCGGCGGTTCTACCTGGCTTCCGGGCTCATACGATTCGGAATTGAACACGCTCTACTGGCCCACCGGGAATCCATGGCCTGATTCCGACGATCGGAACCGGCCCGGCGACAATCTCTACACCAATTGCATCCTGGCTTTGGATCCGGACACCGGCGCTTTGAAATGGCACTACCAATTCACACCGCATGACACGCATGACCGCGACGCCACAGAACCGATGGTTTTAGTCGATACCGAATTTCATGGCCGCATGCGCAAGCTCTTGCTGCATGCCGACCGCAATGGCTTTTTCTATATCCTCGACAGGACGAACGGCGAACTGCTGCTGACACAGAAATTTCTGCAGCGCGTGAACTGGGCATCGGGCATTGGAAGTGACGGCCGCCCGCAACTGGTAAATGAAAAGACCGGCTGTCCGAATGATGCCGCCAATTGGGGCTCTACGGCCTTCAGCCCCGTCACGCGGTTCTATTACGTGATGACGCTCGAAGAATGTGGCGAGCGCCGCACGCGCAGCTTTCGAACCGTAGACCGGAAAGACGAACCGGGCGAGAAAGTATTGCGTGCGATCGAGATTGAAACCGGCAAAGTAGCCTGGGAAGTGCCGCAGCGCGGGCTGGTCATGATGAAGGTCTGGCCCGGTGTGTTAGCGACAACCGGTGGAGTGCTTTTCTACAGTGACCCGAACGGGGCTTTCGTGGCAGCGGACGAACGGACCGGCGAAGCGCTTTGGCACATGGCGACGAACGTTCCGATGAAAGCCTCGCCGATGACCTTTCTCTCGAAAGGCCGCCAGTTCGTGGCAATTGCTGCGGGTCCTAATATCCTTTGCTTTGGTCTACCGTGACGGCGTTGCCGCCACTTTTCTTACTGTGTTGCGCCGCGTCGAGGAAAGCAAAAATTTCTAGCGTCTCCTCGTTTGAAACCGGAGGTTTGCCGCTCGCCACGAAGTCGACAATCTGGCGTACCAACGGGACATAGTCTACCGGCACGTCGTCTTGCGCCTCCACGCGGTTCTTGTCGCGAAAGACAACCGCACCGAATTTACTGTACGGGCGGTCGACGCGCATGGTTCCGAGGCGGCCGTCTTTCCAGCGGCAAGTCACGACGTCCGCCGCCTCGGATGCGGTTTGAGTGACCTCAGTGCAGCCCGTGCCGAGCAGTGTGTAAAGCATCTCAGCCGCGTGAATGCCGTACCAGGAGAGTTCGAGCGGCTGGTGCGGCTCCGTTGGCCCGGGACCCCAGACGATCGCGCCTTTAACCGGTTCCTGCTTCAGCGATTGAATCGGGCTGTACCGCAAACTGGAAGCACTGAACCACGGAACGTGCGCGGACGCCGCCACGCGGGCGATTTCGCGCGCGTCAGCGAGCGAAGCCGCCAGGGGCTTATCGATGAAAAGCGGCTTATGACAGGCCGCCGCTTCTTTCACTGAAGCAAGATGTGTGCGAGCATCGACGCTTTCGATCAAAATCCCGTCCACGCTGCCGCACATATCTTGAATCTTGTCGACGAATCGCACGCCAAATTTGTCGTGCAGCTCGGTCGAATATTTATCCACCCGGCTGCGACTTTCTTCGATCTCTGGACTCCCGCCCTTGTAAGCAACTACAACATTTGCCCCAGTTACACGTCCAGTATTCAACGAATTGGTGAAGGCGATTACATGCGATGTGTCGGTGCCGATGATGCCTAGCCGTAAGCCGGCCGTAATCGACACATTCTTGAAATCGGCGGTCTCGTCGAACGAGCCCAGTCCGACCTTGCCTTCATGAATACTCAGATCGACGCCGTGCAGCGCTAGCACCGGCTGCCCGTCGACTTCGCCCTGGACGTTGCCTGTTGCGCCATCCCAGACGACGCGAATGTGATACCAGCGATTCGAAGCCGGAAACGCCGCAGGCCCCTCGAGCGAGCTGATCCGTACCCGCTCACCGCCGAAAACGTGAAAGACACCGTTGTGAACGGGCTGCTTTGTGCCCGTGTCGGTCGAGAAATGGACGTAGTTGAAATGGGCCGGATCGCGATAGCCGAAGACCACCATGAGCGATTTCTTGAGCGGTCGCGCATCGGCTTCGATCGTGACTTTGCTGAAGGGTGGCGTGTCTGCTAATGCAAATTGGTAGGGCCGGCGCGGACCGGGCAGCGGCTCTTTTCCCGTCAAAAGATGCAGGACCGGGGAGCCCTCTTCGGTGTCGATTTTCCAGTCCTTTGCGTCGGGAATGCTCCATTTATGGCTGAAGATTTCGATCGTATCCGCCGCCTGGGCTAGCAAAACTGCCAGAAGTAGGCCACCGCCAACCCTTGCTATACTCGCGGCAAGATTTCGCTTCAGGTGGAAAATGATGAACCGTGTTTGTTTTTCTTTGCGTCTCGTCACGCTTTTACTCTCGAGTCTGATTCTATCTTCGTTGGCCATTGCACAGACGAGTTTTGGCCGAATTTCCGGAACGGTAACAGATCCGGCCGGCGCGATTATTGCGGCTGCGACAGTCGAAGTAAAGAACGTCGGCACACAAGCCGTGCGAACCACTAAGAGCGACGGTAACGGGTTTTACAGCTTCTCCGATCTCCCAATTGGCACGTATTCGGTGGACGTGAATCAAACGGGCTTCCGCAGGCAACAGCGCACGAACCTCGAAATCGTTGCGGATGCGCGATTGACGGTCAATTTTCAGATGCAGCTGGGCGATGTGACACAGACGGTCGATGTGACGGCGCAGGCTGGTGAAGCATTAAATACCACCTCGGGTGAGTTGTCGCACGTGATCGATACGAAACAGGTACAGAATCTGGCGCTGAACGGCAGAAACTACACGCAGCTTATGACCATGGTGCCCGGCGCCGTCGTAACGAATCCGGATCAGTTCAGTGTGACTACCAGTCTTTCGGCGACGAATCAATCCCTGAACGGCAATCGTTCGGACACGAACAACTTGACTGTAGACGGCGCATACAATTCGGTGGCGGGCAGCAATGGCAGCCTGGTGAATAACGTCAGCTCTGAATTCATTCAGGAAGTGAAGCTGCAGACCTCGAACGCTTCCGCCGAATACGGCCGCTTTTCCGGCGCGGCGTTCAACATTGTGACTAAGAACGGCACCAACGATTTTCACGGCGCTGCCTTCGAATATTTTCGCAACGACATTCTGGACGCACGCAATTTCTTTGCGCCCAACAAAACCGAATTGCGGTTCAATGATTTTGGCTACGATCTGGGCGGCCCGATCCTGAAGAACAAATTCTTCTTTTTCGTCGGGGAGGAGTGGAAGCGACTGCGACAACAACAGACGCCCACCAGGCTCACAGTTCCGAGTACGGCCCAATTGGCTGGAAATTTCGGGAACACCAGAATTATCGATCCAACAACGAAGCTGGCCTTTCCGGGAAATCAGATTCCAACAGCACGGATTACGCCGGACGGCCAGGCCATTGCGAACGTGTACCAAATCTTATCGTCAGAGGCGGCCAGCTACAACCCGAACGGAGGGGCGAACAACCTGACGGAAGCACCGGCCAATCCGCTCGATTTTCGGGAAGACATTGTTCGCCTCGACTACTCGATCAACGAAAAGCACATGTTGTACGGGCGCTGGGTGCAGGATAGCAACGAGCTGCTTGATCCCTTCGGAACCTTTGCGGCCGGTGGCAACCTTCCTACAACTCCCACGCTCCGCAGCCGCCCTGGCGAGAGTTTTCTGGTGAGTGAGACCTGGTTGCCTACACCTCACATCGTGAACGAAGCGCACGCGAATGCAACCTGGGTATCGCAGCATATTCCCCCAACAGGAATCAACTGGCTGCGCAGCACATTTGGCTTTCAATTCCAACGTTTATTCAACGGTGGTACATATCCAAATGGCATCCCGCAAGTTTCGATCACCGGATCGGCCGGCTTCCAGGGTCCGAATTTTTCGTTGATGTCTCCCACAACAGACATCCAGTTTGCAGACACGCTTTCGATTACGCTGGGTAGCCATCTCATCAAGGCAGGCGTAATGGTGGCTCGCGATCGAGTGGATCAGAACGGCAGGCCGGGTTACACGGGCAACATTTCATTTCAACCCAATGGCAATACGACTGGTAATGCTTTCGCCGATGCGTTGTTGGGTAACTTCCGAAGTTATACCGAAGCGAGCGCGGATCCAGTCGGTTTCTTCCGCTTTACGCAGCCGGAAGCGTTTATACAGGATAGTTGGAGAGTGAGCCCTAAACTCAGTCTCGAGATTGGCGTGCGCTACCAATATATGCAGCCGTTGTATACGCAGGCGAATAACATGGCAAATTTTGTCCCCGCCCTTTACAACCCGGCGCAAGCAGTAACGGTAACATCGGGCGGCACGGTGGTTGCCGGTTCAGGAAATCCATACAACGGCCTGATTACCGAAGGAAATGGCGTGCCCAAGGACCAGCAGGGGCGCGTACCCGGCTCCGCGATGAACCCTCTGTTTCAGCTAATCCCGACGGGAGCGCCGCGCGGTTTGTACGATACCGCAAATCTATTTGCCCCGCGATTCGGGTTCGCCTATTCATCGGACCAAAAAACCGTGTTCCGAGGTGGATTCGGAATTTTTTACGATCGGCCGGAGGGAAATCTAACCTTTTCACAAGTCAATCTGCCTCCTTTCCTGCAAACTGTCGAGTATGACAACGGAAATCTTTCGAACATAACAGGTGGGTCACTGGGAAGCGCGCCGATTGGGAGCATCAGCGCAATCAATCCGAATTTGAAATACACGACCACCTACCAATACAGCTTCAGTATCGAGCGGGATTTGCCTGCGTCGATGTTCATGCGGACCAGTTACGTAGGTACGCTCGGGCGTTATTTGCTTCGTGAACCGAACATTAACTATCCGGACTTAGGCTCGGTAGCCGCAAACCCAAGTTCGTCGGTAAATGCATTTGTTCCATATAAGGGTTATTCGACCATTCAGCAATATCAGAGCGATTCCACTTCGAACTACAACGCGCTGCAGGTTTATGTGTCTAAACGCGCGGGCGCGGCGGTGTTCACGGGCGGCTACACATGGTCGAAACTGCTAGGCGATTCGAGCGGTGAGGGCGACAATCTGGAGGACTGGCAAAATCGTCACTTCAACTATGGCCCCCTGAGCTTCGATCGCCGGCATGCTTTCACAGGAACCTTCGTCTGGCAACTTGCGGCCTTCCGTGATCGAAAAGCGGTTGTTCGCGGAGTGCTGGGCGGCTGGCAGCTAAGCGGAGTCATGCGCGTGCAAACGGGCGCGCCTGTCTCGATTACCGGAAATACACCCACCGGTACGCGACGCGCCGATTACGTCGGCGGACCGGTTCTGGTGGACAACAAAGGGCCGAATCAGTGGATCAATAAGAACGCTTTTGCGATAGCACCGGCCGGCGCCTACGGCAATTCCGGCACAGGCAACGTGATCGGGCCCAATCTGCAGTCTTACGACTTTTCGCTGGCTAAGCACTTCACGTTCGGTGAGCGGTTCGATCTAAAACTGCAGGGCGACTTCTTCAATCTGTTCAACATTACGAACTTTCAGAATTTGAACAACCTGCAAGTTGGGACCGCGAGCTTCGGAACGATATCGAGCGCGTACCCGCCCCGGAATGTCCAGCTTAGTTTGAAATTGGCGTTTTAACTAGCGCATTTCGCGATAGATTTGCATGAGCTGCTTCAAGTCGTCGATGTCCTTGGGGCGGCAGTTCATCAACGGAGGCCGCACGGGACCGGCAGGCATGCCGAGAATCTCCATGGCCTCTTTCATCACGGCAACCTCGTAGCCACGGGCGCGCTCGCGCAAGGCGTAAAGCGGGTTCACATAACGCTGCATCAAAGTGTTCAGCTTGATGAAATCGTGTTTCATCCCAGCTTCCGCCAAAGCCAATGAGAGTTTCGGGGCAATGTTCGAAATGCTCGAGGTATATGCCTGCACGCCGACAGCGAAGTATCCGGGCACGCAATCATCACCAAGGCCTCCGAACCACGACAGCCGGTCGCCGTTGCGCTCCATGATGCGCTGGTACTTGCGAACGTCGCCCTGGCCGTCTTTCCAGCCTTTTAGAGTCGGCACCTGCGCGGCTAAACGTTCAACCATTTCCGGCGTGAAAATCGCCCAATCGCGGCTATAGACAGTCAGCGGCAGATCGGTCGCCCGGCCGATGGCTTCGTAATAGGCGAAAAGGCCTTCTTCGGGTGCAGCAATGTAATACGGCGGCAGAGCCAGAATGCAATCGGCGCCTGCTTTTGCGGCTCGGCGCGCGATATCGACGCCGAGAGTGGCGTTGTAACCCGTGCCCGCCATAACTGGCATGCGGCCGTTCGCCGCGCGGACGGTTGTGGCGACAACCTGCTCTGTTTCATCGGGCGATAAGGAATAGACTTCGCCAGTGCCGCCGGTCGCGACTAGCGCGCAAAAGGGGAAAGCGGCCATTTCGTCTACGTTGCGCGCAAGTGCATCGAAATCCAGCGAGAGATCTTTGCGAAAAGGGGTAACGGGGAAGCCGAATACGCCTTTGAGTTTTGAAAGTATTTGCGACATGAAATTCGTTAGGCGCCGGTGGCTTGCATCAAACCGCGTATGTAGCCATAGGCGAAGGCGAACGCCTGAAGGCCGCCCTTGTCACCCTCGATGACAGGCACATGATCCGGCATTAACATCCCGTCGAAGCCAACTTCCTTATATGCGCGAAGCGCGGCAAGCATATCGACGTCGCCCGCGTCCGGGAAGGTCTCTTGAAAATCGAGAAAGCCGCCGCGGATATTGCGAAAGTGCACATTGAAGATCTTTTTGCGGGAGCCGAAGTACCGAATTACGTCGAGAATCTCTTTGTTCGGATCTTTCAGCATTTCCGATACTGTGCCCTGGCAAAAATTCAAACCGTGGTAGGGACTTGGGTTGATTTGGATAAAGCGTTTGAGCCCATCCACACTTCCCAGAACGCGATGCACGCCGCGAAAACCCTTATCCGCCGGCATTCCCGGATCGTGCGGATGGCAAGCCATCTTCACTTTGTTCTCTTCTGCCACCGGGATAACACGTTTCAGGAAATAGGTGATGCGATCCCAGGCGTCGTCGCTTGACACGGGACCGGCTTCAGTCAGCGGTGGCTCTTGCGACGCACTCGCATAGTTGAAGGTGCTATATTTTGCGCCGCCGCGACCCGGCGATCGTCCGGTGCGAACGACACCCAAAATGCTCATATTGTACTTGAGCATCGGAATCCCCGCCCGTGCGGCGTTGCGGATCATCTGGCAGATATTATCGATTTCGCGGTCGCGCTCCGGGCTCTTGCCGAGCATGATGTTAGGATTTTCGGATTTCGTGATGTACGCGGAGCTGAGCGGCAGCGGTACAGCTTCGAGGCGAATGCCGAACGATTCGACGCGCTCGCGCAATTTCGTCAGCCCTTCGACCGACCAGGCTTCATCAAACTTTGCCGAAGGCAGGGCACTGCAGATGTGGCCGACTCCCAAGGGCGCGAGAATTCGCAGAATCTCATCGGTGGATTGATGTTGGGTCCCCAGCTTCATGCGGCCAGACGGGGCCGTGTCGGTAACGGGGGGTAGTGCAGCCTTCGAAAGACTGGCTGAGGCGGCTGCTAGCTTGGTAAAGGTTCTGCGATTCATGAAAATTCCCGATTGCCGAACTTATCACATTTGACCCAAATCTTCCGATGAAAATTTCCGCGCTGAAACTGCATTCGATAGCCATCGCCGACCCACCCTTGCGGAGCTCATACGGACGGCACGCGCCCTGGGCGCTGAGAACCATTGTGGAGATCGAGACGGACGAAGGCGTTTCCGGAGTCAGTGAGACATATGGCGGCGATGGACCTCGGGCGGCACTCGAGGCGGCGCGCGGACAATTGCTAGGCCGCGATCCGTTTCAATTTGCGGAATTGCAGCACCAGATGCGCAACGAAACGCAAGCCGGACACGATCAGACCTGGTTTGTCCCGGGTGAGAATCCGCTCGACCAGCAGAACCGGACGTTTGCAGCGATCGAGATCGCTTGCCTCGACATCGTAGGCAAGGCAATAGGCCGGCCCGTATGCGATGTGCTCGGCGGGCGGGCGAGAGACCGTGCCCCGTTTTCCGCATATTTGTTTTATAAACACGGCGGAGCTGGTGGAGACAACGGATACCAGGACGAATACGGCGAAGTGCTGGACGCTCGAGCAGCGGTCGGCGAGTGCCGACAGATGATCGATCAATACGGATTTCGGGAGATCAAATTGAAGGGCGGTGTGCTGGCGCCGGAAATCGAGATCGAAACCATACGCGAGTTGCGCGCGGAATTCGGAGTGAAGGTCCCGCTGCGCATCGACCCGAATTGCGCGTGGTCAGTAGACACATCGGTAAAGGTGGGCGAATCGCTCCGCGACGAATTGAGCGGTGGCGGCTACCTCGAGGATCCTTGCGCGACTTTGCAGGGTATGGGCGAGGTGCGCAAAAGGCTTCTGGCGACCCGAAATAGCACGCCGCTAGCAAGCAACGTTGCGGTCACGCAGTTTCCGGACGTCATCGAAGCGCGCGATCGCGACGCAGTACAGATTGTACTTTCGGACCCGCACTATTGGGGCGGATTGCGGCAAGTGCAGTATTTATCGCATCTCTGCGAAATACTCGGCATGGGAGTTTCGATGCACTCAAACAGCCACCTGGGAGTAAGTCTGATGGCAATGGCACATGTGGCGGCGGCTTGTCCGAACCTCACTTTCGCCTGCGATACGCACTATCCGTGGCAGACGGGAAAAGACGAGATCGTCGCGGGCGGCCGGATTCGTTTCGACGACGGGGCTGTCGTCATTCCGAATAAGCCCGGGCTGGGCGTCGCGCTCGATTACGATCAGCTTGCGCGCGGCCGGGAGCGCTACGATAAGATTCCGTTCCGGAAGCGGGACGACGAAGCCGAGATGCGCAAACACGTGGACCCAAGTTGGAAGCGAATCTTGCCCCGATGGTGAAATGGTCCGGCTGGTTGTTCCGTAAAATCGCTGCAGTTGCGAAGCATCGAACGGCGGCCTGTTTGCTAGCCGCGGCGATTCCTATTGTGATCCGCGTGGCGGCGCTACCTTATCTTTCGATGCCGTATCCATACGTGCACGACGAGTTCAGCTATCTACTCGGCGCCGACACCTTTGCATCCGGGCGCATTACCAATCCGCCGCATCCCATGTGGGTGCACTTCGAAACATTCCACGAGAATTTCCAGCCAACTTATGCATCGAAGTATCCGCCTGCGCAGGCGCTGTTTATGGCGTTCGGGCAAAAGTTCCTCGGCCACCCATGGTTCGGGGTTTGTATCAGCTTCGGTGTGATGTGCGCGACCTTGTGCTGGATGCTACAGGGATGGATACCGCCGGTATATGCGCTGTTGGGAACCCTAATCGCTATCGGGCAAATTGGCATTTTCGGTTATTGGATGGATTCCTATTGGGGCGGGGCAGTGCCGGCCATTGGAGGAAGTCTGGTTTTAGGCGCGATGGTGCGGCTGGTTAAAAGATCCAGCGCTTCAGCCTCGATTCTGGGAGCACTGGGCCTGATGATATTGGCCAACAGCCGTCCTTATGAGGGACTAGTCGTGAGTGTGGGCGCGGTTTTGGGTTTGCTGTGGTGGCGCCGCCGCACGGGCCGCCTGGCAGGACTTTGGAAACCTCGCGTGCTGATACCCGGACTTCTCGTCTGTCTCGCGGGAGTAGCCTGGATCGGCTATTACAACTATCGGCTCACCGGAGATCCATTGCTCCTTCCGCATGCGCTGCACGAACGTACTTACGCGGCGTCATCGGCGATTTACCTCTTGCCGGCACGTCCGGTGCACGAGTACCATCACAAAGTCCTCCGCGACTTTTGGATTGATTTTGAGCGATCCTTCTATTTGAAAATCCGAGCGAATCCCTTACGGGCACTGGTCGCGTTCCTGGATGTATTGCCGTTTTATCTGTCGACACTACTCTTTCTGCCAGTCGTGCTTGGACTCGTTGGTTTCACGAAAAACACCAAGATGCGCGTCGTGATCGGCCTGCTCGCAGTCCTATGGGGCGCTTTACTGGTCGAAAAATCCTGGATGCCGCACTACTTCGCTCCGGGCGCCGGACTATTGTTGTTGCCGGCCATGTTCAGTCTGCGTTGGCTGCGGATACGATTGGGGACGGTTGGAGTGCCGGCAGTCCTGGCGTTCACCGCGTGCATCTTCGGCCACGGATTGGTCGCCGGTGTGAATACGCATCGCTTTGGAGGACCTCCGCCACAAAAAATAGCGAGAGACAAGATTCTGGCGGCCGGAAAGCCCAGTGAAAAGCATCTGGTGATTGTGCGATACTCGCCGACGCACAGTCCTCATATCGAGTACGTTTTCAATAGCGCTGATATAGACAATTCGACGATTGTCTGGGCACGCGACATGGGAGAAGAAAAGAACAAAGAACTTCTCGATTACTATCCGAATCGTCGTGTCTGGCTCTTGCAACCGGATGCTCCGCCACTGTCCCTGACTCCGTATCCGGTAGCTCGGTAAATTTTTCAGGTCACGGGTCCCGGATTGAAAGGTACGAGTGCGTTGTGCAAACCCCAGTGTTCGGTCCACGTTTTCTTGCGCCCGCTGGCCACATCTAACAGGAAGTGAAATAATTCCCATCCGACCTGCTCGATGCTAGCTTTTCCGGTGGCGATACGGCCGGCATCGATATCGATTAAGTCATGCCATTTTTCGGCGAGAGCCGTTCGCGAGGAGACTTTGATGACCGGCACCAGGGCTAGACCGTAGGGGCTGCCCTCGCCTGTCGTGAAGACGTGCAGGTTCATGGACGCTAGTTGCTGGGTGCCGCAAATGAAATCGCTGGCGGGAGTGGCGGCGAAGACCAGGCCTTTGTCCTTGATTTTTTCACCGTGCGAGGCGACAGCGGTGATGGCGCTGGTCCCAGCTTTGGCGATGGAGCCGAGGGCCTTCTCAACGATGTTCGCTAAGCCGCCGCGCTTATTTCCCGGTGTCGGATTGGCGCTGCGATCCGCACCGCCACTCGCCAGATAGCCGTCGTACCATCGCATCTCGGCAATCAGTGCGCGGCCGACTGCTTGATTCACGGCGCGCGGGGTGAGCAGATGGATGGCGTCGCGCACCTCTGTGACCTCGGAGAAAAAGACGGTAGCGCCGGCGCGAACCAGCAGATCGGCGGCAAAACCGACAGCGGGATTGCAGGTGATACCCGAAAAAGCGTCACTGCCGCCGCACTGCAAGCCGACGGACAGATTCGCTGCTGAACAGCTTTTCCGCTGCCGGCGATTCAATTCGGCGAGCCGAACTTCAGCGGCACGCATGATGGCCGCGACGCTCTCGGCAAAACCGTATTCGTCCTGCAGCCGAATCAGGTTCCGATCTTCGAGCACCGGGAGGTCAGAGGAGAACAACCGGCGGGGCTGCAATTTCTCGCAGCCGAGACTGACCACCAGCGGCAGACAACTGAGATTCGAATGCGTAGAGATATACCTCAGCGTGCGAATCGGAATGGCCGCGCCGGGAGCATCGATGGCTACGCCGCAGCCGTAACCGTGCGTGATGGCGGCAACGTCCTCGACATTCGGGAAGCGCGGCAGAATTTCCGCTTTAATGCGCCGCACAGCGTAATCCACGGTGGGCGCGGCGCACTGGACTGTAGTTGTGATACCCAGGATGTTGCGAGTGCCGACGCTGCCATCGGAATTCTTGAAGCCTTGAAAGGTGTAGCCCTCCAGCGCGGGGAGGGACGCCGGTACCGCTGTCGCGATCGGCAGATCTTCGAGAGTGGGCGCCGGCGGGGTATCGAGCGTGTCCTCGCGAATCCAGAAGCCCGCCTCGATCGGGCGATTGGCGTGGCCGATAACTTGTCCGTAACGAACCACGGCCTCACCCGCGTGGATGGTACGGAGAGCAACCTTTTGCGATTGCGGTATGGCTTCTCGTGCTGTGAATCCGGCGCTGTCGGAGGCGCCTGGTGGAAGACCTTCCGCTGCAACGACTATGCCGGCATTGTCCGACTGATGGACGCGGATGTAGAGAGGAGTCAAACCGCATTCTATCGCCGGATAGAAAGATAGGCTCAAGGAGTTACACTGCGGAATTAGCCCCAAAGAAGGAGCAATGTTCTGAAAAGCCTTTGGAAACTGGTTCTGTTGAGCGCGTGCGCCGTTAGCATCGGCGCTCAAAATCGGCCGGCGGAAGCGCCGCCTGCGGCGCCATCGGTACCCAGAAGGCCAGGCGGAGGCGCCGGCGGTGATTATAAGGAATACGATCCCACCGTGCTTGAGAACGGCAAGAAGACGTTTTCCGCAAACTGCGCCTTTTGCCACGGCTCGAATGCCAAGGGCGGCGAGAGCGGGCCTGATTTGCTGCGCTCGGTGGTCGTTTTGCACGACGAAAACGGCGAGGGGATTGCGCCGGTAGTCCGCAATGGCCGGCCGGACAAAGGAATGCCGAAGTTCGATCTCTCTACGGAACAAATTTCAGACATCGCCGCATTTCTGCACGATCGAGTGAGGGCCGCAGCTATGCGCGGGACGTACCAGATCCTGAATATTGTCGTGGGCAATGCAAAATCGGGCGAAGCGTATTTTAACGGTGCGGGCAAATGCACCGGCTGCCATTCGATTGCTGGCGATCTTGCGCATATCGGCTCGAAGTATGATGCCGTGACAATCCAGCAGAAACTCTTAATGCCTCGCGAGAGCAGACGTTACGGACGGCGAACCGAGGCCGCCCCGCCGGAGACGGCCCCAGTCACGGCGACCGTGACGCTGCCATCGGGAGAAACGGTAAGTGGAAAGCTCGAACATATCGATGACTTCAGCATCTCGTTAATCGACGCCGCCGGAGACCGCCATTCTTTCTTGCGCGATGGCGATACGCCGAAGATTGAGCTTCACGATCCACTGCAGGCACACACGGATTTGCTCAAGCAATACACCGATAGCGATATCCATAATCTGACCGCCTATCTTTTGACGTTGAAATGATCCCTGCGGGACTACGCTCAGGTGTGTCAACCATTCCATTTGCTCTCGTCCTGACTGCGAGTTTGCCGTTCCGGATGGGCGCGGCGGAGAAGGCCATCGATAGCCAGCGTAGCTCTTTGACGATTCACGTCGGAAGAGCCGGATTGCTTTCCGCTGCCGGACACGAACACACGATCAAGGCGCCGATCGAAAGCGGCAGCGTGGACGATACCAACTCCAGTCCGAGCGTGCGGATGACCGTGGCGGCGGGCAGACTCGAAGTCACGCCGGATGCCAAGTTAAGCACGGCCGATCTAACCGAGGTTCAATCCAACATGCAGAGCAAAGTTCTCGAATCGTCTAAATATCCCCAAATCGTGTTTCAATCGACGAGAGCTGAGCGCCAGGGGATGGATACCTGGACGGTTGATGGCAATTTGACTCTGCACGGAGTGACCAAACCGCTGACTGTTTCCGTCCGGCGCGACAAGGACGCCTATGTAGGCGCGGTTCGCATCAAGCAAACAGACTTTGGAATTCAACCTATTCGGGTCGGCGGCGGCTTGGTGACGGTGAAGAACGAACTCGATGTCCGATTTGAAGTGTACTGTCTGCCGAAGCCTTGATTGGTGCCTCATCTTAAAATTGAGAGAGTAGTGGTCCAATGCATCAGCCCAACCACGCCACCGGCCACAGATGCTTCCTGGCGACTTTGGCTTTGGCCTAATTTCTTAAGCCTTGACGCTCCTCTAATCGCCGTGCTTTGGCAGGTTCTTCTGACACGCGATCTCGGCGTGCATATTAGAGCCGGTGAGCCGGTGGTACTCGGTTTGTGCGTGTGGCTGGTGTATGTTGTCGATCGCGTTTTCGACGCTCTGCGGCCGCTCACCGGAGGGTGGGAGCCCCGCGCAAAACCTTTTACCGGCGGCATCTTTGGATCGCCTCCCTGGCAGGGCTGTGTTTGCTCTCGGTGACGATCCCGCTCGCCTATTGCATCCTGAGACGGTCGACGTTCTATGCCGGGCTGGCGCTGACTGTTCCCGTGGTCTCCTATTTCGCGTTGATTCACCTGCTGCCGGTCAGCTGGCGGGCGCGGTGGCCGCGAGAGTTGGTGGTGGCATGTCTGTTCACATCGGGCACGTTTCTGGCGATTTGGACAGCCAATCATGAGAGCTTGTATTCGTTGTGGGCGCCCGCGCTGCTATTCTTTGTGCTTTGCTGGACGAATTGCACCGCCATTGAGACATGGGAATGGGAACGGAACGTTTTGAGCCAGGACAGCGCACCAAGCCGCTTCACGCGCTGGGCGGCCCGCCGCATTGCTTATATAGGGCTAGGGATTGCATGCCTTGCCGCGGTCCTGACCGGTATGGCTCTAGCACCGGTTGGATTTTCGGGGGCGGTGCTCGTGAGTGGAGTTGTACTGGCTCTGGTGGCCGCGCGACGTCAATATCTGCCGATGAATCTTCTCCGCGTGTCAGTTGATCTTGCCTTATGCACTCCGTTACTAGTTCTGATCTTCCCGCTGGGGAAATGAACTGCGACCGGATCGCGCGATGTTACCGGTGGCTCGAATATGTGTCTTTCGGCCGGGCACTGGAGCGGCGACGGAGGGAATATCTCCAGGATGCAGAGACCGCGCAGAGCATCTTGATCCTGGGAGATGGCGACGGCCGCTTTACGGCAGAGTTCGTCAGCCGCAATCGAACAGGCGTGATTGATTCGGTCGAGCTGAGTCCGCGCATGCTGGAGTTAGCCAGAGAGCGAGTCGGCAAGGATACGCCGGGCACAGAACGGCTGCGGTTTTGGCATGCGGATGCCAGGACGATGGAACTGCGGCGAAGATACGATCTGATCATCAGCCATTTTTTTCTGGATTGTTTTACGGGGCGCGATCTCGATGCGCTCGTCGCGCGGATTTCTGCTGCCGCCTGTCCGCGGGCACGCTGGATCTTGTCAGAATTTCGCGTGCCAAATAATGGGATTTGGCGTTTCGCAGGTGGCGCTTTGATCCGGGTGATGTATTGTTTCTTCCGGGTGGCCACGGGCCTTAGAACACGCCAGGTACCCGATTATCGGACGATCTTCCGCGCACACGGATTTCGGTGCCTACGGCAGCGTTCGGTTCTCGGTGGATTGTTGGCGTCGGAATTATAGGAGAAGTCCGAATTGAGCAAGAATCCGGAGCTCGCCTTATGAATTACGTGCCGAAGGAAGCGCCAGAAGGATTTGCCCGGCATGGGATGAGGCGTGATTCGTCCGGCTCATCAGAACGGCCAGGCGATTGCGTAAAGGTTCCTTTGCAAAATCTTCCTCTGATACGGCATTGTGTCTCTCTAGCCATTGAGCGGGCGTGAGCGATTCAA
>Ga0157369_10003176_pt1 | contig 19614 bp, 44 predicted proteins | sample C25metaG_FD_113461 | JGI IMG/M metagenome (GOLD analysis project Ga0157369, IMG submission 113461) | Corn rhizosphere microbial communities from Kellogg Biological Station, Michigan, USA - C2-5 metaG | ecosystem: Host-associated > Plants > Roots > Rhizosphere > Soil | place: USA: Michigan...
GACCGTCTTGTACTTGGTCTGGTTCTCGGACACCGCCTCGATCACGGCGGCCCCGGTGGGCCAGTCCTCGACGTACACCACGTCCAGGTTGGGGTCATCGCTGTACTCCTTATCGAGCACACTGGACCCGTCCTCGATGGCCAGGAACAGTACCGGTGCCAGCTCGGGAACCTTGGCGGCCGAGGCAGCGAGCGAGGTCTTGCCGACGCCCTTCTTGCCGTAGATGATGGCGCTGAACTTCTCGGACATCGGGCGGGGCCGCTCGACCTGGATGCCGATGCTGCCGAGGTCGAACAGTGCCGGCACCGGTGCCGCTGCGGCCTTCTTCGCCTTCTTGACTACCGGCTTGCCTTCCTCGGCCTCTGCCTGCTCAGCCAGCTTGGCCAGTGCCGCGTCGGCCTCGGCCAGCTCGACTGCTTCCTGTTCTTCGACTGTGGTTGTCATGGGGTTCTCCTTATTTGAGGGTTTCGTTGTAGAGGGTGAGGTCTCCACGGCCGACCGTGGAGCAGGTGTAGCAGTCATCGTCATCTGAGGGGATTTCATCGAGCTGGCCGGCCTGGACCATTTCCCAGATCATTTCCGTCCGGGCCAGCGCCTTCTCCACCAGCTCGGGCTGGTAGGGCTCCACCCAGTGGATGACATCCCGGATGTCGTTGGAGTGGCGCGGGAGGAAGATGATTCGGCACCGCTCGACGTGGTGGCCCTGCTTGATGAGGCCGTAGGCGTACAGCTGCTGCTGGTAGCGGTACTGGTTGCTCGGCCCCCACTTGGCCGCTTCCTCCAGGTTGCCCTGCATGAGGAACTTGCGGCGCTTGGCCAGTGCGAGAGTGAGCTTGTCGTAGGACCACTTCCCCGGGAACTTGTAGTCACCGGTCTCCCCGAAGGCCGGGGTGTAGATGTCCAGGTGGCCGTTGATGTTCCCGTAGGTGGGGAGGGTGATGGTGTGGACCTTGTGCTCGCGCAGCGTCTCCAGCGGCTCCCCGGTGACCGGGTGCTGGAGCACGAGGTTCTGTTCGAGCCAGTAGTGTGCCATGGTCCCGATCCAGGCGGCGTAGCCGAAGCCATCGCCCCGGCCCGGCATGTTCTCCACGAGCTTGGCCGCCATGGTATAGCCGACACAGTAGGCGCAGCCCCCGATTTCCGAGGGGCCGATCTTGACCTGCTTGTCGCGCTCGGACTGGCGGGTGAAGCCAGCGGTGAAGGCTGCCTGCGCCTGCTCCTCGGTGAACACCTCCAATGCTGTGGTGGTCATGCTGCTGGCCTCAATCCTGGTGTGTTGATGTATGGGTCATTGGCCCAGTTCTTGAATACGGTGCGCTCGGCCGGCGTCATGCCGGCGAGGATGGCGTGCTGGTCTTCGGTCTCCAAAGCGAACTCCAGGCACTCGGAGACCAGCGGGCAGCGGTGGCACACCTCCTTGGCCTGCCTGATCTGGAAGGTGTGGGTGTCACCCCAACCGTCCGGGAAGAACAGCTCGGGGTCACCGATGGTGACGCAGGGCGGTGGTTCATCTGCGAGCTTCTGGAGGAACGCCTTGGACTTGCTCATGCTGCGATGCCGGCTTCCAGGGGCCGGAGGGTGGCCACGAACTTGTCCACTTCCTCCTTGCTGCCGAGGTTGGTGTCGTGTGCCACGATCGCGCCGTCCCCGGACGGGAACACCCACGCCTGCACCTTGGGAAACCGTCCTCCCATGTCGAGTACGAGCTGCAGTCGTTCGCCCTCCCTCAGCAGTGGGCTGACGACGTTGTGGGCGTAGCGGGCGAGCCAGAAGATGTCGTTGGGGTTCACGGCTGCACCATCCCCAGGAGGAGTTCGGCGTTGGGGACACGGAATATGGCCGAGAGGTGCAGCTTCTCGAACTTGCTGCCCTTGAAGATGGAGATGAGGCTCCAGTAGTGGTCAGCGGTCCAGTCATGCTGGGGGATCAGGCCGAGAGCTTCCTCGGTGTTGGGGTGGGCCTGCCAGATGGTGACGCCCTCGTTCTGGGCCTCGACACCGATCTGGGCCAGCTTCATCTCCCACTCGCTGGCGAAGGCGGTGTACTCCTCCATCTCCTCATCGGTCATCTGGACCTGTGCGGCCTCTGCTTCGGGCTGGCCGAGCTTTTCGCCCTCGAAGATGGCCCATGCTTGGGCTTGGGTAACGCTCACGGTGTGCTCCTGATTTACTGGCGTGTGGGTAAAAAGTAGGTATCGAGTAAGGTGCCGGCGGACTAGACGTTTGTGTTGGGCTTCAGCTCCAGCGAGTAGCCCTGGGGGGACTGCATGGCCTCGTACTGGGCCGGGGTAACCTTGGCCTTGACCAAGGTGCCGGAGATGGTGCTGCACTCCGCGATGAGCTTCTTGGTCAGCTGGGCCTTGGCCAGCTCGGGATCGAATCGCTTTGTCTCCTTGATGATGGTGCGGACGACGCCGATGGCCTTGGTGTCCTTGTCGAGCTTGCCGGCCTTCTCCAGCGCATCCTTCAGGCGCTTCTTGGCCGCGTCCTTCTTGGCCTCGGCTGCCTTGAACTCCATGTCGGCTTCGAGTGCTTCCTCGGCCAGAGCCTCCAGCTCGGCTTCGAGGAGTTCTTCCTTGGTCTTGCCGCTCAGGCTGAGCTTGGCGGGGGCAGAGGTTCCGGTGTTCAGTGCCATGGTGTGCTCCTTGCTGTGTGTGGTGTGTATTTCTGAACTGCTACATGACCAACCTATAGACCCTCGCATACAAGTGTCAAGACTTTTTCAGAGATTCGTTGTAAGCGGTCTCGGCCACCCTGCATTTGAAGCAGGGCTTCTCGCCCTTGGCCCGGTGCCGCTTGGCCGCCGCGTTGGTGCCGCAGGGCTGCAGCCGCCGACCGGTGCCGGGGTTGCCGCGCTTACCCTCCCGGCGGTAGTGCTTGTGGGACTCCCTGCAGAGCGGGCAAGGTTCCTCCCCGCGCCGCCTGTGTGCCTCCCTGCCTGATGGCCCGTACCGCCCGTTGCAGCCGAGCGGGCGGGCCATCGGGTCATGGCTGAGCAGCCAGTTCTTGTGGGGCTTCTTGGCCGCTGCCATTGCTACCTGTGGTCACCGCTGCCCTGCAGGACGCCCCGGGCCTTGCGGTCTGCGAGCTTGTTGAGGTTGGCGCTCATCACCGCGTAGCGGGTGGTCTCGTACTTGTGGCAGAGGGCATCCATCAGCCAGAGCAGGCGGAACAAATGGAAGGTGATCTTATCCTTATGGGCCTGCTCCACAAACCCCTCGTTGTCTCGAATGGCCTTCTTCAGGATGCCCGCCATAGCTGAGGCTTCGGCCACAATTTGAAGCATGATGGCCATATTGCCCGAGGGGTAGATGCTGAACAGTGGGTGAACGGTCTCTTCCCGAAAGGTGGCCACGGTCTGCAGAGGGAGCTTCAGCGCGTCCGCGATAGCGGCGGCGTACCAGAAGCAGTCCCCAAGCTCGGCCAGCACCTCATCGGGCATGGTGGTGAAGTAAGCGGTGCCCAGCTCGCCCACCTCGGAGCAGAGGCCGAGGATGGTGTAGTCCAGCTCGCGGGAGAGCGGGTAGATGGCGGTGGTGAGGGCCTGCTGCTGGTATTCGTTCCAAGTAATCATGCTGCTGTTTCCATTTCTTCGATGGGGTTGAAACTTGCGTCCAGTTGGGCTTGGTCTGCTTCGAGCTTGCCCAGCTGCTTGGTCTCGATGGTCTCGGGGGCCAGGAACAGATACCGCTGCACCGGCTTGGTTTGGCCGGGCCGCGAGAGCCGGCCCTTGGCCTGGTGATTGAGCAGGCGGTTGTCATCGAGCGAGACCCAGAACTCGATGTGGCACACGAGCTGGAGCCCGTCCGTGCCCTCGGAGACGGTGGGGATGCTGGAGACCATGATGTCGAACTCGGTGCCGAAGTTCTCCAGCTTCCACTCGCGCTCATCCTTGGACATGCCGCCGACAAACTGCCGGGCCTCGAAGCCCTTGGCCTGCAGGCGCATGGTCAGCATGGTGGCGAACTTGCGGCTGTGGGTGAAGATCAGGACCGGCACCGGCCCGGCTGCGTGGAGGTCATTCAGTACCTCGATGATGCGGTCTGCCTTGGAGGACTTGGCATCCTCCTCGAAGTAGACGACATCGCCCCAGACCTTATCCCAGAGCCCTGTCTCCTTGTCCTGCACCCTGATCCAATCCTGCTTGATCGAGGGGACGGCCAGCGCGATTTCCCTCAGCCGGATACGCATGACGGCCGGCAGATCAGCCACGAGCGGGTCATCGCCCAGCCATACGATGGCCTCCTCCTCGAACTTGTCATAGACCTTGCGCTGGTACGGGGTCAGCTCGCACTCAATTTCGTGGATGATGGGCTCATCCTGGTACGGGGAGGGGAAGTAGGACTTGGACGGCAGTGATGCCCAGACCGAGCCCGGCACACGTTCACCTTCCACCTTCTTGCCGGAGTGCTTGTCCAGACTGGCGTGCATGTACTGGGTGACCCAGTTCCAGAAGCTGTCGTTCTTGCCGGTGACCTCATCGTTGCGGTGCCAGAGCCACCGGACGGTGGCCCACGCGCCCTGGATGTGGTTGCCCCACGGGGTGGCGGACAGGGCCAGCTTGTACTCGGCCTTCACGGTGGTCATGACCGAGGCGTGGGTGCCGGCGCGGCGGTTCTGCTGGCGGTGGACCTCATCGTCAATGACGAACTGCAGCGGCATGTTGGACCAGTCGAACATCCTGAAGCGCTCCCAGCCGATCAGGTACACGCCCGGCATCCGGGAGGCCAACGTCTCGAAGTTGAGCTTGCCCTGCTTGCTGGAGTCGATCACCAAGGGCTCGACGGCCCCGCGTGACTGCCGGAGGAACGTGGTCTTCCAGCCCTTGAACGTGTTGATGGGGGCCACCACCAGCGTGAACTCGGCCTTGGACCGGAGCACGGACTCGACGCCCACGAGGGTCTTGCCGGACCCGACCTCGCCTCGGCAGAGGTGGCTCTTGTGTGCCAGCACCTCCTCGATGGCCTCCTCCTGCTCGGGGCGGGGGATCATGGGCGGTTTGAGGTCACTCATGGCCATAGACCTTGCTCCAGTCCACATCGCAAGTGCAGCCTGCCACCGTGCCCGAGCAGGCCCAGCAACCGTTGCAGGCGCATGTGTACGTCAGCCCATCCCAGGTGCCTGGGGATGCCGGGTCACCCTTCTGGATCAGTGGCTCCGGTTTCACCTCCTTCACCGGCTGGTGGACCTGCAGGCTGCCGAACCACTCGATGGTGGTGCTCATGCTGGCACCACCTTGGCGAGCACCCAGTCCTCGATCTGGCGCTCCCCGTGGTTGTCCTTGCCCTCAATCTTCCGGTCGATGGACTTCCACATGGGTGAGTAGGTATCAGCGGCCCACCTGCTGGTAGAGCCTCGCTGGCGGGTGAGGACAACGCCCTCGGGGAACTCGATGCCCCGGACCTTCTTGGCGATGATGACGGTGCCATAGTCCTCGGGGAACACCGGCTTGGGCCGGTCGATGAGGTAGTAGGAAGCTCCTACAATCATCTGCGCGTCGGCAGTGTGCTCATCAAGGGTGAACTCGACATAGGTCCAGCCCTTACTCACCCGCAGCTCCGCGAGAACGGTGTCGCCGGGCTGTACGTCGTTCCAGTCGATGCGTGGGTAATCGATCTTCATGCCGTCACACCCAACTGGGTGCAGAGGCGGTTGGTCAGGAGGATGACGCAGTGGTCGATGGTCATGTCCGCGCCGCGCTGGAGGGCTGCCCGGTTCTCATCGGTGTTGGCGATGTCATACCAGTGCATGAGGTCCACAGTCTCGGTCTCACGGGCCTGATCGAAGGAGGCGTGCAGCTGTGTGAAGTCGTGCTCGGGGATGTCGGTCTCCAGTGCCCATGCCAGCCAGAGGCGGGCGGGCGTCTCGCCGTTGTCCAGCGACATGGCGCCGGCGTAGCGGACCATCAGGCCGATGCGCTCCTTGGTCAGCGAACCGATCAGCTCATCAGACGGGGTGAGTGCGTGGACCTTTGCGGAAAGGGTGGCGATGCTCATTCTGTGCTCCTGCTTGGTTGGTGTTGTGGGTGTGGTGGTTATGCTGCGGCTTTGAGGCTCTGGGGCTGCTGCCAGTCCCTGCGGTGTCCGGGGTAGTGATGCCAGCCCTTGCCGGCGTAGGAGCCGATGCGGACCACATCATCGGTGGCGATGCAGTGCCACTCTCCTTTGAGCCAGTAGCGGCCCGCCGGCATCTCGCAGTGGCATTTCGGCAGCGGCGGGAGGAGCTTGGCGGGGAGAGCGGGGACAAGATGAAGGTGAGACATTTTGAGACCTTCCTGCGTCATTGCTGGATGAATCGGATGATGTGGGGCATGGCCCACGCCGTGTACCCGTAGAGGGTGGTCATCGTTGACAGGGCGAGGGAGAGGTAGACCATGTGCTTCCCGTCCTGGTGCGGCATCCTCGGCATTGCTCCCCCTGTGTGGTGTAGGTGTGTAGGTTTTTGTGGATACAGATGAGACTACACACCTACGGGCGAGGGTGCAATACCCTGCGGACACGAAAAAGGGCCGGCTGCTAAGCAACCGGCCCTTCCCCCAACGGGAGTCAGATCACCATGTCCAGTACCTCGATGTCCTGGACAAAGTGGCCCATCCCGTGGGATGCCACCCTCTCGGACTCCTGCAGCACAATATACCCATCCCCGAGGTCATCCACGATAGTGGCTGTGTCCTCAACGAGCTGATGCCCGCTTGCAGATGGAGAGACCCATACTGGCTGGCCTGCCTGGAAACGCTTCCTCACTACTTCTGCCCCCGCATTTTTCATCTAAGGAGGGATACCTCCAGCCTGACCCCCAACGCATCTGCATAACGTTCAAGAGTGCTTATCTTTGGTTCCCGCTGCTTGTACTCGATTATCTGAACGAAGTTGGAGTGAACCCCCATCCTCTCCGCAACTGTTTTCTGGGTGAGACCCTGCCGAAGACGCTCCTTGGTAAGAGCTTCAACCACTTGCTGTGACAACATCGTATGTTCCTTTACGCCAAATTGGTAGGGAATTGAGCCTTTTTAATGGATGTGTGACTTGATTCTAAGAAAAATATTTAGTAAGCCAGCTTGCTACTGACCATTGCCATGTGGTTGCCACAGGATTGGCACAAGATTGCCCAAGCCTCTTGACATCCGGCTACGGATTGCTCACTGCCAGTGCGGTTGAAATGACGGTCCCGAGGGTGAGCCAGAAGGTGGCCATCATCCAGGCAGGGTGTGCGCCGCCGAGCGCAAAGACCCAGAAGCTGATGGTTGCAGCTGCGCCCAGCACCCACGCGATGCGGTGGAAGATGGTGCGGGTCATTCGCCGGCCCGGTAAGGGTTCTCAGGCTCATCGGGAGCGAACCACTTGGCGGCTTTATCGCCCCAGTCCTTACCTGCGTCGTAGCCTTCCTCCCATGCCTCCTCCAGCATGTGAGGGGCTGCCGCTTCGAGGGCGGCCCGCGCGTCTCTGACCAACTGATCCTGCATGAACGTTGGCAGGTTATCCCAGCCGCCGACATGGTTGCCCGCAGCAAGTATGGCTCGCGCCGCCGCTTCGACAGCTTCTTCCGGGATCATGCTGCTGCTTCTCCTGTGGTCTTGGTCTGGCCGTAGCGGGCGAAAATCTGGGCGTCGGTGGGCTCGAAGTCCGGGACGGGCTCCCCGCAGTCAGCGCAGTGGCCGGTGCTGTAGACCTCGGTGTGCTGGCACAGCTCCTGCTCGGGGTCTTCGGCGTCGATGCCCGAGGGGGTGAGCCCCCGCTTGTGGGCCTCCGAGCCCTTGTGCAGCTCCTTCTCGGCCTCCACGGGGTTGTCCCCGGCCCAGTCTGCCCAGTCTCCGGTCCAGCTCATGGTGTGCTCCTTGCTCTTGTGGTTGGTGGTTATGCTCTGACAGTACACTCGTGCCCGAGGGTGTGCAAGCTTTATTTTTTCGACCCCGGTGTACCAACCTAGTAACCCCGGATACGAGAGAAGCCCCTCACACGCTGGGAGCATGAGGGGCTTCTCGGTATTGAGGAGGCTAGGAAGCTGCGGGGTGCTCCTCCAGCCTGGCCATGAGCAGGTCTGCCTGCTTGGTGATGAGGTCGGAGTCAGTGGAGTCGTAGTAGGACTTGTCTCCATCCAGGAACTCGTTGTGTGGGCCGCAGATGAAGTAGACGCCGCCTCGGCGTTCACGCTTCACGAGGGTCATGTCGTCCGAGATGTACCAGCCGGCCAGCTCGGGGTCCGAGTCGCGGAGCCAGTTGACGTGACCGTAGAGTTCTTCCGATGCAGCTGCTGCCTTGCGCTTACCTGCAGCCTTCAACACCTCCACCGGACTGTTCTCGTTGACGCTCTCAGGGAGCCGGCCCTCGGCCGCCAGGCGCTTGCGCAGGTCATAAATCCAGACCGTGTTGCGCGAGCCCAGCTCTCGAAGGACCCTCTGGCCGGACCAGCCGAGACCGCCCGATTCCTCGGTGGCCATGGCGTCCATGACTGCCCTGTCACGGGCCTCCTGGAGTTCCTTCTTCTCCTTGGACCACTTCTCTGCGAACTGAGTGTTGAGGTCGATGTTCTTCAGCCTCAGCCGCTCTATTTCGGCGTTGTTGGCTTCAATCTCCTCATCGACCAGCTTGCGTGCTTTTGCCCTATCAGCGGCGAACCCCCTCCACCTGTTGTGTAACTCAATCATGCTGCTCATGGTGCTCCTTGTATGTTTGTGTGTAACTCCTTGGTAGTGCCGTGTGTAGATACTTTCATAGAGTATGAGACTTATCAATAGGCAGTTTCGGTATGCCTAACGACAGAGACTAGACAATCACTTTCGTGGGTAAGTAATCGGTTTTTGTCGATTGAGTGGAATTTTTCAAGGGGGGTGTACCCCTCTAGTGGCTATCGCACTGCATGACTTCAGCCATCTGCACCCGCGTGAAGCCGGCCTCAGCCGCTTTGCCCATTGCCTCATAGAGAACCGAAGTGGCTTGGTAGGAGATGGGTGCATACTTGGCGTTGATGCCGTCGATGGCAGCCTGGACAGCCGCGTCAATCTCATCATTGATCTTCTCGACGGCCCTGTGTGCCCGGTCCACATTGAGCAGGGCGTTCTCATCCAGGTTGGTGAAGTCTGCTACCTCGCTCATGCGCTCTGGACCTTTCGGATGGCCGAGTTCAGTGCCTCGGAAAGTGGTTCGGAGTTCAGATCGTAGATGGCCTCCTCGGGCACACCTGCTCGGAAAGCGAGGTACGCAGCTGCCTCCAGCTCGGCTGCGATTGCTGCTTCCTCGGCGGTCCAGCCCCTGATGGCTGCTTCCTTGGCGTGGATGAGAGCGAGTTTGCGGACCAGCATGTCATCTGCCAGGGCGTCGAGGTCTTTGAGGATGACCGAGTGGATGGCCACATCGCCATCTGCGAGCTCTGCGCCGGTGAGGATGTTCTTGACCTCCTCCCTGACCTCCTCCACGTTGTTCGAGATGTAGCGCTTCCTGCGGGCCGCTGCGATGTCTGTGACGTTGTTCATGGTGACTCCCCATTGGTCTGTGTGTTGGTGGTACCCCTGTAGCTTGCCACAGATAAACAGGAACGTACATACCCTTGCTTGATTTTCTTGACCGAATCTTGACGGAAATTTTGGCCCGGCCGAGGTCCAGCCCCGGAATTTTCCCGGGAGGGTTCTTTACCTGCTTTTGCCGGAATCGCAATCGGCCTCTGGCCGGCTCGGCAGTGGTCCTGGAGGCCTCGGGCCTATGTGGGAGTGGGCTCTCAGCCTAGCACCGGCCGGCCCTGCTGAATCGTTATAAACCGCGTCCTGACAGGGCTCTGGATAGCTATGCAGACATGCCGGAGCGGGTATGTAAGTAGCTAAAAAATGGTGTTGACACTACTAAACGAGTGCTCCAGAGTTGACCCATAAGCACAGGCACCACACAAACGAAAGCAGGCAAACAAAATGACTTCACTGACTGACTACATCAACCGCCGGGGCACCAAAGCAGCTGCACCGGCCCCCGCCGCTACCCCTGTAGCGGCAGACCCTGACAGCACCACGCGGGCCGCGTGGGGTATCTCCCAAGAGGCATGGCAGAGCATGAAAGACCTTGATCGCGTCTGGCACCGGTGGAACGTCACCAAAGCCCCGTTTTTCAAGGCGTAGGGCCATGGAACCTAAGACAGTGGACTACACGCCGGAATTGTTCGCAGATGTTACGGCAAACATGCTGGACTACATGCAAACGGGCTGGACAGTTTGTGGAGCTGAAGACCCTGCCGTTATCACCATCTCACGGGAGTTTGGAGAGCTGCACCCTGATCTGAAGGGTTACAGCGTGGTAAGGGTAATAGATCGGTACGTCAACTCCAATAAGTCAGCTACCCTCCTGGAATTTTCCAATAAGGAAATGACCGATGCTGAATACTCGCAATACGATGAAATAACAGGGGAGTAGGACCATGGAATATGGGGCCCAAATCCCGGGCTCTGGAGTCGTCTATTTCAAGGGACCACTCCAGACAGTGGCGGCATGGATCGCGGAATATTCAGCAGCTACCCCGCTCCAGCTAGTGCAGCGTACAGCCGGCGACATTCCGGGGCACTGGAGCGCGGCGCTATGAGCGAATTTAGCGAATATGCGTACAGCGCCGATACTCTCGACTCCGCTAAATCGTGCTCTTGCTCTCATTGTAGAAGTGAAGGGCGTTATGAGCAGGATTCAAGCTGTATTTGGTACAGCCAGCCGGTAAGTGAGCCGCTAACCGTAGTAAACCGCGCCCGTAGAAACGTGGCCTAAGTGAGCAGCGCAGCTACCCGGGCCGCTAAAAGGGACTTTTGGACTAATCCCATCACAACTCGAATTTGCCGGCGCATCGAATACTCGCTAGGAATAGCGGGAATGCTGGCAGTAATGACAATCGGTTCACTCAACTTTTAGGGACAAAACAATGTACTTTTACACTAACGGGAAAGAATCGCCGTTCAATGCAGTTTCCCCTACACTCAACACGCCGACGCCTAAGAGCACGCATAAAATCACAATTCCGGGAACAAAGTTCATTGCCCATGTTTCCAGCCTTGAAGCAGCAAATAAGCTGGCGGCTCAACTCGGTAAGACTTACATTCCCACCAGGCCGGGCACTAGGCGCACAAAAGCCGTGGCCGTCATAACGAATCTTGAAGCCGATACCAACTCTCTGAAAGTAGCGTGAAATAAAATGGCAATTGCAACGGCAGATATGCGGCACGGTATGAAAGTTTCCCTTGAATCCGGGGAATGGGAAGTGCTCGACCGGCATCCCCTAAATCGGACATGGTGGCTCCACCGCTGGAATGCAGCAGGGGGATGGGAAACTGAATATGCCCACGAGGATTACATGACGGCAGTTAGCGAACTGTCTCCAGCCATTACCGAACGGGAAAAATGGGGCCGCGCCCCGTTCAACACTGCCAACACAAAGACCGGTGTCCCGGATCGCAAAATGGGCTATGCCCTGGGCAAGTGGGGAGCCCATAAGCCGGCGGGTAATTACGGCTGGACGGTAACCCATCTCCCTACCGGCTTTAGTGTCCCCACAGACAAAATCATCGGCTATCGCTCCACTATCGGGGAAGTTCGCGCCGTGATTGAAATGCTGGCATCCCATGACTTCCCCACGCTGGACCGCTTGCCGTTCGGCCAAACTCCGCCCTCTGAAGCACGGCCCGAGCTGGAGCGTCTGAAGTCCCTGCTGTCTACCCCGATACTCCAGGAGGCGTAAGCCATGAGCCGACCGCGTGCCAATAACAACGATTGGCTCACCGATAATGCTTGGGGCATTTATGACGCCGGCGCATTCCACATCAACGACGCCGATAAATGGCATCTCGTTTCCAGCTTCCCTACCGGCCTTAGTGTCCGTGGCAAGTGTGGAGTAGTGGCATCCACAACAGACTACGCGGATGAAACTAGGCGCCGTGCAACGTGGGCAGGTGGCTATATCGGCACATTGTGCCCAAGCTGCGGAAATACCTTGCCCTGGCAGGAACGTAAGAGGCTTGAACAAGTCAGCAAGGGACAGGAGGGCTAGCCCATGTTGCCCAAACTCAAACATATAGCCGTAGCCTGTTTCGCTCTCATCTGTTTCATGGGGCCGCTGATGGGGTAACCGCCGGCCTAGCAGCTCGAAAACTAATTTTAGGAAAGGGGTATACACTCGCTCGCATGTGTGTTTAGATAGTCATGTACTCGAAAACAACCAGGAGAAAAAATGAAAACTGTTGCCGAAAGACTCGCAGCTACCTATTCCAGCAACGGATATAGTGCAACGGCTACAGAAATAGCGCCGGACATGTACCTAGTGGAGTTCAACAATGGTGAGACTTTCGACAGCATCACTCTGAAAGCAACCGTACTACCGAGAGGAGGTCTAAATATCTCACGTATCCGCAACTAGGAGGCTTTACCCTCCCACCTAGAGCCCCCACTAGGTGGGAGGGTATGGAACCCTAGCCAACACAAACCAGGAGCAACCATGAAAACTCTTACCATTGCTGTACTCGCATTGCTGGCCCTCTGCACCACGCCGGCCCCTCAGCAGCTCGCACCGTGTGCCACGGAAGACAGCACGGGATGCTATTGGGACGCCTCGCACCGTGGCAACATGCAAGGGCAGAGCTTTTACACCACAGACGCCGGCGTAACCGTCTACCTTCCCTAGTCCACTCACCAAACACCACATTCCAGGAGCAAACAAAATGAAACTTGACCCGATCATTCTCCCCATCGTCACAGCAGCGCTGGAGGCAGGTTTTACGGCCTACGCCCCCAAGGAAACAACGCTCCAGCGCGCGGCCGGCTTTGTGTATGTGTGCTTGGATACGGACGGCCCATATGCAGCGGTCCAAGTGCCTACCCATCGATGGGAAGATGCTTCCCTAGACGTGCCGATCAAGCCCAGCCGTGAGTATGGCAGTTCCGTGCTAGTGGACTATGACGGCACTGTTTCCGGTGCTGTGGAGTCATTGCGCAAGGCTTGCCAAGAGCCTAACGTCACTGTCCGTTTTGTTGCCAAGCGCGGGCAAGCTGCACCTGTAGTCCCAAACTACGGACGCAAGGTGATCGAAACATGGCCCGGAGGCCCGGAGCGATTCCAGCAACTCACACTTTCAGATCTGGAGGCGTAGCCATGGGCACAGAACAGGACGCCCCCACTGGGCTCACCGGTCTAGACCCTATCCCCTACGGCGAACGGCGTTGGAACGGCGTAGTTTGGCCGGCCGTCCAGGTAGATGCCTATAACAGGGAGCTCGCCCGGATCGCTGACAGGCACCGCGCTGGCTATGACACTCAACACCTAATCGACGGGCTCTATAACCTGGCGGCCGGATTTGATGAGGCAGGCAAGCAGGTAAGGGAAGTGCAGACAGGCCAGCGCGTCACCACAAAGGACGGCCCCGGATACGTCTACTCGATAGAGCATGACTGGGCCGCTGTAGTCCTAGACAAACATGCTCACCGCAACAATGCCCCGATTTACTGGGCCAAACTTTCAGAGCTCCAGGAGGGCTAAGCCATGGGCACACAAACTAAGGGCGCGCGTTGCTCTTGCTCCCACCATGGGGACGGTAGCGTAACCACGATGCTCTGCCCCTCCCACGCTGAAACGGACCCTTGCACCACGATGGCCAGCGTTACGGGCAAACGCCGAAAGGGCACCATTGCAATGGGCACTTGCACTAACTGTGGATGGGGGAAGCCCTGCCAACATGTTTGGCCGCATCGCACCGTAGACGACATGTCTACAGAGTTCACCTGTTCACAGTGTGGGGAAGTAGTCGCCTATTGGTAGACCCCACTCCACAAAGCCCCCATATCAGAGCCCCGGTATCCGCCGCCCCTATAGGATACCGGGGCTCTCCCATGTCCGGCCCATATAGCCCTTGCCTATCTCCTGGCAGGGGCTACTGCCATGTTCGGAGGGATGCAGCTCTACAGCTAGGCCGGCGCACTGGCAGGGCCGCCCGTGATGGGATTGTGTGCCCCTCAGCAGCAGGGCTAGGACGGCGCTGTAAGGACTTGGCTGGGCTATTGGCACTGGGCTAGGGGCAGTGCATGGGAGGCGCTGGCAGGGCGCATAGCAGGGCCATGGGAGGGGCTAGACAGGGCAGGCAGACAGGGCATAGGGGTTTACCACGTAGCCGGGCGTGTTGAATGTGGGAATGCATTACAAACACGTTGATGTGTTGCATATGGGCCTGTTTACTCCAGTCATTCTCTAATTTATAGAGTAAAAAACACTCGTTCACAGGTGTACGGACGGACGCTCCAGCTTTTGGGCTTTGAGAGAGTAAGCCGCTCTGAAAACAGGCTGTTTTGAAACGCATTTGGCATGTTTGTAACGCATCCCCTTACCGACACGCCCGACCGCGTTGTTACCCCCGGCGTGTCGTATCCCCATGCATATGCATGCATATCCCGCTGTAATTCCATGCACCCCTGTGGATGGCCATGCAGTGAGTCGCGGTGAGTTTCAGACTTCAGCTCCAAAGTCAAGTACCCAACTGAATCACTTTCAGAGCGCCGGCGAAGGGCGCCTGGCGCTGGGGTTCGACATACTGGGATGCGCCCATGTTTTTCCCCCATAGGACGTTCCCGTTTTCCACGATCTGAAATTTTCGCGCGCGCATTTTTGCCCATAGGCCGATCCGGTAGACTGGTGCCTGCAGCATTGGCCCACGAGTGGTGCCGGGCGACTACTTCCCGCAAGGGTTACAGCACCTCGGTTGAATGGCTCGGTCAGCAGCCCGCCAATGCCGCACTGCGTTAGGCCCTCTGGCTCACCCTATCGGGGAAGAGAAGGGGGCCTTTCTGCTGCCGGCGCCAAGCTCCTGGAAACTGGGCCGCCAAACCCCTTCCTTACTGTGTGGGTGTGTACTAATCTGGAAGCACACACCAACCTAGTAAGGAGCACCACATGGCCAAGACCACTGGGCCGATCACCGTGAAGGTCCAACTGCCCGATCTGACCGTCAAGCTGCTGAACGCCGTGCGCGCGGTGATGAACGCCCCCAAGGAGTGGAAGCCCGGCGCCACGGTCACCGTGGATGAGCTCTCCACCGCCATCGCTGAGGCACTGCTTCCCGACTGGGAGCACAACGAGGAAGTCTGCGGAACCGGGCTCGTAGCCTGCCCTGACTGCGTGGAGGAATGAGCATGAACTACTTCGCACTGGCCGGCGCCATCCTCTCCACGGTCCTCGCGCTCAACAGCCTCACGCTCATCGTGGTTGCCCGGATGGGCAAGCGGAAGTGGAACGACGCCTTCTGGGGTCCGATTATCCACACCGTTCTGGTGGCCGCCTTCGCCACCGCCGCTGTCGCCTGGTTCAACGTGGCGGTGGGGGCATGAAGCGCCTCGCCATCCTGACCCTGTGTGTCCTGACTCTGGCCGGGTGCAGCCCGGCGCCCACCGTCGATCAGACCAGACAGGGCGCTGACGCAAACTACGACAGTAGCGACTTCAGTGAAGTGCAGGTCAAGCTGCGTGATGGGCGCACCGTGCTCTGCCTGAAAACCGGCAGCTACGGCGCTGTTTCCTGCGACTGGGAGGCAGCCAAGTGAGCCTCAACCCCATCTTCGACGCCACCCTGGCTGACGCGCCGGCGGACATCTTCCTGGCCAGCCCGGTCTTCCCGAATCCGGTGGTCCGTGCCATCGAGAAGCTGCAGGAGTCGCTGTTCCCCACCTTCTCGGCGCCGTTTGTCGCGGAGTTCACCGACTGGAGGGCCGTCGCGCAGCAGCCGATCTGGGCCGCAGAAGGAGTGGCATGAGCACGGCCCTCGACCTCGATCTGGACCTGCTCATAGGGGAGATGCCCGCCGTACCCTGCGAATCCAGTACCCACGATCCAGCAGATGCGGCACATGACGATGGCCCCGCCACCCACTACGTCCGAATGATCTGCCCCACCTGCGGCACCACCGTCATCAAGGCATACTGCCGGCAGTTCATCGACTTCATCTTCGGCGGCGGGAAGATCGAGCACGGCGACTGCCCAGCCCTCCCTGGAGTCGAGTGGGCCACTGTCCTTGGACCCATCGGATGAGGACGCTGCGCAAGGACAAGGGCATGTACCGCTCGATGCACCGCTACATCGTCCCCGAGAACCTGAACGGCCCCGAGCCGGAGCCCGAGTACCGCGACTGCAGCCGCTGCGGGGTCCGCCTGAACCGCACCAGCCTGCTCACCGAGTGCGAGGACTGCAAGGGCCTGAACGCCTACAAGGCCTCCAACACCCAGCAACGCTACGCGCAGGGCAACTTCCTGCCGATTGATCCCGCCTACGAGGTCTCCCTCCACTTCCCCCATGTCAACGCATCGCGTGATGACCGCACCGTGGCCACGCTGAGCGCCATGAAGATTCCGTACTTCAGCTACTACGGCACCACCGACAAGCTGGAGTGCGAGTACGCCGAGGCCCTGCCCTACGTCGGCTGGGCCGAGGAGTACCCCATCGTGCTCATCAGCGCGCACGGCCAGTACGTCGATCACTGGCGCGGATTCGCCCTCCACAAGCTGAACGCCATCCCGGCCGCCCGAGCGGCAGCCATCGCACACATCACACCCAGTGTGCCCGACTCCCAGGAGCAAGCAGCATGAACCCTAAGATACTGGACCTCTTTTGCGGCGCCGGTGGCGCGGGCATGGGCTACAAGCAGTCCGGCTTCGCCATCTACGGCGTGGACATCGAGCCACAGCCGGATTACCCCGGGGCCTTCTATCAGGGGGACGCTATCAGCGCGCTCTCCGTCCTGATCGGCGGCGGCTCGCTCCCGTTCACCCACCGCGACGGCCGGATTGAGTACGTCACCATGGCCGCTCTGGCCGCCATCCACGCCTCACCCCCGTGCCAGGCATCCTCGGCGCTGACCAAGGGCACCAACAAGGGCAAGACGTACCTCAACCTCATCCCCGCCACCCGCGCGCTACTGGCACTGTGCCGCATCCCCACCGTCATCGAAAACGTCCAGGGCTCGGACCTGCGGGCCGATTTCACCCTCTGCGGCGAAATGTTCGGCCTCGCGGTGCTCCGGCACCGGTATTTCGAGGTCTCGGGCTTCAAAACCACCCCCATCGACCACCAGCCCCACAAGGGCCGAGTCGCCGGATGGCGCCATGGCACCTACCACGACGGCCCGTATTTCGCGGTCTACGGCGACGGCGGCGGCAAGGGCTCGGTCCAGGACTGGCAAAACGCCATGGGCATCTGGTGGACCTACAACCGCAAGTCCATCGCTGAAGCCATCCCGCCCGCCTACACGCAGTTCTTGGGCAAGCAAATCATGCAACACACCACCATCGAACAGGAGCAAGCAGCATGATCGGCACCCCAACTCCGACCTTCATCCGGGCCATCCCCAAGGGCACCGGGTGGGTCAACATCCCCGGAGGCTCGCCGGCCCCGAGCGAGATGTTCTTCGATCTGACCAACGTGCCCTGGAAGGACCAGCAGGACATTCGGAAGGAGCTGGACAACCTCGGCTTCTACGTCCAGGACATCTTCTTTTCCGACCCCATGCCCATCCAGGTGGGCCTCGAAATCCGCAACCGCATCGCCAAAGAGCAGGAGAGCAGCAAATGAGCAACATCCACGTCCACTCCGCACGCACCATGGAGAAGCCAACGGCGCCGAACCAGACTCACACCGGCATCGCCATCGTATGGCCGGCATGGTTCCTCGGCAGCACGGACCCGCAGCTGCACTGCACCGCGCTGTTCCTGGGGAACACCGAGACCACCCCGTTCCGCCGGAGCACCATCGAGAACATCCTGCGCTGGAAGGGCAACGATCCCGGTCCCTGCCGCGTCACCGGCCCCGCGCTGTTCGGCAAGGAGCGCAACGTGCCCGTCCTGACCATCGAGAACCCGGAACTGCAGCAGGAGCTGGACTGGCTGGCCCGCCGCTTGGCGGCCTACGATGTCGTCAGCCCCTCCGAGTTCGGCTTCAACCCCCACGTCACCATCGCCAAGGAGGCGGCCAAGCCGTACTTCCCCCACTTCATCCAGCTGGAGGCCCCTGTCCTCTGGTGGGGAGATTCACGCCCGCTCCACAGCAAACACCAGACGGCGGTGGCGGCATGAGCGGGATGCGAATCATTATCGAGGCGCGTGAAAAGGGCGGAGTCTGCAGGATTGAGATGGACACAGCATCTGATAACTGGCTGGATGAGTCCAAGAACGACGCCGAGCGCCGTAGAGGTGTCATTGACGCCGCCAATGGCTTGCTGCGCAGCCTGAACTTGCCCGAAATCGGAGTAGGGGCATGAGGCTCCTCGAAGAAGCCCTGGCAGGCCTCAGCGGCAGTTCTGCAGTCATGGTCTTTGTCTTCTGGGGCCTTTACATCTGGGAAGGCGATGCCCGCTGGGGCAATACCGCCGGCTTGTTCCTCGTGCTGGCAATTATGGCCACCGTGGGCTCCGTTTTGGCCGGTATGAGGAAGAAATGAGCTTCCTCGACTTCCTCCAGGCAGTTCCGGCGCCCAAAGTGCTCTCGATTCGGGACCTCGATGACCTCGATAACGCCGAGCTGAAGGCTGTCCACGAGGCCCAAACCCCGGTAAAATTGAGGGATGAAGCGGCTTAGGAGGGGCGACACCACCCTCGAAATTGACGCAGGTGGTGTCCCCCGGGACGCTTCCGGGCACCGGACTGACCGGCCGGCCGTCTACCGCGAGGGAAAACGCCTTTGGCGCGAGGATGAGCGCGGTTTTGCCCTCGGTGAGCGCGTCCGGGCCATCAAGGTGTGGCACCGGATGGAGCACGGCGAGTGCGGCACCATCATGGTGATCGAGGAGGGCACGCAGCGCGACTACTATGTCCTCCCGGACAGCCTGATGCGCCAATTCTTCCGAAAACGCTCCGGCGAGTTCCTTTCGAGGATGCCCGAGCACTACCTGGAGCCCGAATAGCGTAGAATCGAAGAATAAACACCAGCCCCCTCTGGCCTAGCCAAGGGGCTGGTTTTCTTTTGCCCGGTCAAATCTAGAAAAACGCTAGACCCCGGTAGATTTTCCTAGAACTTGGGTATGGTTAGAGCGCCTTCACACCCATAGCCGTCCGCTAACCATACCTAAGCCTCCCAGGCCGGAATTACGCGGATTTCCTTGGGATTCCAGCGTCCACCACCCTCCAGCGAGACCTCGATCCGGTCCACCAGCTGGCCCAGAATCGCCCGCTTCACCTCCGGCGGCATCGCCTCCCAGTGGCCGAGCAGGTCTGCGGCCAGCTTTGAGGGCACCGGGCCTGCCTGCTGGGACTCGATGTGGTCCAGCCGGTCCTCCAGCTCCTGCTTCTCCTCGCGGAGCTTGGCGATGAGCCTGTCATGTACTTCCTTGGACACGTCACCGTCCAGGTACTTCATCGTGAGGGTGTCCACACGGGCCGCGTTCTTGGACAGGTCCGCCATTATCTTCGGCCGGGCGTCCAGCTGCTTCATCGGCTTGGCCGCTGCGAGCTCCCTGCCGGCCTGCAGGTCGATGTCGGCAGCCACCCCTTCGAGGAAGGAGACCACGGCCTCATCGACCCGGGGAGTCACCACTGCGTTGGTGTGCCCGCCCTCGCTGCGGTAGCGGGTGCAGTTGTACTTGGCCGTCCGCTGGCCGTTGCGCGCCGTGTAGGCGTTGCCTGTCATCAGCGC
>Ga0157369_10003180_pt1 | contig 19595 bp, 8 predicted proteins | sample C25metaG_FD_113461 | JGI IMG/M metagenome (GOLD analysis project Ga0157369, IMG submission 113461) | Corn rhizosphere microbial communities from Kellogg Biological Station, Michigan, USA - C2-5 metaG | ecosystem: Host-associated > Plants > Roots > Rhizosphere > Soil | place: USA: Michigan...
GCTGCCATCGGGATCAGCCACGATGCTCCCCAGCAGCGTCTCCAGGTGCCGCGCCATCCTGGCGATGGTGGCGGCTTCGAACAGATCGGTGCTGTACTCCACCCGGCCCATGATTCCTTCAGGTTTCAGACGCAACGAGAGGAACAGGTCAAACTTTGCAGTGTGGTTGTCAATTGAACGGATGGTGGCGCTCAGGTTGCCAAAATCGCTGGCTACGCTGGCGCTATCAAATCCAAAGACAACCTGCGCGAGCGGATTACGGCCAAGCTCGCGGTTCGGCCGCAGGCGTTCGACAATGCGGTCAAATGGCAGTTCCTGGTGCGTATAACAATTCAATGCGGTTTCACGCACTTGCCGCGCCAGCCGGCGAAAGCTCATCTCACGGCTGCAGCGCGACCGCAAAATGAGTGTATTCACGAAAAAGCCAACGATCCCTTCAATTTCCGGACGGTTGCGGTTCGCGCTGGGCGTGGCCACCGGAATGTCCTCGCTTCCGGTATAGCGATGCAGCAGAACCTGAAAAGCCGCTAACAGTAGCATGTAAAGCGTTATACCCTCTTGCTGCGCGAGTAGACCCAGCGCCCTGGAAAGGCTTTCCGGCAACTTAATCCACTGCACCGCGCCGCGAAAACTTTGCATGGGCGGCCGCGGCCTGTCAGTGGGCAGAGCGAGATCGGAGAGGCCGTCGAGTTGTTCGTGCCAGTAGGAAAAGTGGCTTTCGAACGCGCCGCTCTTCATCTGCTCGTCCTGCCAGACGGCGAAGTCAACGTACTGGATCAGCAGCTCAGGAAGCGGAGAAGGCAGGCCCTGAAGATAAGCCTGATATAACGCGCGCATCTCGTTGAACAGAACCTTCACCGACCAGGCATCGGCGACGATGTGGCTCATCATGATCAGCAAGATGCTGTCTTCTTCGTCCAGCAGCAACAGGCGGCAGCGGAAAAGCGGACCACGCTCCAAATCGAATGGCTTTCCTGCCTCGGCTACGGTGATCCGCTCCGCGGCGGCTTCCCTTTCATCCGCCGGAAGCCCGCGCAAATTTTCCACCGGCAACGCCGGCGGGGCGGGTGGATCGATGATCTGGAACGGTCTGCCGTTCTCCGCGCCAAAACGTGTCCGCAACGATTCATGGCGGCGGACGACTTCATTCAACACGCGCTGCAGGGCAGCGCCGTCAAGCTTCCCGCGAAAGCGGATTTCCTGCGGAATGACGTAGGCCGGATTGCCGGGAACGAGCTGTTCCAGGAACCAGAGCCGCTGCTGGAATAGTGAGAGCGGTATGGGCGCGCAGTCGCGCCGGGCCGCCCGGATGGGGTCCGGCAGCGGGGCCGCAGCGGCCCTGAACTTCCGCTCCTCCGTATTGATCTTGAGCTGCTTGCTCGCAGTCATGTAGATCCACTCCTCTCTTGCGTACACTGCGCAGGGTTTGCTATTGATTTTTTGGAAATGGGGGCTGCGGCTAAACGCGCTCCAACTGGCTGCTTACGATCGTTGACGCCAGTCCCGCGATGGTGGGCGTCTCAAACAGGGTGCGCAAGGACAGGCTCACACCCAACGCCTGCCGTATGCGCGAGACCACCTGGATTGCGATCAGGGAATCCCCGCCCAGCCGGAAGAAGTTGTCGTGAAGACCGATCTTCGGCACTCCAAGCACGCCCTGCCATATACCGGCGATGGTCTGCTCCAGTTCGTTGCCCTCCGCGTCGCCGTTGGCGCCCGTAGTCGCGCAGACGTTTTTTTTCTCCAGCACGGTTTGATTTTCTTCAGCCTGCGCGGAGCTGAGTAGAAAGGCGTTCGCTCCGTTGTCTGTGGCGCTTATCCGTTCCGGTTCGGAAGGCGGCGCGATCCAGTGCCGCTTGCGCTCAAATGGATATGTGGGCAGGCTTACGCGTCGCCGGCGCTGGCCCTGCCAGAAATTTTCAAAGTCGATCCTGACGCCGGCTAGCCACAGCTTCCCAACGGCATGCAGAAGACATTCCATATCAGTGCAGGGCTTATCCGGATGGAACAAAGTTGCGACCACTGCGCGCACGCCGCGCGACCGCGGATGCCGCAGCACGATATTGGACAAAGTCTTGCCTGGCCCTACTTCCAGCAACACCCAGTCTTTCTCCTTAAGCAACTCCTCAACATTGTTGAGGAAACGCACCGTGTGGCGCATGTGCCGCACCCAGTAAGCAGGGTCCGTTGCTTGCTGCGGGCTGATCCAGGTTCCCGTCAGGTTGGAAAGGAACGGAATCGTGGGTGGATGAAAACGCCTGGTACGGGCGAAGCGGGCAAAACTTTCAAGGATCGGCTCCATGGCCGGCGAGTGCGACGCGGCCGAGATCGGCAGACGCTTGCACAGGACGCCCTCGTGCATGAGCCTGGACTCCAGTTCTTCCACGGCTGCTGCCGTACCTGAAATCATGCATTGAGATGGGCTGTTAACAGCACCGATGTCCACTCCCTCGCCCAGATATTTCCGGACCTCGTCGCAGGCAAGCGCAACGCTGAGCATGGCCCCGCGCGGTAGATCCTGCATCAGGCGGCCGCGCTCGGAGACCAGGAGCAGCGCGTCTTCCAGGCTGAAAACCCCAGCGATGCAAGCCGCCACGTACTCACCCAGACTGTGACCAGCCAGCGCATGCGGCCGCACGCCCCAGTGCTGCCACAGCTGCGCCAGAGAGTACTCGATGGCGAACACCGCTGCCTGCGCGTAGCGGACCTCGGCGATTCGCGCGCGCGATGCCTCTTCTTGCTGCGGCGAAGGATAGACCAGCTCTTTCAGACTGAACCCGAGGCGCTTCTCCACGATGGCGGCACAAGCGTCAAACGAATCGCGGAAGACCGCCTCGCTCCCATACAGGTCGCGCGCCATATGGATCTGCTGATTTCCCTGCCCGGGGAAAAGCAACACAACGCGGCGCTCTTTGACTTCGTCGGCTTCGGTGAAAACAACCGCAGGCGTCCGTTGCCGCAGAAGCTCCACCGGGCTCTCATGCGTCGGGCAGACAAGGGCGCGGCGATATTGCATTCTCTTGCGGCCCGTCTGGAGCGTAAACGCCACGTCTGCCGGATGGGGCTGCGCCGCTTCCAGATGCGCGGCCAGGTTGTCCGTCGCCATTTCCAGCGCAGTGTTGGTGCTTGCCGAAAGGACCAGCAGCTGATAATCGCGCACCTGCCCCTCAAGTTTGGCGGCAGGCGGCTCTTCCAAGATCGCATGCGCATTGGTCCCGCCAATGCCGAACGAGCTGACGCTGCCGCGGCGCGGGTGCCCATTGCTCTCCCAATCGCAGAGTTGGGTGTTTACGTAAAAACGGTTGTTCTGAAAATCAATTTGCGGATTGGGTGTTTTGAAGTGAAGGCTGGGAACCAGCTTTTTTTCCCGGAGACACAGCGCGGTCTTGAGCAGGCCGGTAATGCCGGCCGCCGCGTCGAGATGTCCGATATTCGTCTTGATCGATCCCAGGGCGCACGGCTGCGCTGCCTTGCGGTCTCTGGAGTAAGCTTCGATCAGCGCGGAAGCTTCAATGGGATCGCCCAATGGGGTGCCGGTGCCGTGCGCTTCCACATAACCGACCGTCTCCGGCTCTACCGCCGCCGCCTGTAGGGCTGCCCGGATCACTTTCACCTGCCCGGTGACGCTGGGTGCTGTATATCCAGGTTTCAGGGCCCCATCATTATTTATAGCAGTGCCTTTGATGACTGCATAAACCTGGTCGCCGTCTTCCAGGGCGTCCTGCAAGCGCTTGAGGACCACGACGGCACAGCCGTTCCCGCCGAGAGTGCCCTGCGCATTTGCGTCGAAGGCGCGACAGTGGCCATCAGGAGAGCTGTAGCCGCCTTTTTCGTACAAGTATCCGACCTGCTGCGGGAACTTAATGGCGACTCCGCCGGCCAAGGCCACTTCGCAGTCGCCCCATTGCAAGGCGCGGCAGGCGATGTGCAGCGCCACCAGGGAAGTAGAGCACGCGGTATCGATGGCGACACCAGGTCCAGTCAGATCGAGTTTGTACGAGGTACGGGTGGCCACATGATCCTTGTCTGTGGCAATACCGGTCTGGAATCGGCCCAGCGATCGCACCAGTTCACGATTTGGATAAAGATTGGCGAGCAGATAAGTAGAACTGGCGGAGCCGGCAAACACACCAATGCGTCCGCCATAAATTTCCGGATCGCAGCCGGCATCTTCCAGCGATTCCCAGGCGCATTCCAGGAAGATGCGCTGCTGCGGATCGGTAATGTCGGCTTCGCGCGGGCTGAAACCGAAGAAGGGGGCGTCAAACATTTCCGCGTCCTCAAGTACGCCGCGCGCCCGCACATAATGCGCATTTTGCCAGTCCGCAGCCGTAACCCCCACGGCCGCCATCTCTGCTTCGCTGAAGAAGGAGATGGATTCCTGCCCGGCGCACAGGTTGGTCCACAGTTCCCACACGTTGTGAGCGCCGGGGAACCGTCCCGCCATTCCAATCACAGCGATCCCGCTGGCTTCCATTCGCCCGCTCCGGCGTGCAGGTCCCGGTGCCTCCGCCGGTTCCGGTTGCTTTACTCGCGTTTGCAGCATTTCCGCCAGCGCGGCTACCGTGGGACAACGGAACAGGTCCACGAATGAAACTTCGACGTTCAGCGCCTGTTTGATCTTCTGCTGGACCTGCACCAGCAGCAGCGAATGGCCGCCCAGATCGAAGAAGTTGCGGTTGGCGCCGACCGCATCCAGGTGCAGCACTTCCGCCCAGATTTCCGCGATCGTACGCTCAATGCCGGACGCCGGCGGGACCAGCGCGGTTTTTTCCGTCTGGAAAGAAATGGCGAGGTGCGCGAGCTTCTTACGGTCTACTTTCCCGCTGGATGTCAGCGGAAAAGATTCCAGGTAGACGATGGGCCAAGGCACCATGTATTCCGGCAATTTGGATCTCAGGTAGTCTTTGAGTTCCTCGGCGGCGGGCATAGCGCGCTCGCGTCCGATGACATAAGCCACCAGGCGCTCCAGACCCTGATCCTTGCGGACCATTGCCACAGCATTGGCCACCACGGGATGTCTGGCCAGCGTGGCTTCGATCTCGCCCAGTTCGATGCGGAAGCCGCGCAGTTTCACCTGATCGTCACTGCGGCCAAGGAACTGAAGGCGACCATCCGCCAAGGCACGCGCGACATCGCCGGTTTTGTAAAGACGCGACCCGTCGCCCCATGGGTCGGGCAAAAACTTTTCTGCTGTCATGGCGGCCAGATTCAGATAGCCGCGTGCCAAAGCCACGCCTCCGATGTAGAGGTCACCGGCAATGTTGACAGGCACCGGACGAAGCTGCTCGTCAAGCACCCGGACTTGCATGTTGGTGATGGGACGTCCAATGCCGGGGTCCGCCTCAGCGGGGCTGCATGGCTCACAGGTAGCCCAGATAGTTGTCTCCGTAGGGCCGTAAGCGTTGAAGAAGTTGCGCCCCCCGGACCACTTTGCCACCAGCTCACCGGAGCAGGCTTCTCCGGCGGCAATGATATTTCTTAGCTTTGGGAATTCTGCCGACGGCAATGCCGCCAATGCTGAGGGCGTGATGGTAAGCGTGGTGACCTCCCACTCCTGCAAGAGCCGAGTCAGTTGCGGACCGGGAACAACATCTTTTTCCCGCGGCAGGCAGAGCGTGGCGCCGGAAAGAAGCGCTAGGGCCAGCTCGAATATGGAAGCGTCAAAACTGGCAGAAGCAAACTGCAGAACACGATCTCCTTCACCCAGCTTGAACGCTTCCTTGTGGGCATGATGAAGATTGGAAAATCCGCGATGGCTTACCAGCACTCCTTTCGGATTGCCCGTGGAGCCGGAAGTGTAGATCACATAGGCAAGATTTGCCGGCGATACAGGAGCCAGTGATGCGGCGGAAGCGTCCGCATAAGGCTCGCGGCCTGGCTGTTTGAGCAGAACGACACACGCCTCCGATCCTGCAAACAGGTGCGCCGTCTCGCTTTCGGCCAGCACGAAAAGCGGCCGGGCATCATTGAGAATGAACTGGATCCGCTCGGCAGGATGTTCGTAATGGATAGGAAGATATGCGCCACCCAATTTAAAAATGGCAAGGACCGCGGCCACTGACTCGGCGGAGCGGCGGAGACAGACTCCCACCAGCGCTTCCGGCTTCGCTCCCAACTCCACCAGGTAATTTGCCAGCTTCTGTGACCGCTCATTGAGTTCGCTGTATGAGAAACCCGTGTTCGGATCGAGCACGGCAAGCGCATGCGGCGTGCGGCGGGCCTGCCGCTCGAAGAGCTCATGGAAGCAAAGCTCCGGAAGATCAAGACATGGACCTTGTGACCGCGTTTCTGCTGCTCGCATCTCCTCAGATGAGAGCAAATTGAGATCGCCGATGCGGCGATGGGGCGCCTCCACCACGGCTTCCAGCAGGTTCACGTAATGCCTCGCCATGCGCTCGATCGACTGGGTATCGAAGAGTTCCGTGTTGTACTCCCAGATCACGGAGATGGTGGCGTCGGTGTGCACGCGGCGCGCTGCCGATTGCTCGGCCCGGGGAATCACAATCACGCTGAGATCGAACTTCGCGGAGCCGTTGCTGCGCTCCAGGATTTTTCCCCGTAAGCCCGGAAAGTCGAGGTCGGGCATGGCGGAGTCGTGAAAGCCGAACGTGACCTGGAAAAGAGGGTTGCGGCCGATGTCGCGCTCCGGCTGCACAGCATGGATCAACTTATGCAGCGGCACGTCCTGATGGGCATGGGCGCCCAGCACCACCTCGCGCACTCTCTTCACTACTTCGCTAAAAGCAGGATCGCCGGACACATCGGTGCGCAGGACGAGCATGTTCACAACCATGCCGATCAGCCCTTCGACCTCCTCTACCCTGCGGTTGGCAATGCTTGATCCGATAGCGATATCAGTTTCATGGGTGTAGCGCGTGATCAGCGTTTTGAAGGCGGCGAGCAGCACCATGAACAATGTTGCGTTCTGGCGGCGGCTGAGCTGCTTGAGCGCGCCGTACAGCTCCGCGGGTAGCTCGATCCGGTGCCATTTTCCGCGAAAACCGGGCACAGCCGGGCGTGGATGGTCCTGCGGCAGCGTGAGCAGGGGCGCGGCCGGAAGGAGCCGCTGTTTCCAATATTCAATTTGTTCCGCCAGAGCTCCGGATTCCAGCACCTTGCGCTGCCAGCGAGCAAAGTCGCGATATTGCACCGGAAGCTCCGGCAGCGGCGAAGGCTCATGCCGCATGAATGCGGCATAGAGCGCTTTCAGCTCAGACATGAGGACCGCCAGGGACCATCCGTCATGAACAAAATGGTGCTCCAGTTGGACCAGCATGAAATCATCGTCGGCCAGTTGCAGGACCTTCCAACGCACCAGCGGATAGGAGCTCAGATCAAAGTTGATCGCCAGTTCTTCGGATACGAGCCGCTCCGCTTCCGCAAACCGGATTGCCGCCGGAACCAGGCGCAGGTCAGCCACTGGCACTTTCACCGCGAATGGAGGATGCACCTGTTGCACAGGCAGGCCGTCTATTGGCGCAAATGAAGTCCTGAAAATTTCATGGCGGCGCACGATCTCAGTGAAACATTTTTCCAGCACCGCGACATTGAGTTGTCCCTGGAAGCGCACCGTGACCTGCGTGTTGTAGGCAAGATTGCCGGGCACAAGCTGGCTAAGAAACCAGACCTGCTCCTGTGGAAACGAAAGCGTGACCCGCTCTTCCGGCGGCACAGGCTCGACGTGCGGAAGCCTGGAACGCGCCGACTCGCGGGCGCTATCGATAAGCGTCGCGACATTTTCAACCGTTGCCGCCGCGAATATCTGGGCAAATTCCAGATCAACGCCCAAGACGTTGCGAATGCGCGTGAGCATCTGGGTGACCAGCAGCGAGTGCCCGCCCAAATCGAAGAAATTATCCAGAACGCCGATGTGGCCGTTTTCCAGCAGCTCTGACCAGATCCGCACCACGGCTCTCTCACTTGCGGTGCGCGGCTCTACCAGCGGAACGTCACCGGCAGAATCGGCCTGTCCCGGCTCCGGCAGGGCTTGGCGATCAATTTTTCCGTTGGCATTGAGAGGCAAGGCCGGCAGGATGACAAACGCTGAAGGTAGCATGTAATCGGGAAGGCGGCTCCGCAGGTAGTCCCGTAGATACGAACGTGAAACCGACTTTTCTCCGGCAAATGCCAGATAGGCCACAATCCTTCCGTTGCCTGAAGCATTGCCCCGCACCAGCACCGCGGCCTGGCTAACATGCGAATGGCGGAGCAGCACCGACTCGATCTCGCCCAGTTCAACGCGAAAACCCCGTATCTTGACTTGATCGTCGCTGCGGCCCAGAAATTCAATTTCGCCGTTCGGCAACCAACGCCCCAGATCGCCGGTCCTGTACATGCGCAGTCCTGGCTCGGCGGTAAATGGGTCAGGAAAAAACCGTTCCGCCGTCGCCGCCGGACGATACACATAACCGCGGGCCAGGCTGCGGCCGCTGATCCATATTTCACCCGGCTCTCCCGAAACTGCCGGGCTGAGTTCAGCATCGAGAATGTAAATGCTCACGTTCCTGATGGCCGTGCCAATCGTAGGCACGCACGGCTCGTCGGAAGGAGGCACCGTGCAGGAAGTCGCTACCACCGTGTTCTCTGTGGGCCCATAGTTATTCACCACCTGGAACGGCAGTCCGGGTTGCGGCGCGAAATGAAGCTTGTCACCGCCGGTCAGCAACAGCCGCAGCGAAGTTTCCGGCGGCCACTCCAGTTGCAGCACCTTCTCCGCGAGAGGCGTAGGCAGGAACGCGGTGGTAATTTGCTGCTTGATCAGCCATTGCTGCAGCTGTTCCGGATTGACTCGGTCCTGCTCCTCGGGCATGAAGATGGCGGCCCCAGCCGTCAAACTGGGCCACAGCTCCCATACCGACGCGTCAAACCCAAGTCCGGCGATATGCGTTGTGCGCGACGCCTCGGAAATCGAGAAAACTTTTTGATGCCATCGCGAAAGGTTGAACAGGCTGCGATGTTCGACGGCAACACCCTTGGGAACGCCGGTGGAGCCGGAGGTGTAAATCACGTAGGCCAGTTGGCGGGGATCGGAGGGGAGGTTCGGATCGTCGGAGCGCCCGAAGAAGTTTTCCGGGCCGAGAGTGATGGTGGGGCAGCGAAGCGGCGCCAGTTTCGAGACCAACGCCGCGGTTCCTAATAGCACAGTCACCTGAGCATCTTCCAGGATGAAGCGCAGCCGCTCCGCCGGATAAGCGGGATCAAGAGGCACGTAAGCCGCGCCCGCTTTCCACACCGCGAGCATGGTTGCCACCAGTTCCGGCGAGCGGTCCGCCAGGAGAGCAACGGTTGATTCCGGCCTCACGCCGGAGGTGGTAAGTCGCCACGCCAACTGGTTCGCGGCTTTGTCCATCTCCGCAAACGTGAAGCTCTTTTTCCGGCTTACAAGCGCGGTATGATGAGGGAAACGCTCAGCCGTTCGGCGCAGCCATTCATGAACGCACACTGGGATTTGCTCTTGCTCTGGCATAACTGATTCCTTGGCTCCTGGCAGTTGGGCCATGCTCCGCTGGAGCGGCCTGACCGGATAACACCCTGCTATCTCGCCACCATGGCGAATGCGGCGGCGCGCCGCGCGGGTTGCGTGAAGGGCACGCAGGTTTGCGGAGCGGTACAGACAATTTCTCGCGGATAGAGCGTCGGCGCCGCTTCATAATGTCCCAGCAGTTCACCCACCCCCGCAGTTAGGCAGGCCATGCCGATGTTCGCGAAAGGCATAAGCACCACGGGGACACCGCATTCCCTGAATTGCCGGATCAGATAGGTTGGATTGAAGGCATAGGAACGTAATCCTTCAGCGGATGTTACGCCTACCTTGCAGGCGTCCCTTACGATATGAAGGTCCTGATAACCACACCGCGCATAGTATTCGGCCCTGGCATTCGTGGCATAGTCGGTAGTCTGATAAGTGCTGATGATGGCATGAAGCTTCAGATTTTCCATTGCCCTGACCGCGGCTTCCGGATAGTCCATGTTGCCGAAACTATTAAACGGAAACAGCATCAGGTACTCCTCCGGATGCGCGCTTACATGAGGATCATTGAGGATTTTCGGCATCTGCTCCATGCTGCCGAGAATGAAATGGTAGTCGGCGGCGGGAAGACCGCGTTTGCGAAGGCTTTGCTGCCCCCGGCTGATATAGCGCTCTACCACGTCTACTCCGAAATAGCGTTTGCGATGCCGGATAGCCCACTCCATATAGCGGCCATGCATGCATCCAACCTCGATAATCCCGCACAGCCGGCAAGACACCGTATTCAGTATCTGCTCCTCACCTTGCAGAAAAGCAGCGACTTCATCATTAAAGAGCGATGGGTCTATGAAGCGATCCCCATATCCATTTTGATAAAATTCCGGCGTTGTTTCCATGGTTCCTCTGTCTTCTTGAATAGCTTTACCAGGCTTACCTGTGACTCATATGCGGTCGCCGCGGGTGCCTATCCATGCGGGGTTTGACTTTTTCATCATCCAAGTGCCACAGCGGTTTTGTTCAGCAACCAACAATTCAGGAATATTGGTAGTTTCAGGCCAGCGCCTTTGTAGGTGACCGCTTGTTTATAACTAACGCCCCATTGTTCAGAGATTCTTTTGCAGCAATGCCGTGGCGTAGTAGCTTGTAAAAACCTTTTAATCATTGCTTGCCCGGAACACAACTGCCGCGCACGCCGGCTTACCGGGGATAAAAAGAAGCGCTCGCGGGCGGCTTGCGGAAATTCATTTTCTGCTGTGAAAACAGGCTTATAGCGGCCTTTAGGCCTCCATGGGAGGTTGTGTTTGTAAACGAGGGCCCATCCATTATCGAGTCATTTGGGCAGGCTGCCGCCTTCTGAGCTAAAAAGTGGAATTTGCTGCGGGTAGGCTGCCGCCAACATTTGAAAAGATGCGCTGTGCGCGAACAGCCACAATGCATGATCTAGCGGGCACAGATTAGCAGAAGTCATTTTGCAATGCAAGACTTGTAATGCATAACTACAAACTTTTTTCTTACGTAATCATGACCACGCAATCTAGATCCAATTCTGGAATTTGTAAATCTTTATGCTGCAGGTGTGGAATGCCCTGATTCTATTTTATAGTGCGCCCAACTGCCATGAAGCTGCTTCTGAGATATCTATATGATCTATGCCAGCTCGTGGTGTGAATATATCAATAATTGTTATTTCCTAACCCTTCGGAGTTCCTATGTACCTTCCCCCCAACGCATGGCTTGTGATCCATGTTCTAAGCCGCTCGGAAAGCCACGTGGCGGAACTGCTGCGTTACAAATCCTATGAATATTTCTTGCCGATGCGGCAAACAAAAAACGGCAAGAAGCAATCTCGCAATGTTGCTTTGTTCAGCGGTTATATCTTCTGCCGTTGTAATCCCGATGCAGTCCCGCTGATCGTCACGACTCCGGGAGTGCTGCGGATCCTGAGTTTCGGAGGCGCACCGGCAGTTGTCGATGACACGGAAATATGCGCAATTAAACAGGTGATTTCTTCCGGTAATCAGTACAGCCCATCTCCTTATCTGGGAGTGGGACAGGTGATTCGGGTGTTGGACGGCCCTCTGCAAGGGCTACAAGGCATCCTTAAAGAAGTAAAGAACAGAAGAAGGGCGGTAATATCCGTGGATCTTCTTATGCGCTCCGTTGAGGTTGATATTGGCTGTTGTGATATAGAAATGCTGGATCGACGTGATGAGCGCCAGTATGCTCAGATAAAATGGGCAAGTTGAGGCTAACCATATCCATGCTCATGCTATCGGTTTTTTGCCTTTTTCCATAGCATGAGCCCTTAATTAAAAAGAATTCTAATTTTATTAGAAAGATATTATGAGCTATGGTTTTGCTATTAGTATAGCTTCCAGCATAATTCCTTGCTGATATTGAGGCATATTAGCCCTCCTCGTTGTCTCTCTCTGGCAAAAGTTTTCTATTTGATTTATGTAAGCCGCTAATGCGATCTTCGACACCTTCTTATGGCATCCAGTTTCGAGTGACATGGAAAATCAGTCCTTGGGGACGCCAATAAATTAGACACCGCGCGGCTTCCAAAGGCACCTTTACCGAGTATGAGTACCGCGTACTCTGAATGGCTGCACATTCTAGCTGGGCCTAACTGAGCCTCTGTTTTGCTCCGGCAAACCTCTCGAGGCCGCACACACCGGAGGGGCTCCCGCCATTCAGACCGCTGTAGGTCCGATTCCCGGCAGTGCCGTGCAGCCGCAGACTGTTTCTGATCCTTACAACGGCAACAGCGTGGCTCTTGCGGAGGGTCGCAAGCTTTTTCTCTGGTACAACTGCGTAGGCTGTCACGGCGGGCATGCCGGCGGCGGCATGGGGACCGAGCCTTCGTGACCCCGTGTGGCTCTACGGCAGCTCTGATGCGCAGGTGTTTGACAGTATTGCAAAAGGCCGCTCCAAGGGAATGCCCGCCTAGGGCACGAAGATCCGGAAGAGCAAATATGGAAGCTGGTGGTTTAAATCGAATCTTTGCGAACACCCCAGGAGCCTGATCCGCCGATGGTTCCTCCCAGCGAGCAGGTGCCCAGTCCCGTTATCACAGATTTTGGGCGAATCATGCTCACCACCTTGCTCTGCGCCGCCCGCTTAGCTGGAGTAAGCGCTTGCGAGTAGGTGTCGAGTGTCATCTTCGCGGAGGCGTGACGCAACAGTTCCTGGACAACCTTCACATCTTCACCGTTGGCCTTGAGCAAGGTCGAGAAGGTGTGACGGAATGTGTGCCAGGAAACCTTCTTGGCAATTCCCAGGTTCCGGGCTTTGGGTTGGATGTGGTACCGCATTACGGTGCTCAGCCACAGAGGCTGCTTGCCCCGCTTTGCTCCGGCCCGTCTGCTGTCGGTGGCAAACACCCAATCGGAAAGATTCCTGTAAGGGGGTTTCTTCATGCCACATCAGCAAGTCTTTGGCTAGGTAGCTGTCTATAGGGATCGGCTTCCTCGAAACCTCGGTCTTCGTATTCCCGACCTGCTGATCGACAACGGATCGAGTTACATCGACGTAAAGTTTCTCGAAGTTGATATCTTCCCACTTGAGGCCAGCTAACTCGCCGCGCCGAAGTCCGAGAGCCATGTCCAGAAATACCATTGCCCTCTCTCGAACCCTCAGGGCCCCCAAAAGCTGCTGCATCTCTTCGACCTCCAAAACATCGGGAGTTCGTTCACGCTTGGACGAGACACGGACACCGGAACCCTTTGTCGGGCCAGTAATGGGATTCCGGTCCGTGAATTCCCAACGTAGCGCATGATTGAATACGCTGCTCATTGCATCGCGGATTTTCTCTTTGGTACCGCCCGCTAATCGCTTGGGCTTACCAAATCTCGCGGTTGTTAAGGTTTTTAGCCATTGCTCTACAGCAACGGTCTTGATGGCTCGCAGATCTTTTCCCCAGTGTGGGAGGACCCATCGATTCAACACCTGCGTTTTCTTCTGCCGAGTTGAATAGGCCTTCCCAGCATCGCCACAATCAGCCAGTTCGTGCAACTTGTAATGCTCGATTGCGGCTGCCATGGTGACGGATGTCAGCTCTGTCGGGCCATCAGTGTTAATATTGAGCCGCTGTCCAGCCAACAAATCCTGCAGCTTCTTGCTGCCGTCGGGATAGTTTTTGACGGGGCCAATGGTTCTCTTGCGCTCGCGCAGCACGCCGTCGGGACAACGTGCTTGCCAGCTGAGGCCGCAGAACAGGCGGAACCCTTATGTACCTTGGCGGACTTTTGTGGGGCATGTACTCAAAGTTGCTGTCATGATGGGTTACAGAAACGACAGCATCGTTCTGAGGGTGCAACAAGACTTCCCCAGGATTCCTTTGGGCGCTAAAACAGGCGATCAGCGCCGTTAAATTCCAATCAATTACCTTTGAACCATACACTATCACCCATCTTCTCCCACTCCAAATTGCTTTTGCTTCAAAGCTGACAAGATCCGATCCCTTTTTCGGTGCCACGCCGGGGCAAGTGCTACACAATTGGAAGGACCGTACAGATCAATCGGTAACGCACGGGTGAACCAGCTACAAGGCGATTCCACGTTGGGAAATTCGAGCGAAATTCCACTTTTACGCGGTACAAGGACGTACATTGAAAATATGTTTCTTGGCGTTCCTAAAGATACTTACACGGCTTACCTTGGCGACCGCCTTTCCTCTTCGGACTCGCGAAAACCCAGTCATCCGAAGCTCTGTTATCTCCAAAGAAGAACTGAGGGAGTCTGATCCGGTATTGCGAATCTAAGGAGCTGATGGCCTATGCCAGCCATGCCCTGGTGAAAAGAAGGATTGTAGACAGTTTCACCCGACTCCAAACCATAATGTCCGAACAAGCGTGCCTTTTGGATTACCTGATTGGTAACAAACTCAGCCTGCTCCCGAGCGTGCGGGAACCTCAAATACTGACTAGCGGCAAGATGTAACTCGATCAAGCCGAGGTTGCCGCAGCACGGGTAGTCAAGTACGGTACTCGCTGGTCTGGAGGTGATATCCAAGGCCCGCTCTATATCGGCAACATGGCTCTCGTCAGGAAACATGGATAGGCTTGCGAGCCGGCCCAGCCCGATACCGGCCGAGCCATTGCACCATCTGTTTGGGGATGGCAGCGCGCGAGGCCCGGACAGCCAGTTAGTGTGTTCTTCGGAATAGAGACTGTTCTCAAATTCTCTGCCCTCAACCGCTGCGGCCAGAAATCTTTCGTCCCCGGTCACGCTATACAACTCAATGAGCGCATAGCAAATGCCTGCGGCGCCATGGGCAAAGCCACTACGCAGTTGACCTTTCACAGTTGCCCAAGCAAGAAATCCAGCAGGAGAGAGGGTGCGTTGTGCGAGAAGATGTTCTCCGCATCTTACGGCTAAACTTAACGTGTTTGCTTGAGGACGCAACCTGTAAAGGCGCAAGAGGCAGAGCAGGCATCCGGCAGCGCCGCTTAAAAGATCCAACGAACGGTCCGAAGTGATGTCATCGGAGGTAAATGCCGCCACCACAGCTTGAGCGTCATCGAGCAACTCAGGGCAGGCAAGCATCTCTCCCGCAGTCGACAAAGCATAAACGGCCGACGACACACCTATCGCAGCGCCGATCCCATACTGAAACAATTCTCTTGAGTTCGCTTTGGCGGTTGCTCGAATGCCCCGGAGCGCTTTTACAGCAAGACTGCGAAACGTGGGAGAATCAAAGATTTTTGCGGCAGCAGCCAAAAAGACGGCGGTACCACAGATGCCATCGTAAAGGCGGAAGCTCATCGGTTGCAGCCGTCGTTTGTGAAGATGCGGATCGTAGGCGCATGTCACCCAATAAATTCTTTCGTCATCGACTTTAGCGTGAGTTGCAATGGTTTCAGCAATCAGGAAAGCCTCAGCAAAGGCATCTTTTATGCTGAGAGACGACTCTTCAGAGACAACCCTCAAAGTAGTCTGTAGCTGGGCCATCATTCAGGGATTAAAAGACTCCACAATGGCGGTCATCTCTTTTTCGCACTCGACCAAACTCATGTTCTCGAACCGGCGGCACATCATTGTGTACCCGGAACACTCGCGAGCATTTTTCAGCTCGAGATAATTGTCTTCTCCAAGAATCAATGCGCCGGTCTCCGCGGAATGAAAGAACATGGGAATGTCTCCCAACCCCAGGGCGGTGTGTTCTGAGATCAGCAACGGCCAAAACCGCAGGTTTGATGAATGCTTCAACAATGCCCGGCTGAGCACATCAAACCGCAAACTCGTTTCCATGCCATCGCCCAGATACTGCGGTTGCCAGGCATCGCGCAGCACTCGTTCGTATGCAGCAGTATTGCGAAATACAAACCGGGGTCGCAGACGGGACATTCCTGAGAGCGGGCCCTTGATATCGAAAAGATCATCTTTTAATTTCATGAGCACCTGATACGTCTCCCGGAACCCCCCAAGAATGTCTTTCAGGCCGCTCTCGGCAGGGACAACTCTGTCGCCGAAATAAACAAGGTTCGACGATGGCGGGTTAACAATGTCGCGTTTAGTGGGTCGCATGCTGTCAGTATTCGCGAACTCCCACATAAGCCGGGAAGAAACGCGAGTCGTTGTTTCCTTATGGGCCAGGCCGCAGTTGTAATCTTTTTGCGGTTGGAGGCGAGCGCGACGGGGAAACATGCACGTACGAAGCACCGAGTCATTTAATTTTCCCGTAAAGACCTCACTGGCCAGGCGCAATTCGGGATGGAGAATTGTCTCGGTATCGATGATGACCGGATACTCACCGCAGGCAATCAGGTTATCTGCATGGAAGTCATATCCTCCAAGCAGATACATAATACAGGCCAATGTTCCAGCGCGGTGATAATAGCGGCGCAGTTCACCGCCATTCTGGCAGGGGACAGGGCGGACCTGCTCCACCCAGTAATAATCAGCCCGATATAAAGCCTCGCAAACATAGAGCGGCAGAAGCTCAGTATTTTGTTTTAACCATTCAAACAGCTCGTCCAGCATCTGCTGCGACTGGGGCCCCTTGCTCTTGTAAATCACGCCGGTGCCATTTTGGAATTCAACTCCAAGAACGGTTCGTCCACCGTTATGACGGTCGGAAAGGTTAGTTTCAATCCGGGCGCACGGGCCGAGGGGGATGCTGGGTGAGAAAGTCCTAGCAATTTCAACCTGATCATTTTTTAGGCGATCCAGAAACTCACGTGTGGAAACGATCCAGAGGTGGCTAAGCTGGGCCAACAGGCGTCCCAGCACCGGGTATTTCCGCAGGAGTTGCGAAAGGCTGCCTGTCCACATGTTGGACACGAAAGAACCATAGATACAACGGCTTTCCAAATTCGGTCGGCCTGCCACTGTCTGCTGAACCTGGGCCAGCAGATTGCACGATCGCCAAATAGAAAACTCCAGGTATAAAGTATGGCGCGCCACGGTGCAGAGCGATTGCAGCAGTGCTCCCTGAAGATCAACAAACGCGGAAGGCGTGATGGTGGAGAAGAGGTCAGGGCTGGTGCACTTCAGTTTTGTTGAGGCATATTCAACAAAGGGAACCATGACGTGTTGGAAGACCTGTGTTTTTGTTTCGCAGAGGCATTGGAATCTTTTTTCCAGATCCTCAAGTTCCAGGTTGTTGAAAGTTGCAGCAAGCTGAATTATTTCGGCGAGACAAGCTGCCCATTCAGGCAGGGGCGCGAATGGTTCAAGCGTTGGTTCTGCGGCCAATGCTTCTATTGATTCTGTCGTAAGTTGATCTTGAGCAAGTCTTGATTCAAACTGCTCGTGTTCGTCGGCGATATTCTGACGCCATACCTCAAGACGCCTGCGAGCCATCTCGGACTTTTTTCCTCCTTCGGCCTGCAGGAACGGCGGTCGCATTCGTTCGTAGAGGAATGCAGCCTTGGCGACAATAGTATTAAAGTCCATCTCAATATCTGGAAGTCCGCTAGTTTCAGGCTGTCGGACGAAGCATGGCGGGAGCAAGGCCTGAGCGAAAGCAAACTGCGCAGTGTTATTCTAAAATGAGCCACGTGCCGATATTTGTCAACATAGTTCTCGTACAAATCTACATCCAAATTGCCTTAATACTCTCGCGCGCATCTCACATTACAATGGCTGGTAACATGAGTTTGCCACGTGGAAAACGGGCACTGAAGAATGCACAAGAAACCTAGTTTGAAACTTCATGACGGTCGTCTTCCGATCACCTGTGCGAGTTGTGGCCATGGCTTCTCATCTCCCTATTGTCCGGAATGCGGGGAGCGGCGTCCGACTGATCGTCATTATGATCTTCGGCATTTTTTTCACGAAGCACTCGAGATTTTCTTCCATGTTGATCACACTCTTCCCCGCACTCTCAAGACCCTGCTGGTGAGGCCTGGGACCCTTACTTCAGAGTTCATGCAAGGGCGCAGAAAACCCTTTCTTGGGCCGCTCCAGCTATTCCTGATTGTGAATCTGTTGTTTTTTCTTGTGCAATCATTTGTGGGGATTATTGGATCGGAATTCGACGTTCTTACCTCTCCTTTACAGGTCCATATGAACTATAGCCGTTACAAGACTCTTGCGGGCCAGATGGTAGAGCGAAAAATCGCAGACGAGCGAATCTCATATGATAAATTAGAGCTTGCTTTCAACCATTCGGTGAAAGTGAATGCCAAGAGTCTCGTCGTGGTTATGGTTCCTGTATTTGCGCTGGGGGTGGTGCTGCTCAATTTAAAAAGGCGGCGGTTTGTCGTTGAGCATCTGGTTTTTTCACTCCATTTTTTCGCCGCTTTTATGCTTTTTATCTCTATGCTGGATCTGTTCGTTGCCCTTCTTCTTAGGCTTCCGGGCAGGATATACAACCCTGTATGGGCAAACAGGGTTATCGGTGTCAACATGATTGCTGCTGTTATGGCTTATCTTTTTCGGGCAGTGAAGCGTACTTATAGCGCATCAAATACCGCCAGTGCCATCGATGCAGCTCTACTTACCCTTTTCATGATAGCGGTGGTCTTGCCCCTTTATAGCTTACTATTGTTCGTCGTTACACTGCATTCAGTGTGAACTCTGGATGGCGTCCACCCCAATCTCCCAGGCCCGAGCCCTCGACCTTTAGAACGGGTTACTCAACTCCAAGACATATCCAACGCTACCTCATGGCTGTTTTTGTCCTGGCGGAGACATGCGAAAGTCTCGACAGTCAGACGCACAAGCGTCCTAAAAATCTTTCAGGAGAACAATTCATGTCATCCCGTACCAGCGCTGCCACCGAACAGAACCGCGAAAAGATGTCAAAGCAGGTTAACCTCGTATTCCCCCTGATCAGCAAAATATTCGAGCGCTCCATGACCGACTCTGAGTTCCGCCAGTTGGTTCTGAGCGACCCTGACAGGGCAATCAAAGCCATTGGTGGCGAAGCTCTGCCGACGCACGTGAAGCTTGCCTTCTACGACAACAGCGGCGAAGCAAAGACCATTCCTTACGTTCTGCCTGATCCGCTGCCGGTTGCCGAACTCTCCGATGCAGATTTGGAGCATGTTGCCGGCGGATTGAGCTCGGACTCAAGTATCGACAACGTGAACACCGGTTGCTGCCTTACTGTCTAATAGGTCCAGACCTTTCCATTTCAGGAGGCTAAACGGCCGGCCTGTAGAAAAGCTGAAACCGGAGCCTTCCGGTTTCAGCTCCTAAATTTGTTTTTACGATCTTCTACGAAGTTATGACATCCGCCAGAACTGAAGAATTGGAGTGTCTCAATGCGCCTTACCCTGATCCATCCTCCTCTGGATGATCCAACACTGCCTTATCATTCAACTGCGTACCTGAAAGGACACCTGGTCCAGAGTGGCTTTCATAACGTAGGAATGCGCGATTTGAATGTTGAGTTCGTGGATTACTGCCTACATAAAGATCAGGTGAGTGAATTTTACCAAGAAGGCCAACGCCGCATTCAGCGATTTACCTCCCAGCCCTACCTGAGCTTGCAGGAGCAGGAAGAGTATCTCGGCTTATGTAATTCCAGAAGAGTTCACGCGGAAGAACTCTCAGCCGCAACCCGCGAGCTGCGGCAGAGAGAAAGCTTCCTGGATTATTCATGCTATCTAAAGAATGTGGACACCGTTAACAGCTATTTTAGTTTTATATCAGCTTTGTCCTATCCTTCTAC
>Ga0157369_10003181_pt1 | contig 19593 bp, 20 predicted proteins | sample C25metaG_FD_113461 | JGI IMG/M metagenome (GOLD analysis project Ga0157369, IMG submission 113461) | Corn rhizosphere microbial communities from Kellogg Biological Station, Michigan, USA - C2-5 metaG | ecosystem: Host-associated > Plants > Roots > Rhizosphere > Soil | place: USA: Michigan...
CACGTCGTTCGCCTCGACCAGCTGGATCACGGTGCCGACCACGGTCGACCGTTTCGAGGGTTTCCCGACTTACGAGTTTAGCGGTCAGGCGGTAGCGGGAAAGAGCTCAGGCCAGGCCATGGCGCAGATCGGGAAACTAGCCTCGCAACTCCCGGGTGTCGGCGTCGCCTGGTCCGGCGCGTCCTATCAGGAACGCCTCGCGACAGGTCAGGCGCCGCTGCTCTATACCGTGTCGTTGATCGTCATCTTCCTTTGTCTTGCCGCGCTCTACGAGAGCTGGTCGATCCCGCTCGCGGTGTTGCTGGTCGTTCCGCTCGGCCTCGTCGGTGCGATCCTCGCGGTGACTCTGCGCGGCCTTCAGAACGACGTCTTCCTTCAGATCGGCCTCCTCACCACGATGGGCCTGACGTCGAAAAACGCTATCCTGATGAACGAATTCGCGGAGCGTGCCGAGAAGGAAGGCAAGCGAGTCATCGACGCTGCGATCGAGGCGGCGCGGATCCGCCTTCGTCCGATCCTGATGACCAGCTTTGCCTTCATCTTCGGCGTGTTCCCGCTGGCAATCGCGACCGGCCCTGGTGCTAACGGTCGCATCGCGATCGGCACTGCCGTGATCGGCGGAATGCTGACCGCCACGATCCTTGCGGTTTTCTACATCCCGTTTTTCTACGTGCTGGTGCGCCGCGGGGTTCGCGACGGCCTCGTCATCATTCGGGAGCATATCCGCAGCCGTCGCCAGCCGGAGGCCGAGGCATGAGGCGCTTTGCGGCGCTCCTCGCGATCCTGGCCGCCGGCTGCACCACGATGGAGCCGAAATATGTCCGGCCGGACCCCGCGGTCCCCGCCTCCTGGCCGGCTGGGGATCCGGGGTTAGCCCAGGCCGAGGCCGGCCTTCCGGCGCTGACCTACAAGCAGGTCTTTACGGACGCGCGACTGCAAACGCTCATCGCGCAGGGCCTCGCCAACAACCGCGATTTGCAGGCGGCAGCTGCGAATATCGCGGCCGCCCGCGAGCAATATCGAATCCAGCGCGCGCAGCAATTCCCGCAACTTGACGCCTCCGCCGGTGTCACTCTGACAGGCAATCGCTCAAGCAGAGGATCGGGGTCCGCCTCGGGCAACAACAATAATGGCGGTGCCGGCAACGGCTCGGGTGTTCGAGCGCAATATGAAGCGGGCGTCAGCGTTCCTAGTTTTGAGGTCGATCTTTTCGGCCGCCTTCGCTCGCTAACCCACGTCCAGCTCGAACATTATTTCGCGACCGAGGCCGGTGCGCGCGCGACGCGCCTGGCGCTCGTCGCAAACATCGCAAACGCCTGGCTCGATTATGCCGCGGACTCGAGTTTGCTTCGCATTTCCTCAGAAACTGCGTCGAGCGCCGCGAAGAGCGTTCAGCTGACCCGGATCAGGCTCGAGGGCGGAGTGGCCCCGCGCACCGATCTCGACCAGGCCGAGCAAATCATGGACGCCGCGCAGGCCGACCTCGCGCGTGAGAAGACGCAGGTCGCGCAGGATGTGAACGCTCTGCAGCTGCTCGTTGGCGCTCCGATCGACGCAACCCTGCTTCCCGGATCGATCGACGATGCGTTCGGCACGATCACCCCGGTTTCTCCCGGACTGGATTCCTACGTGCTGCTGCGCCGTCCCGACGTAATCCAGGCCGAATATGAGCTTCGCTCCGCCAATGCGAACATCGGCGCCGCCCGCGCCGCGCTCTTCCCGCGAATTACCCTGACGGGATTGCTCGGCTTCGCCAGCGGCGCGCTTCTGAAGCTGTTCACCGGGGGTGCGTTCGGCTGGAGCGCGGGCGCGAACGCAAGCTACACCATCTTCCAGGCCGGCGCCGGGCACGCCAATGTCCGCCTGACCGAAGCCCAGCAGCGCGCCGCGGTGGCGAACTACCAAGGCACGATCCAGACTGCGTTTCGCGACGTCTCGGACGCGCTTGCCCGCCGAGGCACGATCAACGACGAAATCGCGGCTCGCCAGCGCCAGCAGGCCGCGACTGCCGACACCTACCTCCTGACCGAAGCGCGCTATCGCGCCGGAATCGACCCCTTCCTCACCGTCCTCGACGCGCAGCGGTCCTATTATGCGGCGCAACAGACCCTGGTCTCGATCAAGCTCACCGCGGCTCAGAACATCGTCACGACCTATCAGTCGATCGGCGGCGATGCGCTGCTTCAAGGGACACCGATTTGTCAGCCGTTGCCCGGCGACGCGGGTCAACCGAACGCGGTGCTCTCGAAGGAATGCTTGCCGGCCTGATCAGGCGGTTTCGACCGCGTAGCCCTCGCCGTAGAATTTGCTCGTGCTTCGCGTGTGGAAAGTAATGGCCTTGATCGGCGCGTACTTCGGCTCTCCCAGGCCGGGAAGCACCTCGAGGATTTCATCCTCCCAGACATAGACCGCCATGGGGAACGACACGCGCGCGCTTGTGAGGTGCGATCCGTCGCTCGGCTTGCCGACACGGTGGGTGGTCGAGGGCAGCCGATCGTTGGACATCCGCTGCATGTAATCGCCGGTGTTGATGATGATCGAGCCCGCCGGCGCTTTCATCCGAACCCACTTGCCGGTTCGGTGATTCCAGACCTGCAGTCCCTCGCTGCGCGTCGCCGGGAGAATGGTGAAGAGGTCGACGTCCTCGTGGCCGAGGAGCCGTCCGGCGCCTGAGCGATCCTGCTCTTCGCTCATCGGTGGATAATAATTTAGCCGCAGACCGAAATTCGTCTCGGTCAGCTTTTCATCGAGAATATGCGGATCGGAGCCCAGGCCCTGAAGCATCGCCTGGGCGATCGGCTTGAATAGCTGCTCGTGCGCGAGGACGAGGCGGCGAAGTTGATGCTCGTAGTCGGCGTCCGGCCAATAGTCCTCGGGGCTAAAGGGCACCTCGCGCCGCTGCGGAATGTCAAACGCCCGCCTGCACCACACCCAACCTTCGACGAGGTCAGGATGGATGTCGCTGGTCTCCTCGATCGGGAAATAACCCTGGTTCACCGAACCGAAGCGCTCGGCTCGGAAACGCATTCTCTCGGCCAGCGAAGTCGAAGTGAATAGCTCATGCGTCAGCCGCTCGACTTCATCGTAGAGCGCTGCATCCACCCCATGCCCGACGAGCACCGCAAAGCCGATCTCCTCAAGCGCGCCAGCGAAGGCCTTCGAAAATCGAGCCTTGTCGGCTTCGTCGCCGTGCAGAAACGGTCGGAAATCGAGGGTCGCAATCTCGTAATCTTCGTCGAACTCGTCCGATTCATTCTCGGCCAGTCGATAGGTGTGCGACTTTCGCACCTGGTCGAAGCGGCTGAATTGCTGATTGAGAGAGTCGACGTCTGCCATCGCGCCGGATTACTCCTCAGGCGAAGGCAACGCCAGAAGCGCAAAGCTCGCCAGCCAATGCTCGCCCATGTAGTCGCCAGCGATGTGGGGAAGCGCAGCGGCCAGATGCTCGTTGGCTGACGCTCGTGCGACGGCAGTTACCTCGGCAGGAAGTCGCGCCCCAAGGCTTCGCCAGCACCACGCTCGACTGAGGTTGAGCCCGTCGAGATGCGCGATCTTGCCGTCGCTCCGGTCACTGACGATCGCCGGATCAAACAGGGTCGCCGGCTGGCGTAGCAGGACCCCGGGCAGAAATCGCGCGAACCACACGCGGAACTCGTCTGGGTGGGTCCGGGCCATGCAGAGCGCTTCCATTAGCGCCGGCGACAGGAACTCATCGCCGCCCGGCTCCCAAGCCTGGCAATCGCGGTCGGCTGCGAACCAGTGAAGCGAGCGGCTTCGGATGAGCTCCGCGAGCGAAAGGTCGAATTCCTCCGCCCATTCAAGTGACAGGACCAGCGCGAACGCGGTGTTGAAGTGTGTGCCGACCCGGATCGGATATGTCAGCAGGCGAAGATAATCGCCGAAGCGTTTGGCGAAGGCTCGAGCCAGAGGCTCCAGCTCTTTGCTCCAGGGTTCTTCGTGGCGCGAAGCTTCAAGGTGCAGGTAAAGCAGCCAGGCCCATCCGTAAGGCCTCTCGAACCCGCGGCTTAGCTGCCCTTCGAGATAGGCTAGCTCGCCCCCCACCTTCTTCGGAGTGAAACTGTCGCTCGCCAACTCCGCGATCCTGGGCGCCTCCCCGATCTCCGGAAACAGCCGCCGCAGCGTCAGGAGGGTCCACCAACCATGGACGCAGCTGTGCCAGTCAAAGCTCCCGTAGAAAATCGGGTGAAGCGCGCGCGGTGGCTGCGCATCATCATCGCCAAGCAGCACATGATCGAGCTTGTGCGGGTATTCCTGCCGTACATGCCCCAGCGCGATCCGCGCCATGTGCGATGCCAGTTCTGCGTCGAGCTTTATCACAGGTGGAATCCCGCGATGTAGATGATCGCGATGTTCGCCATCAGCAGCGGGATCGCCGTCGCGATCTGCACTTTGATCACTCCATATTGATTCTTGAGCTCGAGCAAGGCCGCGGGGACAATGTTGAAGTTGGCCGCCATCGGGGTCATCAGCGTCCCGCAATAGCCGGCGAGCATTCCCACGGCCCCGATGACCGCAGCCCGGCCTCCGTCCTGTTGAATGAGGATCGGGAAGCCGATGGCCGCGATCATCACCGGAAAGGCCGCGAAGGCGTTGCCCATGATCATCGTGAAAATGACCATTCCCAACGCGTAGAGGAGCACGGCAAGGAACACGCTTCCTTGCGGAATGATCGATCCGGCGACTGCGCCGATCGTCGCTCCGACCCCGGCCGCCGCGAACACCGCGCCCAGCGCGGCCAACATCTGGGGAAGCACCAGCGCCCAGCCGATCGAATCGGCCAGGCGACCGCCTTCGTCCACGGCGGACATCGCGCGAGGCTTCAACCAGGCGTAACAGACGATGAGCGCGGCGATGACGCCAAGTCCCAGCAGCACGAGCGTCACCGATTTGGGCTCGATGAGCGCGCTGTCCTTCAACGGCGTGTAATTGAACAGCAGCGTTCCAATGAAGGCCGTGAACGGGATGATTAGCGCCGGGAGGAAAAGCTTGCTGCCGTAGCGCTCAGAGAAGCGCTGGCGCTCTTCCGCAGTCGTCGTCCTCTCGCTCGCGCGCCCCAGCAAATGGAATCCCGCAAGCGCAACAAGCGCGAGGACCAGAACTCCGTTACCCACATCGCCGAGGAAATCACCGAACCAGAAGCTGGCGGCCAGCAACGACCAGAATGCCGCGTTCCCCCAACGCTTCGGGTTCGCGCTGTTCCGCGCGCTCGCGACTCCGAAGCCGGCGAACGCCAGGCCGGCGAGGACATAGAGCCAGTGAATATTGATCATCGGCTCGCCTTTCGCAGCCGGCGATCGAGCAGCACCAGCCGCGTCGCGTGGATCAGGAAGGCGCAAATCGCGCTCGGGAGCGCCCAGACCGAAAGCTCGAACGGCGCCAGCTCGATGCCATATGCCTTCAACGCCCCCTGAATCAGCAGAATCGAGGAGATGGCGATGAAGATGTCCTCGCCGAAGAACAGGCCGACATTGTCGGTCGCTGCCGACATCGCCGCCACATGCTCTGCTGTCGCTTCGTCGAGTGTCCCATTCTGCTTCTCGGCGGCGGCGAGCGCCATCGGCGCCACGAGTGGACGGACGGTCTGTGCGGGCCCCGCTACTGTCGTAAGCCCGAATGCCGCGAAAATCTGGCGGAACAGCATGTAGACGACGAGGAATCGCCCGACTGTCGCTCCGCGCATGCGCATGATCAGAGTCCGGGCCTGCTGCTGCAGTCCATAGCGTTCGAGCAAGCCGATCACCGGAAGCACGATGTAGATCAAAGTGACGTTGCGGTTCTCGTTGAAACCATGACCGAGCACCCCTAGCACCTTGAGGAACGGCATGTGTCCGAGCAGCCCGGTGACGATCGCCGCGACCGCGACAACCAGCAGCGGGTTGAACCGCAGCGCGAAGCCGACGACGACGAGAGCGATGCCGAGCAGCGGCCAATAGCTGATCACCCGTCCCTCCTCCCGAACCCACCGCCACCGGGGGTCTCGATGATGAAACGGTCACCGGCTCGGACATTGGCCGAGGCGGTCGCACTCAACATCTCAACCGTGCCGTCGGTTCGCTCGACCCAGTTTCGCCCTGCCTCGCCGTCAGCGCCGCCCTCGATACCCCGCGGCGGAACGCGCCTTCGGTTGGCGAGAATGTTGGCCCGCATCGGCTCCAGGAAGGTTAGCGCTCGGATCACACCGTCGCCGCCTTTGTGCGCGCCCTGCCCGCCCGAGCCGCGGCGAATGGCGAACCGGTCGAGCCTGACCGGCAGCCGCGTCTCCAAAATCTCCGGGTCGGTAAGGCGGCTGTTGGTCATGTGCGTCTGTACGGCGCTGGTTCCGTCGAAGCCGGGTCCCGCGCCGGAGCCGCCGGCGATGGTCTCGTAATATTGGTGCCGCTCGTTGCCGAAGGTGAAATTGTTCATGGTCCCCTGGCTCGGCGCGAGGCAACCGGTTGCGGCGAACAGCGCGTCGGTGACGACCTGGCTCGTCTCGACATTCCCGGCGACCACTGCAGCAGGATATTTCGGATTGAGCATCGAACCGTCCGGAACAATAAGCGCGATCGGTCGCAGGCATCCATCATTCATCGGAATCGCGTCGTCGATCAGCGTACGCACGACGTAAAGCGAGGCCGCGCGAACGATCGAATAAGGGGCATTGAAATTGTCGGACAGCTGATCGCTCGTCCCGGTGAAATCGAACGTCGCCGATCGAGCCGGCTTGTCGATGGTGATGCTCACTCGAACGTGAGCGCCATTGTCCATCTCGTAATCGAACTCGCCATCATCGAGCCGGTCGAGCAACCGCCTCACGGATTCCTCGGCGTTCGCAAGCACGTGCCGCATGTACGCGGCGACTACGTCCGCGCCGTAATCACGAGCTGTCTGGGCGAGAACTTCGGCGCCGCGAGTGCACGCCGCCAGCTGCGCCTTCAGATCGGAGATATTGCGGTCGGGATTTCGGGCGGGCCAGTCGCCCGAACCGAGCAACGACCGAACTTCAGCCTCGCGGAAGCGACCCTCATCGACGAGTAGCTCGTTGTCGATCAGCACCCCTTCCTCATTGATGCTACGACTATCCGGGGGCATCGACCCAGGAGCGATTCCGCCAATGTCGGCATGGTGGCCACGCGCGGCAACGAAGGCAGAAGGTTCAGCTTCGACGCCATAGAAGACTGGAACGATGACCGTGATGTCGGGCAAATGTGTGCCGCCGCGATAGGGATCGTTTAAAAGATACGCATCTCCCCGCAGAATTCCGCGCCCATCCCTCGCCTGCCCGCGCGTATCGATGATCCGGCGGATGCTCTCGCCCATCGAGCCTAGGTGAACGGGGATATGCGGAGCATTGGCAATCAATGCGGCCTCCGCGTCGAAGATCGCGCAGGAGAAATCGAGCCGCTCCTTGATGTTCACGCTGCTCGCGGTCGCCTGAAGTGCGACACCCATCTCCTCGGCGATCGCCATGAAAAGGTTGTTGAAGATCTCGAGGCGCACGGGATCGACTTCTGTTCCGATGGCTTTCACGCGCTCGAGCTCGACCGTCCGGGTGAGGACCAGGGTGCCGTCACTGACGCGCTCAGCGCGCCAGCCCGGTTCTACGGCGACAGTCGAGGTCGCTTCGAAGATCAGTGCGGGTCCATCGACCGTTTCCCCCCGCCGTGGCACGGGCATCGACAAAGCAGCGTTGCTTCGCGCGACCGCCTCGACCACCAGCGCGTCCACAATCACCTCGGCTCCCTCGTCGACATAGCCGAAGCGCGTTCGATGAAGCTCGGCGAAATCCTTCCGCATCTTGTCCGGTGAACCGATCGGGATTTCCAGCGTTGCGTCGCTTCCCGATGTCCTCAAGCGCGCGCGGCGGTTCAGCTCGACCCGTGCCTGATGAACGCCTTGCTCGATCAGCGCATCACGCGCGCGCTGCTCGACAGCGGCAAGCGCATCGCCGAAATCCTCGTCCAGCGGCTTCAGCACGCTCGCGTCGCGGATCGCTTTCACATCGGCAATTCCAATGCCGTAGGCGGATAGCACGCCGGCAAGCGGGTGGATGAGGATCCGCTCGATCCCGAGCGCATCGGCGACCTTGCACGCATGCTGACCTCCCGCGCCACCGAAGCAGGCAAGCGTGTAGCGCGTGACGTCATGGCCTCGAGCAATCGAAATCTTGCGGATCGCAGCGGCCATATTGTCGACCGCGATGTCGAGAAATCCTTCGGCGATTTCCGACAGGCTTTTGTCGCCATCAAATTGATCGGCGATTTCCTGCAGCCGCGCGCGCGATGCCTCCGGATCGATTGGCTGATCTCCTGAAGGTCCAAACACCGAAGGGAATTGCTTCGGATCGATTCTGCAGAGGAACAGGTTGCAATCGGTGACTGTCAGCGGGCCGCCATTTCGATAACAAGCCGGACCCGGATTGGCCCCCGCACTATCGGGCCCAACGCGGAAGCGCATCCCGTCGAAACGGCAAATCGACCCGCCGCCCGCCGCAACCGTGTTGATCTGCATCATCGGTACCCGGATCCGCACGCCCGCGACGACGCTCTCGTCGGAGAGTTCGAAGGTGCCCGAATAGTGCGAAACATCAGTTGACGTCCCTCCCATGTCGAACCCGATGAGTCGTTCGTTTCCGTGCGGCGCGCTTGCCGCCACCATCCCGACCACACCGCCAGCGGGACCTGAAAGGATCGCATCCTTGCCGCGAAAAGCGGAGGCTTCGGCGAGCCCGCCGTTCGACTGCATGAAGTGAAGATCCGTACCGGCCGCAAGCCCTCCGGCGAGGCGATCAACATACCGCCGCAGGATCGGCGAGAGATAGGCATCGACCACGGTAGTATCCCCCCGGCCGACGAGCTTGATCAGTGGCGCGACCTCGTGGCCAACCGACACCTGAGCGAAGCCAATCTCATGGCCGATCTCCGCCAGCCGCGCCTCATGCTCATCGTGCTTCCAGCCGTGCATCAGCACGATCGCAAGCGCATCGATTCCGGATGCCCGAATTCCGGTAAGCGCCTCTCGAGCCGATGTTTCGTCGAGCGGGATAAGCACGTCACCGTCGACGCCGACGCGCTCATCGATCTCCACCACGCACTCGTAGAGCATCGACGGCAGTACGATGTGCCGCGCGAAAATCTCCGGACGTGCCTGATATCCGATCCGAAGCGCGTCGCCGAAGCCGCGCGTGATGGCCAGCGCCACCCGGTCGCCCTTGCGTTCGAGCAAGGCGTTGGTGGCGATGGTCGTCCCCATCCGCACTTCGTCGACCGTGCCGCCGTCGCTGGATAGAACGCGCCGGATCGCCTCGAGGGCGGCGTCGCCATATTGGCCAGGATTTTCCGACAGCAACTTCTCGATCCTGAGCTCGCCGTCGGACGACCGCGCGACCACGTCGGTAAAGGTCCCGCCCCGATCGATCGCGAAGGTCCAGCTGCGCTCCACCTGCCCTCTCAAGCAGATGCGGTCGCGCGGCTCAACGCCGGCGCATTTATTCGCTTTCAGCAATAGCGAGCCGTCCCTATCAGCGCGCCTTGTGAGCCTTCCGCCGATCCTTCACGGCCTGCGAATTCCGGTGATCGGCGCGCCGATGTTCATCGTCTCGAACCCGAAGCTGGTGATCGCGCAGTGCACATCCGGGATCGTCGGCAGCTTCCCCGCGCTCAACGCGCGTCCGGAGTCCCTACTCGACGAGTGGCTTCACGAGATCACCGAGGCGCTGGCGGCATGGGATCGCGACCATCCGAATCGCCCGGCCGCGCCTTTTGCAGTGAATCAGATCGTTCATCGCTCAAACGACCGGTTCGAACATGACATGCACGTCTGCGCGAAGTGGAAAGTGCCAATCGTTGTCACCTCGCTCGGCGCGCGGGTGGAGCTCAATGAAGCCGTTCACTCCTGGGGCGGGATCACCCTTCACGACGTCATCGACGATCGCTTCGCGCGCAAGGCAATCGAGAAAGGCGCCGATGGGATCATTGCCGTGGCTGCCGGTGCAGGAGGCCACGCCGGACGCTGGTCGCCGTTCGCGCTGCTTCAGGAAATCCGCGCATGGTTCGAAGGGCCGCTGATCCTGTCAGGTGCCATCGCCAACGGCGGCTCGGTGCTTGCCGCCCAGGCTGCGGGAGCAGACCTCGCTTACGTCGGCTCGTCGTTCATCGCGACCGATGAGGCGAACGCGCCGACGGAGTACAAGCAAGCGATCATCGAGAGCAAAGCAGCGGACGTCATCTACACCGACGTCTTCACCGGGGTTCACGGCAATTATCTGCGATCCTCGATCGTCGGCGCCGGCCTCGATCCGGACAATCTCGGCGCAGTCGATCCGACGGCGATGAAATTCGGATCGGAAGGCTCGGCCAGGACCAAGGCGTGGCGTGACATCTGGGGTTCGGGCCAGGGAATCGGAATCGTCGATCGAATTCGTCCGACCGCAGAATTCGTCGATCTGTTGGCCGAACAATATGAAGCCGCGAAAGCGCGGCTCATCGCGAACTAGAGCGAGCCGCCTCCGCTCAAGCCGCGTTCGAGACGGCCCATCAACGCTCGCGCCGGGCTTTGCGGGACCTCGGTTTCGACCGTGCCCTCGTCCAGCCGCTTAACCCGGGCATAAAGCTCCGCACTCGAATTGATCAGCCGCTGTGCCGAATCGGGCAGCTGATCTACAACCATAGGGTCGCTTTCCTGCGCGTGGCCGAGCCGCCGTTCGGGCCGCCTGCCGTTCCGCTCCGGGATCTCGCCCGATTCGATCGCGCGCTGGGTCAAGAGCCATGCGACGATGTGCATGATCCGCGTGGTCACCTTCAGGGACTCGCATGCAAAACCGACTCTGGCGAATGGTGCGAGCGTCGAGCGATCGTCGCGGCCAGCGTCGTCGAAATAGGAACGCGCCTCATCGGCGAGGAGCATTGCCTCGGTGTAGAGCGAGTCGATCAGGCGCGACGTAATGCGCACCTGGCGCTCGGGCAGATCCGATTCGTCCATGAACATCACACTGCCACTCTTGCTGCCCGCAGAAAACGCCTCAGTCGCCGTTCCGACGGCTGTTTGCGATCGTTGTCCCGCTTCGGAACAGCGATGCTCAGGCGATGATGTCCGGCGTGTTCGAGTCGAGAATCCGCTGGATTCGATCCTTTAGCATCAGCTTTCGCCGCTTCAGCCGGGCGATTTCCAGCTGGTCGCCGGTCGGTTCGGACAGGAGGGCACGAATTCGCGCATCCAAATCCCGGTGCTCGGCTCTTAGCTCAACCAGGCCGCCAACGGGATTATCATTGTTCATGTCGTTTGATGCTTACTCCAACTCCGCGACGGCAGAAACCTTCGCGGCCGTTCGCGACCACTCGCTCGAGCAGCCGGACCAATCGTGAGATGGGTCAAGACAAAAGTCGTAATTCGTGGTTTATTATGACCCGGTGACGCTTGGCTGAAAGGATAGGCACCAATGGACAAGGCAATGGCCGAGGCTCTCGAATCGAAGCACGCCGCGCTCCACGCGCTAATCGACGAGGAAGAGCATCGAGCCCATCCAGACGAAGACCTTCTCCACCGTCTCAAGAAAGAAAAGCTCAGGCTCAAGGATGAGATGGCAGGCCACTTCGCTCACTGAAGTGGCTTTTTTTGTGCGCGGATAGATTCCGCGCCTGTCAGATCCGCGAAGTGATGAGCGCGGCAATCTCGCCGCGCTTCACCCTACTAGTCGTCGCGCGAGATGCGCTCGATCCGCTCGTGGCGCTCTTGCGCCTCGAGAGTCATGGTTGCGATCGGCCTTGCTTCGAGACGACCGAGCGAAATCGGCTCGCCAGTCACTTCGCAATAGCCATATTCGCCCTCGTATAGGCGTCGGACCGCGCAATCGATCTTGGCAATCAGCTTACGCTGGCGATCGCGGGTTCGAAGTTCGATTCCCCAATCGGTCTCGCTCGACGCGCGGTCGGCGATGTCCGGCTCACGCAGCGAATCGACCTGGAGCTGCGCCATGGTCGCGCGCGATTCCTCTACGATCGCTTCTTTCCAGGCCTTGAGCTTTCTAAGGAAATAGGCGCGGTGCTTGCCGCACATGAATTCCTCGTCGTCCGACGGGCGATAGCCCTCGGGAAGAATGATTCGATCGAATGGTCCGAATTCGTCGCCGCCGTAAAGGTCGACAAGTGCCGTCGCCATTAAAACCCTCCCCCGCACAAGTTCCCGAACCCCTTCGAGAACCTCAAACGCCGCCGCCTGGCTGCAGCGGGCCCACCGGTGCAGCCGGAGGCAATAAGTGCTGACTTTCCCGGGACTTATCCGGTCAAGTCGGCCATCCCCAACCGGGCCTATAGTTATGCCGCCGGTGCTTAACAAGCACTGACACAAAAGCGGTGAAGAAATCGCCAAGCTGTTGCGAATATGGCGCAATTCTTCGCGGTTGCAGCATTTCCGCGGCTCGCCCATAGGCGGCGGCGTGCGCATCCTGATTACCAACGACGATGGCGTGAACGCGCGCGGGCTGCAGCTTCTTGAAGCGGTGGCTCGCAAGTTCAGCGACGACATCTGGGTCGTCGCTCCGACCGAGGAGCAATCGGGCGCCGGACACTCGCTGACGCTGACGACTCCGGTGCGCTTGCGTCACCATGACGATCGCCGCTTTTCGGTCAGCGGGACTCCGACCGATGCAGTCATGCTCGCGCTGGCGCACATCATGAAGGATTCACCACCCGACGTGATTCTTTCTGGCATAAATCGCGGCGCCAACCTTGCTGAAGACGTGACCTATTCGGGCACCGTGTCGGCGGCGATGGAAGGCGCGCTTGCGGGCGTACGCTCGATCGCGCTCAGCCAGGCTTATTCACGCGAGGGCATGGGCGATACGGTCCCCTTCGCTGCCGCCGAAGCCTGGGCGGAACGGGTGCTCGGCCCGCTGCTCGATTTCGAAGGGGGCGGCGGAACGCTGATCAACGTGAATTTCCCCGCAATGGCTCCCGACGAGGTCAAGGGGATCCGCACCTGTCGCCAGGGCCTTCGCGATTACGGACGACTCCGGATCATCCAGCGCACCGATCCCCGCGGCTATGATTATTATTGGTTCGGCCTCGGGCCGATGGTCCAGACGCCCGGACATTCGACGGACCTGGAGGCGATTGCCGACGGCTACGTTTCGGTCAGCCCTCTACACCTCGATCTCACCCACGAGCCTTCCCTCGACACCCTTCAGAAACGGTTCGCGGCCACGCCGTAGGGGCGCAGCCGCGAAATCGTTCAGCAATGCCGAGCCTTGAATTAGCGGCCGCGTTCGCCCTTGGGGGCCTGTGTCGGCGGCTGGTTGGTCGCTTGCGCAAGCCAGGTTTCGCTGGCCCCGCATGAGCTGGTGAGCGTCGTCGGAGCACCAGCCTGGAAGGGTCCGGTATAAGGCACGCATTCCTGCGCTCCGCCGGCCATCAGGCACAGCTGCCCGTTCGCTGCGGTCCAGGTTCCCGGCACGGTGCTGCCGCCCGGGGTCATGATCCGGACCTGTCCACCCGGATCGAGATAGACAGTGTTGGTCGTGCCGTTCGTCGTTACCTGAACAGGCTGTCCGACGATTTCGACGCCTGGAGTCCACCCAGCCTGCGCCATCGCGGCGGCGGGGAGCATCGCACCGATCGTCAGTCCAACCGCGGCGCGTACCAGAAAGCTGCTCTTCATGATCCCAGTTCCCTTTCGATCAGAGCGCGACCGCGAAGCGTCTACGCGGGGCTGTTGTGATGATGGTGGTTGCGAAGGACGAAATAGAGTCCAATGCCTGCCGCGACCACTACGAGCGCGATCAAAAGCGGACTAATTCCGATACCTCCCGAGGGACCCTCGACAGGCGGGACCGGGATCGGCTGCGGCGGGGGGGCCTGAGCGACCGGCGGCGCAGCGTCGACCTGGGGCAGTACACACCCGCCCGCAGCCTGAGCAGCCGCAGCCGCGGCAGCAGCCGCTCCGCACACAGCGACGGCGGAAGCGCCGCCGCTCATGACGCTGAGCACAGCCCAAGGATCAGCCTGCGGAACCGACGCGGGCGCCGTTGCCGCAATGGCCCCTGTCGAACTGAAGAGCATTGATCCTGCTACGAGGACGCCGATCATTCCGCGATTGCGCACCCTGTTTCTCCTGCCGCCGGGGACAGAATCCCCGCTCGAAAAGGCCGTAACGATTAATCCGTTTCGGAGTTGCATTCTACCGCTTCGGAGAAAAATTTTTTAATCCGCTGTAACAGCGGCCGTTTTTGCGCGGTGCGGCCTACTTGGCGCTGACACTGTGGCCTGTTAGCCGCGCGGGATATGCGGACCGGAGCAATTCCACCCCGTGCCGAATGGGCGCCGCACGAGGCGGTCTGGATCGGATTTCCGAGCGACCCGGGACTTTGGCTGGGCGGCCTGAAACCTGCCGAAGCCGAGGTCGCGGCGTTCGCCCGGGCGGTTCACGCAGGCGGCAAAGGCGAACAGGTGCGGCTGGTCGCCGCGCACGAAGGTGCCGCGGAGAGTGCGCGCAGGCTGGCGCCGTTCGCCGAGGTCATGGTCGAGCCATTCGGCGACATCTGGCTACGCGACACTGGTCCAATCGTGGTTGGCTCCGGCAAGAACCGCCGCGCGCAAGGCTTCGGCTTCAACGGCTGGGGCGGCAAATATGACCTTGAGGGCGATCAGGAGATCGGCGAGCGCCTGGCCCGGAGCGCGGAGCTTCCGTTTTCCGAGGCGGACTGGATTCTGGAGGGCGGCGCGATCGATGGCGACGGGACGGGCGCGCTGTTGACCACCGAGCAATGCCTGCTCAATCCCAATCGCAATAGCCTCAGTCGCGATGAGATCGAGGCGCGCTTGCGGCACGACCTCGGCATCGAGCGTGTCGTCTGGCTCGGCTCCGGGTTGATGAACGACCATACCGACGGTCATGTCGACAATCTTGCGCGCTTCGTTGCGCCCGGCCGCGTGGCCTTGCCGACCGCGACAGCCGACGACCCAAATGCGGCGGTCTATGAAGACGCGGCGCGCCGGCTTGCAGATGCGGGTTTGGACATTGTCGCGCTCCCCTCGCCCGGACCGGTCACCGGGGAGGATGGCGACATCATCCCGGCGAGCTACATGAATTTCTATATCGGCAATGCCGCGGTCGTCGTGCCCCAATATGGAGCGGCGAACGATCGGGCCGCGGTCGAGGCCGCGCAGGCGCTGTTTCCCGACCGCGTTGCAGTCGGGCTTCACGCGGACCACATTCTGACCGGGGGCGGAAGCTTTCACTGCATCAGCCAACAGATTCCCTTGTGACGACCCCGATCCGCCGTCTTCGCAGCGACGACACGGCATTAGCCAGATCGCTCAATGCATTGTTCGCAAAGGCTTTCGGAGATGAGGAGAGCTATCTCTCCGCGCCGCTCGACGATGATTATTTCGAGCAGATGCTCGGTCGGGATCAAATCATCGCCTTGGTCGCCGCGAACGGCGAAGATGTCATCGGCGGGCTGGTCGCTTACGTGCTCGACAAGCTCGAACAGCGCCGGAGTGAAATCTATATCTACGACCTTGCGGTCGCTGAGGCACATCGCCGACAGGGCATCGCGACGGCGCTGATCGAGGAGCTGAAGGATATTGCCTCGAGGATTGGCGCGTGGGTGATCTACGTCCAGGCGGATTATGGCGATGAGCCCGCCATCGCCCTCTATGAGAAGCTCGGCACGCGCGAGGACGTGATGCACTTCGACATCGCCCCGCAAGCCATTAGATAGCCGACATGACCAAGCTGACCGTCGCTGCGCTGCAGCTCGCCTTCATCGACGATACGGGCGCCAACATCCGCACCGTGAGCGAACTCGTCCGTGAGGCTGCGGGCAAGGGCGCGGAGGTGATACTTCCGCCCGAGCTGTTCGAAGGCCCCTATTTCTGCCGCGTGGAGGACGAGAGCCTGTTCGCCAGCGCCCAGCCGACCGCAAAGCATCCTTCGGTCCTGGCGATGCAGGAATTGGCGAAGGAATTGAAGATCTGGATTCCGACCAGCTTCTTCGAGGCCGAAGGTCCGCACCATTACAACAGCCTTGCCATGATCGGCCCTGACGGAAAGGTCGCGGGGGTCTATCGCAAGAGCCACATCCCGGACGGGCCCGGCTACGAAGAGAAATTCTACTTCCGCCCCGGCAACACCGGCTTCAAGGTCTGGGAAGGCCCGAATCATTCGACGCTCGGCGTCGGCGTTTGCTGGGACCAATGGTATCCCGAAACGGCGCGGGCGATGATGCTGATGGGCGCCGACATCCTCTTCTATCCGACCGCGATCGGGACCGAGCCGCACGACCCCGACCTCGACACGTCGCGGCTATGGCGCCGGGCGATGATCGGCCACGCAGTCTCCAACGTCGTTCCGGTCGTCGCCGCCAATCGGATTGGCACGGAGCACGGTCAGCGTTTCTACGGCCACAGCTTCATCTGCGACGAGCGCGGCGACATCCTTGCCGAGTTCGGCCCGGAAGACACCGGAGTGCTGGTCGCAACTATCGACCTCGCCCAAGCGAAAAAGCACCGCGCAGCATTCGGCTTCTTCCGGGATCGGCGCCCCGAGCTTTACGGACGGCTCGTGGAAGACCGATAAGAGAGCGCACGCTCGAACACGCTTTCGAACATTTCGGCGGTGAGCCTGCCGGTGTTCGTGTTCTGGCGCGAGCAGTGGTAGCTCGAGAGGAGAACTTGCCCGCTTGGTGCTTCGGTTTCCGCCCCGTGACCGAAGCGGACCGAGTTCGGGAGGTGCAATGCCTTGACCGTCGACGCGTGCGCGATCTGTCCGAGCGCGATGATGACCTTCACGCTTGAGATCGAGGCCAGCGAAGCTTCCAGGAAATTGCGACAGGTCGCGACTTCGACGGGCAGCGGACGATTGCTGGGCGGCAGGCACTTCACCGCATTGACAACGATCGTCCCGACCAGCTTGACCCTGTCCTCCGCCTCGCCACTATACTTGCCTTCGGCCAGTCCGAACTTGAGCAATGTCGAATAGAAGATCTCGCCGGAATAATCGCCGGTGAAGGGCCGGCCGGTGCGGTTCGCGCCTTTCTTTCCCGGCGCCAGTCCGACGATCGCCAACCAAGCCTCAGGATCACCGAACGCTGGCACCGGCGCGTTCCACCAACTCGGGTGCTCGCCACGAAGTTGCTGGCGCAAAGCGACCAGGCGCGGGCACAAGGGGCAATCGCGCGGCGCTTCGGCCTCCGGGATGGGCGAGAAATCCGCGGGACTGGCGAAGGGCATTGCCATGACCTAGGCGACCGGTCGTGGCTGACGCAACGCACCTCTATGCCGTCGCGATCGGATCGAACCGCCCCCACGGCCGCTTCGGTCGGCCGCAGCAAGTCGTGGAGGCAGCAATCGCCAGGCTCGACGAGCAATTCGATCTCTTCGACGCGTCCCCGATCATCCTCAATTCGGCGATCGGCGGAGCGGGGCGCGATTTCGCCAACGCCGTTGCGCTCGTCGAAAGCAGCCTGGAGCCACCCGAGATGCTGCGCAGGCTGAAGGGAATCGAGCGCGACTTCGGCCGCCGGCGCGGAAAGCATTGGGCCGCGCGGGTCCTGGATCTGGACCTCAGCCTGTGGAGCGGGGGCCGTTTCCGATCCCGGCGGCTGACGATCCCGCATCCTGGTCTGGAGCGCCGCAGCTTCGTCCTCCAACCGCTCGCGGTGATTGCGCCCGGGTGGCGGGTGCGCGGACCACTCACCGCACGCCATCTCGCCCACCGCCTTGCCCGCCGCCGCCCTCGCAGGTAACGGGACGCGGCTGGTCGGGCCCATAGCTCAGTCGGTAGAGCAACTGACTTTTAATCAGTAGGTCGCTGGTTCGAATCCAGCTGGGCTCACCAGCACTTACCGAATCTCCCGGTGCCGCCCTCGCCTCAGCGCCTTCTCCTCCTTGGGCGGGGCGGCGCGGCTGTCGGCGAGCAGCGCGAGGCACATTCCGAAGAGCGTCGCGATTGCTTCGGTGCGCAGCGGGAAATCGACCAGGCTGTGGATCAGCACCGCGGCAGATGCGATCGCAGCGGCCCGCGCGAACGGATTCGCCTCTGCCGTTCGCCATACGCGCCAGACCGCGCCGCCCCACCATGCGAGGAACAGCAGAATGAGAACGATCCCGGCAATGCCGAGCTCAAGGATCAGTTCGGCATAATCGTTGTGCGCGTGAACGACGAAGGTGATGGTGACCTGATCGGGCCGTTCGTAGAGCGGATAGACGCTCTGGAACGATCCCAGTCCCGATCCAAACGGCATGAAGTCGCGAATTGCGTGCGACGTGGTGGCGAGGATGTCGCTCCGAGATTGGACGGAGGTCGCCGAATGCTCGCCGATCTTGCTGGCGCCGATCGCGGTCGTTTCCAGTGAGGTAACCGCTCCCACCACAAGCAGCGCCGCAAGGCCGATGACCCAGAGGCGCAACCGGCTCCCCGGCGGAAGAATGATTAGCGCGCTCGCGGCGAGCGCAGGAAGCGCTAGCCCGTAACCCGCGAGCGAGCCGTTGAGCGCCAGCCCGACGAGAACGACGATTCCCAGTCCCGCCGTGACGGTGACGATCGCAGAATAGCGCTGCATGCTCCTGCTCTTCGCCGAGGCGACGATCGCGGCCAGGAACGGTATCGTGACGACCAGCAACGTTCCCATGTGATTGGCGTTGGCGAAGAAGCCGACTGCGCGGCCAAGGTTGGTCTCCCCATAGAGATACCAGGGCGATCGTTCACCGTTCGAGCTCGCCGCCTGAAGTGCGCCGAGAGCAATCCCCGCGACCGTTCCGGCGATCAGCGCGATCGCGAGCCAGCGCGGGCGATAGGCCTTCAGCCGCACCATCGCGCAGAAAAGCGCCAATGGAGGGATGATCCCGAGCAGCGCGGTCAGACCGTCGGCGGGCGCGATCGACAGCGGCTCCGCAGGAACCGGCATGCCGAGCGCGGCGAAATCCGCGGCAATCCATGACCGCGGGCCGAGACGGGACCAGACTTCGGGCGGCAGCGGCACGAGCTGCAGGAGGACAATTAATATCGCGAGCGCGGCCAGCAGAAGAAGCTGCTTCGCCGGCCGCGCGACTGGTCCGTCGCCCTCCCAAGCGGCCCAGGCGAGGATCGCCACGCCGCCGAGCTGTAGCACCATCATCGGCCAGATGCCCTGCGCGCTGCCGCCGAGAATGAGGCAAGCGAACAGATAAGCGGGCGCGACGATCGCGCGGCCCCGGCTAGCCATTGCCGCCTGCCGGCGTGAGAGCCAATGGTGCGAATGTGACGTCGGACTGCTGTGTAACGTCGCCCGAACGCCCCGAAAGCTCGAGCCACTGTGCGGGACAATTCGCGGGAACGACGAAGCTCCATCCGTGCGCCGCGGCCTGGTCCGCGGAAATGGAGGCCGCGGGCTCGCTCGCCTTGTCGCAACGCACCGTCCAGTAGAGCGCCTCCGGATGCGTCGGCGCACCAACGATCCGGGTCTGCAAACGGTAGGCTCCTGGCGGCAACAATATGAGTTCAGTCGCGAGGGCTCCGTCTTCCGACCCATAGAAGATGACGTGCAGCCGATTGCCATTTTGCCGCTCGGCCAAGCCTACGGTCGACGAGGCGAGGTTCCAGTTGAATGGCGCCGGC
>Ga0157369_10003182_pt1 | contig 19589 bp, 18 predicted proteins | sample C25metaG_FD_113461 | JGI IMG/M metagenome (GOLD analysis project Ga0157369, IMG submission 113461) | Corn rhizosphere microbial communities from Kellogg Biological Station, Michigan, USA - C2-5 metaG | ecosystem: Host-associated > Plants > Roots > Rhizosphere > Soil | place: USA: Michigan...
GCGTGGACGGCATGGTGAACCTGGGCGGTGCTGGACGACGGTCAGGATTCCCGCGAGGTGGCCAAGGACGGCGCGAGGGGTGCCTGGCCAGCGGCCATTATCCGCCACCATCACCCAGCCGTCTGCTCGCGGCCTGACCAGGGGCAGCGCTGAGCTGCCCGGACGGTCGACCGTTCAAGGCCGCGGTGGATAGCTGACCAGCAGCTCGTTGATCAGACGGCTGAAGGCGGCGCTGCGTTGGCTGGGCGTGGCGTTCTGATCGTCCAGCAGGCGCTCTTCGCTGGCACGCCAGACCAGCTTGCCGTCACGGCCATCGAGCATGTCGAGCTGGACCGTCATCACCGGGTAGGTGACGGTCTGGGTGCGCACATAGCTTGGTCCCCAGGGGCCGGGACCCCAGGCGGAGCCCCAGGGACCGCCCCAGCCCGGACCCCAGTAGGGATCGGCATAGCTGTAGCTCTGCTGGCGCTGGTCGAGGATCACATAGAGCTTGAGCTTCAGATCCGGGCGCGTGCCCGCCGCCGCTGGGCGCAGCCCGCGCTGGTCGAGGCCGCTGCTCACCGAATCGCGCAGGCGCTGCTCGGTGAGATCGCTGCGCACCCGCGGATCGTTGGGGCGGTACTCGATGGCCGGGTCCGCCCAGCCCCAGCTGCGATAGGCGGCGAAATCACGGCTGGCGTCATAGTCCAGATTGCGCGGGCCGCGCTCTGCGCAGGCTGCCAGCAAGAGGACCGCAAGCAGCAGGAGACAACGTTTCATGGGCGATCCTCTGAGGTGAGCGCGCTAGTCTGCTTGGACTGGCTTAAGGGCCACTTATCCCTTCAGCTCGGCGGATAGTTGGCCAGCAGGCGGCGGGTGGTCTCGCGCAGGGTGCGCGCGCGTTCGCCGCTGTTGCCGTTGCTGGCCTGCTCGGCGGCCGAGTGCCAGAGCACCTGGCCGGTGGCGGGATCGAGCAATTCCACCTCCAGCACGTCGACCAGGAAGGTCCGGGTGCGGGTCCGCGCCTGGCCGACCGTGGCGCCATAGCCGGGGCCGTAGCCATAGGGCCCGTAGCCGCCGTAGCCGTAGCTGGTGTCGTAGTAGTCGGTGTATTGCTCGCTGCGCTGCTGCTGGCTCAGGCGGGCGCGTACCTGCAGATCGGCGCGGGCACCGCCGATGGCGGGCCGCAAGCCGCGCTGGTCGAGACCATCGGCCACCGCCTGCTGCACGGTCTGGCCATCCAGGCCGCCGCTGACCACCGCGGCGCCCGGTGCCCAGCTCCAGGTGCGATAGCGACTCCAGTCACGCGGTGCCGGCGGATAGGCCGCCGGATCCTGCTGCGGCAATACCGGGAGCGACGCCTCTGGCAGGCTGCTGGCGACATAGGGATTGGGCGTCTGGCAACCGGCCAGGGCGAGCAGCGCGAGCGACAGGCAGAGCAGGGGGTGACGCATGACCGGTTCCTCGGAGGAATGCTGGCCAGAGCATACCGCGCCCTACGTCATCCTGCCTTAGCTTGGCAGAGCCAATGCAGATAGCGCCCCAGGCCCGCGAAAGCCGGGTGCCGTCGGTGGGCCAGTTCCATGGCCACCAGCTCCTCGCCGTCGGCACGGGTCTGGAATTCCGGCGGCATGTAGTCGTGAAAGACCCGGACGCCACTGCGCGCCCGAACCTGCCAGTCTGCCGCCAGCCAGGCCTCGACCTCGCGCGGATCAAGCGGCCGTTGCGGCGTCAGGCCGCGTTGGCCCGCGCCGGCGTAGTCACCCTGCCGGAGTTTGCGAAAATGCCCCTTGAGCAGGTTGCGATAGATCAGGGCGTCGCGGTTGTAGAAGGCCAGCGACAGCCAGCCGTCCGGGGCCAGGCAGCGTTGCAGCGTAGGCAGGATCGCCGGGGGCGTCTCCAGCCATTCCAGCACCGCGTGGCAGAGCACCAGGTCGAAGGGCTCGGCGAAGGCGGGCAATTCCTGCCAGGGCAGCGCCAGCCAGGCGGCGCTGACCCCGGCCGCGGCGAAGGCCTCCTGGGCCCCGGCCAGCATGGGCGCCGAAGGCTCGGCCAGGGTCACGGCATGGCCCTGCTGCGCCAGCCAGAGACTCATGTGGCCGAGCCCGGCGCCGATGTCCAGCACCCGCAGCGGCCGCGCGGGCAGCACCTCGGCCAGATCCGCCTGCAGCACGGCCAGGCGGATGGCGCCCTTGGTGCCGCCATAGATGTTGGCGGCGAAACGGGTGGCGCGGTCGTCGAAGAAGGTATCGGTCACGGCAGGAAACGCCTCTCGTTGTCGGCCAGCTTGGCCAGCACCGCCTGCTCCACGTCCAGCTCCAGTTCGCTGCCCAGTTGCAGCAGATAGAGCAGCACGTCGGCGATTTCCTGGCCGGCGTGTTCGCGCTCGGCGGCGCTCAAGGTGCGGGCTTCGGCATCGCTCTTCCACTGGAAGATCTCCACCAGCTCGGCCATCTCGACGCTGGCGGCCATCGCCAGATTCTTGGGATTGTGATAGCGGCGCCAGGCGTTGGCATCGCGGATCGCGTGCAGGCGGGTGAGCAGGGCAGGGAGGTCCATGGGCGTCCGGGGGTCGACAAAACGCCATTCTCCCATGGCGAGACGGCTGTCGTCCGCCGGCCTGCGCGACAGCCTGACGCCGCTGTTCTACCCTGGGGCCCATCACCGACACCCTGGTTGCTGGAGCCCTGATGAAATCTTGCCTGACCGGACTGGGCTTGGCCCTGCTGTTGACCACTGGCGTCGCCCATGCCGAAAAGCTGCTCTTGGAGGGCACCCTGGGCCAGGTCCGAGTGGTGGTAGAGGTCGATTCCACCGCCAACGACGAAGCCTATGGCCGCTACTTCTACGACCGCTATCGCCGCGACCTGCGCCTGAGCGGTCCGGCGCAATCGGGCGACCGGCTCAAGCTGGAGGAGGGTGCGCCCTGGCAGGACGGTCCCAAGGCCAGCTGGTCACTGACGCGCGGCAAGGATGGTTCCTGGACCGGCACCTGGAGCGGTGCCGGCAAGACCCTGCCGCTCGCCCTGGCGCCGCTGCAACCGGGGCAGTCCGCGGCAGCGGATCGCTATCGGCAGAAATTGCGCCAGGACGATCCCTATGAGTATCGCCGCCTGCAGGGACTCAGGCTGGAACAGGGCGAGCGCCAGACCTTCATGGGCCGGGGCCTGCGCTGGTGGCGCGAGCCGGTCTCGGGCATGCGGCTGTTCACCGTGGAGGGTGCCAGCGAGGCAGCCAATGCCGTACTGCGCGAACGCCTCTGGGCGGAGGTCGATGCCCACCTGAGCTGCATCGGCGCTGACGGCGAGCACAGCCTGGAGGTGACCCCGCAGCTGCTCAGCGAGCGGGTGCTCAGCGTCAATCTGTTCAGCCAGTACAGCTGCAGCGGCGCGGCTCACCCGGATTTCGGCAGCGCGCCCCTGACCCTGGATCTGCAGACCGGCGAGGAGCTGGCGCTGGAGGATTTTCTCTGGTTGGGCCACGGCCAGCCGATTCGTCCGCAGCCGGAGGATCGCTATTCCCAGGCCCTGGCAGACTATAGGCAACAGACCCTGGCGCCCTGGGTGATCCGGCTGTTCACCCGCCTGTATCCGCAACTGATGCAGGCGCCCGCCGACGGCGACGGCTGCGACTATCGTAGCGCCGACGTCTGGCAATTCGCGCCCTGGTACCTGACGCCCAAGGGCCTCTATCTCGGCCCGACCTTCTTCCGCGCCGCCCGCAACTGCGACGAACCCGGCGGCACCCTGGTGCCCTACGCCGAAGTCCGCAAGCATCCGGGGCTGCTGGTGGACCTCCTGCCCCGCTGACGTAGGTTGGAGCTGAGCGCAGCGAAGCCCAACAGCGCCGCCTGCCTCGAAGGTCTGGCTGCCCAGTAGCAGCACCATGACCAGCTAGGCGGTTCAGCTGCGCCTAACGCTGGTGCCGATCGGTGGCTTTTCCTACTTCCGCAAGAGCTTTTGCAGCCGGGCGTGCTGCCAGAGGGCGATCCTGTCGCGCAGGAAGAAGGTCTGGATGCCACGACCCAGCAACAGGATTCCCCAGATGGCGGCGACCCACAGGGACCAGTGGCTCTCAGGCGAGGTCGCGCGATTGAGCACATAGAGAAAGACACAGATGACCATGCCGCGCAGCACCTGCCAATAGAAGCCGATCTCGGCGGCGACCTGTTCACGGGCATTCGCGATTCGCTCGTCTGCAGCGGATCCCACTGCTTGAGTGGCTTGACCTGTCAGGTCGGCAACGCTGATTTCCAGAACGGCAGCCAGGGCGCTCAGGGTCTCCAGACTGGCCTGCTCGCCATTTTCGATGCGTTGCACCGTACGGGTGCTTATGCCCGCGAGTTCAGCGAGCTGCTCTTGCGACCACGCTCGGGCCAGGCGGTGTTCCTTGATTTTGTTGGGCAGTTGCATCTCGGTTTCTCCAGCGGTGGTGGACGAGCAAAAGCCTAGCCGCAAGGCCCTCTGTCCGACACGACGACAACCCGACAGCAGCCTGACAGCGAGGTGACAGGGACCTGACGGCCTCGCTGACAGGGAAGAGCGGAAGCCCGTCTCCTGACAGGGTCTTCCCTGTCCATCCACTCTACACCGGCTACACGCGGTGAAAACCGTCCAGGGATTTCCACAGCAGGTTCGGCTCCGCGGGGTAAGGCTGCGCCGTTACCCACCCTACGATCAGCCGTGAGCCCGTAGCGTGGAAAACCGCAGGGGGTTCTCCATTGGACGTTGAGTATCGGCAGCGGACAGGGCTTCGCCGCCTTCCACCCTAGTCGTCGGCGATCAGCCGCTTGCCCAGGGTGACGACCTCGGCCTCGGCATAGCCCAGGGCCGCATAGAAGCCGAGGATCGCCGCATTGTCCCGGCGCACCATCAGCTGCAGCTTGGGACAGCCGCGTTCGCTCAGCAGCTGTTCGGCGGTCGCCACCAGCCGCCGGGCATGGCCGCGGCGCTGATGCTCCGGGGCCACTGCGAGGTAGTAGAGCCAGCCGCGATGACCGTCGGTGCCGACCATGGCGCTGGCCATGAGGGTGCCGTCCACTTCGCCCACCAGGAACAACTCGGGTTGTTCGGCGAGCTTGCGCTGGATGTCGCGGTAGGGATCGTTCCAGGGGCGAGTCAGTCCGCAGGCCTGCCACAGATTGACCACGGCCTCGGTGTCGGCGGACTGGAAGGGGCGGATGTGCATGGGGCGGGATCTCCATCGCGGCCATGGAGGTGCGCCGTAGCGACCGCTCCTACAGGTTACGCTACACCCTGTAGGAGCGGCCCATGGCCGCGATCAGCTTTTCCAGCTAGAGAAAGTTCTCCGCATAGTGGCAGGCCACCTGACGGGCTTCCACGTTGCGCAACGCCGGGACCTCGGTCTTGCACTTCTCCGTCGCATAGGGGCAGCGACGGTGGAAGACGCAACCGGGTGGCGGATCCAGCGGGTTGGGCAGTTCGCCCTGGATGCGGATGCGCGGCTTGCTCGGGTCCGGGTGCAGACTCGGGGTGGCCGACAGCAGCATCTGGGTATAGGGATGCAGGGGCCGCTCGAACAGCAGGTCGCGGCTGGTCTTTTCGACGATGCAGCCCAGGTACATCACCATCACTTCATCGGCGATGTGGCGCACCACCGACAGGTTGTGGGAGATGAACACATAGGCGGTCCGGTACTGCTGCTGCAGATCCATGAACAGGTTGAGCACCTGCGCCTGGATGGACACGTCCAGCGCCGAGGTCGGCTCGTCCGCCACCAGCACCTTGGGCTGCAGCATCATGGCGCGGGCTACGGCGATGCGCTGGCGCTGGCCACCGGAGAACATGTGCGGATAGCGCTGGTAGTGCTCCGGCCGCAAGCCCACCTGCTGCATCATCGCCTGTACCTTCTCGCGCCTTTCGGTGCGGGAGAGGCTGGCGTTGATCTGCAGCGGCTCGGCCAGCTGGTCGCCGATCTTGCGCCGTGGATTGAGCGAGGCATAGGGATTCTGGAACACCATCTGCACCTCGCGGCGCAGTTCCTTGCGGCGGGCGGCGTCGGCGTTGGCCACGTCCTGACCGCCGATGACCAGGCTGCCGGCGGTGGGCTGCTCGATCAGGGTCAGGGCGCGGGCCAGGGTCGACTTGCCACAACCGGACTCACCCACCACGGCCAGGGTGCGCCCGGCCTGAAGGTCGAAGGAGACGCCGTTGAGCGCCTTGACCGTGGCGTTGTCCTTGAACAGGCCGCGGGAGATTTGATAGTGCTGGGTCAGGCCCTTGGCTTCGAGCACGAGGTGCTCGGGCGCCTGCTCCGGGGTGGTGGAGCGGGCGAGGACGGTGGCTTCAGACGGCGCCATGGCGATCCTCCGGCAACTGGCTGGGACGTTGATGTTCGGGCAGCACCACAGGCGCCTCGCCCGGGGCGACGTTGCGCGGGAAGAAGCAGCGCACCGCACCACGGTCGTAGGGCTCCAGCGCCGGGCGCTCCTGGCAGCGCGGCTGCACATAGGGGCAGCGCGGGCTCAGCAGGCAGCCGGCGGGCCGGTCGTAGCGACCGGGAACGATGCCGGGCAGGGTGTGCAGGCGGTCCGTCTGGCTGTGCTCGGGAATGGCCGCCAGCAGGGCTTCGGTATAGGGGTGGGCGGGGGCGTCGAACAGAGTCGGCACCACGCCTTTCTCCACCGCCTGGCCGGCGTACATCACCACCACGCGCTGGGCGGTCTCGGCCACCACGGCGAGGTCGTGGGTGATGAGGATCAGGCCCATGCCCTCGTCGCGCTGCAGATTGACCAGCAGCTCCATGATCTGCGCCTGGATGGTCACGTCCAGGGCGGTGGTGGGTTCGTCGGCAATCAAGAGGCGCGGCTCGGCGGCGATGGCCATGGCGATGGCGACGCGCTGGCTCATGCCCCCGGACAGCTGGTGCGGATAGGCGCCCAGGCGACTGGCCGCGGCCGGGATCTCGACCTTTTCCAGCAGCTCCAGGGCGCGCTGGCGAGCGGCGCGACCCTTGAGGCCCAGGTGCTGGCGGATCACCTCTTCCAGCTGGAAGCCCACGGTGTAGCTGGGATTGAGCGCCGTCATCGGGTCCTGGAAGACCATCGACAGCTCCTTGCCGATCAGATGTCGCCGGCGGCGGCCCTTGAGGCTGAGCAGGTCCTGGCCGTCGAAGGCCAGGCGGTCGGCGGTGATGCGGCCGGGGTGATCGATCAGGCCCATCACGGCCATCATGGTCACCGACTTGCCGGAGCCGGATTCACCGACGATGGCGACGATCTCGCCCTGATCCACGGTGAGATCGAGGCCTTCCACCACCGGCGGGGCGTCGGTGCCGCCGAAGCGCACCGAGAGGTTCTGGATTTCGAGGAGGCTCATGACTGCACCTTCAGACGCGGATCGAGGGCATCGCGCAGGCCGTCGCCCATCAGGTTGATGGCCAGCACGGTGAAGAGGATGGCGAGACCCGGCAGGGTCACCACCCACCAGGCGCGCTCGATGTAGTCGCGGGCCGAGGCCAGCATGGTGCCCCACTCGGGGGTGGGCGGCTGCACGCCGAGGCCGAGGAAGCCCAGGGCGGCGGCATCGAGGATCGCCGAGGAAAAGCTCAGGGTCGCCTGGACGATCAGCGGCGCCATGCAGTTGGGCAGCACGCTGACGAACATCAGCCGCAGGGTACCGGCGCCGGCCAGCCGCGAGGCGGTGACATAGTCGCGATGCAGTTCGCCCATCACCGCGGCGCGGGTCAGGCGGACATAGGAGGGCAGCGAGACGATGGCGATGGCCACCACGGTGTTGATCAGGCCTGGGCCGAGGATGGCGACGATGGCCACGGCCAGCAGCAGCGAGGGCAGCGCCAGCATGATGTCCATCAGACGCATGATCACCGGACCGGCACGGTTGGGCGAGAAGCCGGCGACCAGCCCGAGCAGGATGCCGGGGATCAGCGAGAAGACCACCGAGGCCAGACCGATCAGCAGCGACAGCCGGGCGCCATGGATCAGCCGGCTGAGCAGGTCACGTCCCAGCTCGTCGGTGCCCAGGGGGAACTGGCTGTTGCCACCGTCCAGCCACAGCGGCGGGGTGAGCATGAAGTCGCGGAACTGCTCGCTGGGCGCATGGGGTGCGACCCAGGGCGCGAAGAGCGCGCAGAACACCACGATGACCATGAAGATCAGCCCGCCGAGGGCGCCCTTGTTGCGGGCGAAGGCGTGCCAGAACTCCTTGAAGGGAGAGGGATAGAGGGCGCTCGGGTCTTGAGCGGCCGGGGTGTTTACCGTTGTCATAGGCTCTGTCCGTATGGGCGCATCAACGCTGGTGGCGGATGCGCGGATTGACCAGGCCGTAGAGGATGTCCACGACGAAATTGACCAGGATGACCAGGGTGGCGATCAGCAGGATGCCGTTCTGCACCACCGGATAGTCCCGGGCGCCGATGGCCTCGATCAGCCACTTGCCGATGCCGGGCCAGGAAAAGATGGTCTCGGTGAGCACCGCGCCGGAGAGCAGGCTGCCGACCTGCAGGCCGAGCACCGTCAGCACCGGGATCAGGGCGTTGCGCAGGGCGTGGACGAAGACCACCCGCCCCGGCGACAGGCCCTTGGCGCGAGCGGTGCGCACATAGTCCTCACGCAGGACCTCGAGCATGGCCGAGCGGGTCATGCGGGCGATCACCGCCAGGGGGATGGTGCCCACCACGATGGCCGGCAGGATCAGGTGCTTGAGGGCATCGACGAAGGCGCCGGGCTCGTCGGAGAGCAGGGTGTCGATGAGCATGAAGCCGGTGCGCGGCGGGATGTCGTAGAGCAGGTCCAGGCGACCGGAAACCGGGGTCCAGCCGAGCTGCACGGAGAACAGCATGATCAGCAGCAGGCCCCACCAGAAGATCGGCATGGAATAGCCGGTCAGGGCCACGCCCATCACCCCGTGGTCCACCGTGGTGCCGCGCCTGAGGGCGGCGATGATGCCGGCCAGCACACCGAAGACCGTGGCGAACAGCATGGCCGCCACCGAGAGTTCCAGGGTGGCCGGGAACAGGGTCAGGAATTCGTCCCAGACCCCGACGCGACTGCGCAGGGATTCGCCTAGGTTGCCCTGGGCAAGGTTGCCGATGTAGTCGAAATACTGCTGGTACAGGGGCTTGTCGAGGCCCAGGCGGTGCATGGCTTCGGCGTGCATCTGCGGATCGACGCGGCGTTCGCCCATCATGACCTCCACCGGATCGCCGGGGATGAGGCGGATCAGGGCGAAGGTCAGCAGGGTGACGCCAAAGAACGTCGGTATCAGCAGCCCGAAGCGACGGGCGATGAAGGCGAGCATCGGAGGGGGTATCTCCTCTTGAGGCTGATCAAGACGGCGCGAGTACATGCCCGGCCGCGTTTTTAAGTGAGAGCCCGCGCAAAAGCTAATGAGCTTTTGATCTGACTCTCAGACCTTGTGGGTCTGGATTCATCCCTGACGAGACCATCCTGGTCCGCAACGAACGACACCTGCGGACAGCAGGCTCGTTCGGTCCTACGAATAGGTTCGAAGAGCGCTCTGGAGCAAGGCTCCAAACCCGGCAGACTACCACGTTGCCACGGGCGTCGATATCCTCGACACGGCCCGGGCTTCGCCGGTGTTCGCAGCGCGATCCCGGCCAGATGCCGGACACTGCGTGGAAGCCGCCGGGTCCCGCCATTACAGCAGGTTGAACGGCAGGGTGGAGACCAGGCGCAATTCCTTGACGTTGCCGTCGACCTGGTTCTGGCTGGCGCGGTGATCGGTCAGCAGCAGGCGGAAGCGACTGTCCTTGAGCGCGCCCTGCTGCACCTTGTAGGTGGTGACCAGGCCGATCTCATGGTGCTTCTCGCCATCCTGCTGCAGGACCTCGGCATAGTTGGCGTACTTGCCGGCGCCGGCATCATAGTGGGTGCCGTCGATGTCCCAGCCCTTGGCGTACCAGACGCCGGTGCTCAGGCCGGGCACGCCGAAGTAGCTCCAGTCGGTCTCGTAGCGGATCTGCAGCGACTTCTCGTTGGGGCCGTTGTAGTCCGAGACCAGGGAGTTGGCCAGGTAGATGGCCGCGGTCTCGTGGGCGTAGTCGAAGTACTCGTTGCCGTCGATCTGCTGGTAGGCCAGGGTCAGGCTGTGGGCCTGGTGGCTGCCGGTGAACGCCAGGCTCCAGGCGGTGTTGTCGATGTCACCAGCCTTGGCGCTGCCGGCATCGACGGTGCGGTAGGCGTTGGCCACCGCCTTCCAGGCGAAGGTATCAAGAGAACCGCCGGCCTGGGTGACGCTCAGGAAGTACTGATTCCAGACGTCCTCGAAGTTGGCGCCATAGACGCTGACTTCCCAGCCCTGGGGCAGCTTGTAGTTGCCACCGAGAAAGCTCAGGCGGTCGGCGGTGACCTCGCGGGTACCGTACTCGGTGGTCCACTTCTCGTCGCCGGCACCGGTCCGCGGACTGACGCGGGTGAAGCTGCCACCCTGCAGCGAGAGGTTGTCCCATTCGTCGCTGGTCAGGGCGAAGCCGTCGAAACCGGAGGGGAAGGGCCGGTTGTCGTTGTAGCTGATCACCGGGGTGTCGAGCATGAACCGGCCGATCTTGAGCTCGGTGTTGGAGACGCGGAAGCGCGCATCGGCGATGCCCAGCTTGGACCACTCGGCATGGCCCTCGCCCTCGGCGTTGGCCAGGGTGCGGTTGCCGCCGCCACCGATCTGACCCTTGCCCCGCTCCAGGTTGGTCGCCTGATAGCCGGCCACGTCGATACCGAAGCCCACCGGGCCCTGGGTGTAGCCGGAGCTGTACTTGAGCGCGGTGGCCTGGACCCAGGTATTGCGCGAGTGGGTGCGCACCCGGGTGCCGTTCTTGCTGTAGCTGAAGATCGGATCGGAGCTGGTCTCGCGGGCAAAGAAGTTGCGCGTGGTCAGGGTCAGGCTGTCGTCGGCGAAAAAGCCCTTGGCGCCTGCCTGGCCCTTCACCGGCTTCTGCACGTTGGGCAGGGTCTGGACCTCGTTGGCGTAGCTGGGATCTTCCGGCGCCGGGGACTGGGCGTGGGCGGTCAGGGCCAGGGTGAGCAGGGAGAGGGCGAGGCCTCCCCGGTGGACGTTGGTCATCAGGTGTGCTCCAAAGCGGTCGTTTTTTCTGTTATCTGGGCGTTTTCCGGCACGGCCGAACCCGTCGCGCCGAAACACGGCGCGAGGCGGGAAAGGTCGAGGGACGGGCCGCCCGGGCCCGGTCGCTTACGGCATCAGTTGCCGATCAGTCGAGGGTCACCGTGGAGAAGTCGTAGACCCCCAGCGGACTCTGCACATAGCCCTGCACCTTGGGTTGCAGGACATCGGTGAACAGCGGGTGCGCCAGCGGAATCCAGGGCATCTGCTGGTGGAAGATCTGCTGGGCCTGCTCGTAGAGCGCGGTACGCTGGGCCGGGTCGTTGATGCGCTTGGCCTTTTCGATGGCGTCGTTGAAGGCCTTGTCGCACCAGAAGGCGCGGTTCTCGCCGCCCTGCACCGCGGCGCAGCTCAGGTTGTTGGTGAGGAAGTTGTCCGGATCCCCGTTGTCGCCGGTCCAGCTCATCATCATCAGGTCGTGCTCGCCGGCCTTGGTGCGCTTGACGAACTCGCCCCACTCGAACTGGGTGATCTCGGCCTTGATGCCGATCTTGGCCAGGTCGCCCTGGATCAGCTGGGCCACCAGGGCCGGACTGCCGCCGGGGCCGGTACCGGTGCTGATGTAGTACTTGAGGGTGAAGCCATCGGCGTAGCCGGCTTCCTTGAGCAGCGCCTTGGCCTTTTCCAGGTCATGGGGCCAGGGCTTGATGTCCTTGGCGTAGCCCAGCAGCGAAGAGGGATAGGGATTGATCGCCGCCTTGGCGCCGCCTTCGCCGAACACCGTCTTCAGGTAGTTCTGCTGATCGAAGGCCATGGCGATGGCCTGGCGCACCCGCACGTCGCTCAGCGCCTTGTGCCGGGTGTTCATCGCCAGGTAGGAGGTGGTCTGGCTTTCCACCTGGGCCAGCTTGAGGCTCTTGTCCTGCTTGAGCATCGGCACGTCCTGCGGTTTCACCGTCAGGCCGATCTGGCATTCGTTGTTGCGTACCCGCTGGATGCGCACATTGGGGTCCAGGGTCACCGCCAGCACCAGGCCATCCATCTGCGGCTTCTTGCCGAAGTAGTCCGGATTGACCTTGTAGCGGGTGTTGGAATCCTTGGCATAGCGCTGGAAGACGAAGGGACCGGTGCCGATGGGCTTCTGGTTGATGTCGTCGGTCTTCTTGCTGGCCAGCAGGCTGTCGGCGTATTCCTTGGACAGGATCGAACCGAAGGCCATCGCCAGGTCGGCGAGGAAGGGCGCCTCGGGCTGGTTGAGGGTGAAGCGCACGTGGCTGTCGTCCACCTTGTCGATGGACTTGATCAGGCTGCCCATCTCCATTGCCGCCGCATAGGGATAGCCGCTGGGGGAGAGGTTGTACCAGGGATTGTTCTTGTCGAGCATGCGCTCGAAGCTGAACACCACGTCGTCGGCGTTGAAATCACGCGTCGGCTTGAAGTAGTCGGTGGTGTGGAATTTCACCCCCTGGCGCAGGGCGAAGGTGTACTGCAGGCCATCGGGGGAGACCTCCCAGCTTTCGGCCAGGCCCGGCTCCAGCTCGGCGGTGCCCTGCTTGAATTCCACCAGGCGGTTGTACAGCGGCGTGGCCGAGGCATTGAAGGTATAGCCGGAGGTGTAGCGACCCGGATCGAAGCCTTCCGGATTGGCCTCGGTGCAGACCACCAGGGGCCGGGCCAGGGCGGCATTGGCCGTCAGGCAGAGGAGGGCGGCGAGAGACAGCGGGAATAGCGGTTTGGACACGGAAGGCTCCTCGTGAAGGCCCGCAGGGCGGGCCGGACAGAATCAGCGGTCGAGGCTTACGCCATAGAAACCGGTGACGCCAAAGGGATTGATCTTGAAGCCCTGCACTTCTTTGCGCATGGGCTGGGACACCACCGAGTGGGCCATCGGGCTCACCGGCATCTGCTGGCGAATGAGCTGCTGCGCCTGCTCGTAGAGCCGGGTGCGTTCGGCGCGATCGTTGCTGGTCTTGGCCTTCTGGATGAGGGCGTCGTAGTCCTTGTCGCACCAGCGCGCATAGTTGCTGCCGCCGATGGCGCTGCAGCCGTAGAGCACGCCCAGCCAGTTGTCCGGATCGCCGTTGTCGCCGGTCCAGCCATAGGTCAGCACATCGTGTTCGCCAGCCTTGGCGCGCTTGATGTACTCACCCCATTCGTAGCTGACGATCTTGGCCTTGATGCCGACCTTGGCCCAATCCTGCTGGATCATCTGCGCCGACTGGCGGGCGTTGGGATTGGAGGCGCGCTGCACCGTCATGGCCCAGAGCGCGATCTCGGTGCCGTCCTTGATCCCCGCCTGCTTGAGCAGCGCGCGGGCCTTGGTCGGATCATAGGGCGCGCCCTTGATATTCTTGTCGTAGGACCACTGATTCGGCGGGATCACGTTCTGCGCGACCTGACCGGCGCCCTGGAACACGGTGTCGACGATGGCCTGCTTGTTGATGGCCATGTCCAGGGCACGCCGCACCTCGGGCTTGTCCAGCGGCGGGTGCTGGACGTTGTAGGCGAGAAAGCCGACGTTGAAGCCCGGCTGCTGCAGGACCTTGAGGTTGGCATCCTGCTTCATCTCCACCAGGTCCGCCGGACGCGCATAGCCGCTGACCTGGCACTCGTTGGCCTTGAGCTTCTGCAGGCGGGTGGCGGCGTCGGGGGTGATGGCGAAGATCAGGTTGTCGAGCTTGACGTCCTCGGGCTTCCAGTAGTCCGGATTGCCCTTGAAGCGGATCACCGCATCCTTCTGGTAGCGGCTGAAGACGAAGGGGCCGGTGCCGATGGGCTGCTGGTTGAGCAGCTCCGGCTTGCCCTCCTTGAGCAACTGCGCGGCGTACTCCGCCGACTGGATGGAGGCGAAGCTCATGGCCAGGTCAGCGGCGAAGGCGGCATCGACCTTGTTCAGGGTGAAGACCACGGTGTGGTCGTCGACCTTGGCCACCTTGGCGATGTTCTGGTCCAGCCCCATGTCGGTAAAGTAGGGGAATTCCGTGGGGTAGGCCTTACGGAACGGCTGCTCCTTGTCGAGCATGCGCTGGAAGGTGAAGACCACGTCGTCGGCAGTGAAGTCGCGGGTGGGCTTGAAGTAGTCGGTGGTATGGAATTTCACGCCCTGGCGCAGGTGGAAGGTATAGGTCCTGCCATCCGCGCTCACGTCCCAGCGGGTCGCCAGGCCCGGCTCCAGGGTGGTGCCGCCACGCTGGAACTGCACCAGGCGGTTGAAGACCGTTTCCGCGGAGGCATCGAATTCGGTGCCCGAGGTGTATTGCGCCGGATCGAAACCGGCCGGGCTGGCTTCCGAGCAATAAACGAGATTGCTCGCCGCCTGGGCGAGCGGAGCACAGGCGAGCAGGCTAGCCGCCAGCAACGAGTAGGCGTAGGGAAGGCGCATGGGTCTCACTCCATCAGTCAAATGAACGGCCAGGGCCGGGAGTCTGGCTCCCAGCCCTGGCCAAGAGGCTTCACTTGCTGACGCTGACGCCGTAGAACTCGTTCAACCCGAAGGGGCTGATCTTGTAGTCCTGGACTTCCTTGCGCATCGGCATGTAGACCGTGGAATGCGCGATGGGCGTCATGGGTACCTGCTGCTTGAGCACCTGCTGGGCCTGTTCGTAGAGCTTGGTGCGCTCGCCCTGGTCGGTCACGCGCTTGGCCTTGACCACCAGGTCCTCGAACGGCTGGTAGCACCAGCGGGAGAAGTTGTTGCCACCGATGGCCTTGCAGCCGAAGAGGGTGGCCAGCCAGTTGTCCGGGTCGCCGTTGTCGCCGCTCCAGCCGATCAGCATGATGTCCTGCTCGCCGCTCTTGGAGCGCTTGATGTACTCGCCCCATTCGTAGCTGACGATCTTGGTCTTGACGCCGATCTTGGCCCAGTCCTGCTGCAGCATCTCTGCCATCAGGCGCGCATTGGGATTATAGGGACGCTGCACCGGCATGGCCCAGAGGGTAAGTTCGGTGCCTTCCTTGAAGCCGGCTTCCTTGAGCAGGGCCTTGGCCTTTTCCGGATCGTAGGGCGCGTCCTTGATGGACTTGTCGTAGGACCACTGGGTCGGCGGCATGGCGTTGACCGCCACCTGGCCGGCGCCCTGGTAGACGGCGTTGATGATGGCCTCCTTGTTGACGGCCATGTCCATCGCCTGACGCACCTTGAGCTTCGCCAGATCGCCATGTTCGACGTTGTAGGAGATGTAGCCCAGGTTGAAGCCCGGCTGCGACGGCAGCTTGAGATTCGGGTCCTTCTTCAGGCCGTCCAGGTCCGCCGGACGCGGATAGACGGTGATCTGGCACTCGCCGGCCTTGAGCTTCTGCATCCGTACCGAAGGATCGGTGTTGATGGAGAAGATCAGGTTGTCCACCTTGGGCCCATCGACCTTGTCCCAGTAGTCCGGGTTGGCCTTGTAGCGGATCACCGCATCCTTCTGGTAGCGGCTGAAGACGAAGGGACCGGTGCCGATCGGCTTCTGGTTGATCTCGGCAGCCTTGCCGGCCTTGAGCAGCTTGTCGGCGTATTCGGCCGACTGGATCGACGGGAAGGGCATCGCCAGGTTCTGCAGGAAGGCGGCGTCCACTTCGTTGAGGGTCATGCGCACCGTGTAGTCGTCGACCTTTTCCACCTTGGCGATGTTCTGGTCGAGGCCCATGTCGGTGAAGTAGGGGAATTCGGTGGGGTAGGCCTTACGGAACGGATTGTCCTTGTCCAGCATGCGCTGGAAGGTGAAGAGGACGTCATCGGCATCGAAGTCGCGGGTCGGCTTGAAGTAGTCCGTGGTGTGGAATTTCACGCCCTTGCGCAGGTGGAAGGTGTACACCTTGCCGTCTTCGCTGATGTCCCAGCTCTCCGCCAGACCCGGCTTGACCTGGGTACCGCCGCGCTCGAACTGGGTCAGCTTGTTGAAGATGGTTTCCGCCGACGCATCGAAATCGGTGCCAGTGGTGTATTGCGCCGGATCGAATCCGGCCGGGCTGCCTTCGGAGCAGAACACCAGGTTGGTTGCCTGAGCCAGGGGTGCGCCGGCCAGCAGACCGGAAGCGAAGAGGGCAGCGAGTACGTTCTTGTGCATGGAGACCTCATGTCGGGGACGGCGCAACACGATGTGGCGTTGCGAAACAGAATGCCGATGTCTTGTGGACAGATGAGCCCACATGCACAGCTTATGCCCATGTCCATAGCTCAGGCGAGCTATTGACCCTGAGCGACCCAAACAGGAAACAGATGTCGCAAAGATGTAAGACGAGGTATCACGACGGGAAGGCAGTGCGCACCAAAAGTGCGCACCGATACAGCGTTGTTACTTTTCTGCCCTAGATCAGGGCATCTGTACCTCGATGGTACCGCCCGCAGTCACTTCGACGGTGGTGGTACCGGGGGCAACGTCCGGAGTCACGGCATCGCTGGCAGCTTTCATCGCCGACATGCGCAGCATCGGCAGCGGCTGGGGTACGCCACTGGTGCCCAGGTCCAGGTTGACGATGCGATAGCCCGAGCCACCCAGGGCTTCGGTGGCCAGCTGGGCACGCGCCTTGAAGGCGGCCACGGCGTCCTTGAACAGGGCATCCTCCTGCTGCTTGCGGGTGCCATCGGCAATGGTGAATTGCAGGTTGCCCATCTTCAGGTTGCCCAGCAACTCGCCGGTCAGCTTGGACAGGGCAGCGAAGTCGGCGCTTTCCAGACGCAGTTCGCCGCGCTCGCGCCAGGCATTGATGGCGCGGCCCTGGTCTTCGTAGACCGGGTAAGTGTTGCGATTGCCCAGGGAAACGTCCACGCCGGCGACCTTGCGCGCCTGTTCCAGGGCGGCGTTGAGGGTCTTGGTGGTGTCGCTGGCCAGGGCCGCCGGATCCTGGCCCTGGCTTTCGGTGTAGAGCATGACCTGCATGCGGTCGCGCGGCACCTCACGACTGACCTCGGCCCTCAGGCTGATTTGGTTGTAGCGCGCTTCGTCGGCCTGGGCGCCGGTGGCGAGCAGGGTACTGAACAGGGCGGCGCCCAGCACGAGCGGGCGTAGGGAAGGGGTCATGGTGTTCTCCTGGTTGGCAGTACGACAGCGGTGTGACCGCGGACCCGGCGGATGGTGCGTCGCTTTGCCGCGTCGGCGGCTGCGGACGGATACCCATCGCTATAATGCCAAGTCTGCTCTGACCGGCAGGTCCCTCGGGGCTGCCGTCTCGATCGTTTCTTGCGCCTGGAACCTCGCATGTTCTCCTTGCCCGTTCAATGGTTGTCCGCCAATCGCCAGAATCTCGGGCGCCTGGTCCTTATCCGCGTGCTGGTACTGGCCGCCCAGGCCGGCTCGGTGGGTATCGCCCGGCTGTCGGGCATCGTCCAGCTGCCCTGGACGGCCCTGGCCATCACTCTGGGCGTCTCGGCGGTGCTCTGCCTGTTCGCCGCCCTGCGGCTGACCCGCCCCTGGCCGGTCACCGAGCAGGAGTACGCCGCGCACCTGGGTTGCGACCTGGCCATTCACAGCGCCCTGCTGTATTTCGCCGGCGGACCCACCAACCCCTTCGCCTCCTATTACCTGGTGCCCCTGACCATCGCCGCGGCCACGCTGCCCTGGCTCTATACCCTGGTGCTGGCGGCCCTGACCCTGGCGGTCTTCTCGCTGATGCTGCTGTCCTACGAGCCGCTGCACCTGCTGGTGGCCAACGATGGCGCGGTGCTCAGCTACGGCATGTGGCTGAGCTTCGCCCTGTCCGCCGCCGTCATCACCCTGTTCGTCGCGCGCATGGCCACCGCCCTGCGCGAGCAGGAAAGCCTGCAGGCCCAGCGCCGCGAGCAGGCCATGCGCGATCAGCAACTGCTGGCCGTGGCCACCCAGGCCGCCGGCGCCGCCCACGAGTTGAGCACGCCGCTGTCCACCATGAGCGTGCTGCTCAAGGAGCTGCAGCAGGAGTACGCCGGCCAGCCGACCCTGAGCGAAGACCTGGCGCTGTTGCAGGCCCAGGTCGGGCAGTGCAAGCAGACCCTGCAGCAACTGGTACGCGCCGCCGAAGCGGACCGCCGCCAGACGGTGCAGGAGCAGACCGCCGTGGAATGGCTGGAGGCGACCATGGATCGCTGGCACCTGATGCGACCGGAAGCCACCTACAGCTTCGAGGTGGTCAGTCTGGGCACGCCGCCGCGCCTGACGCCGCCGGTCGAACTTACCCAGGCACTGCTGAATCTACTCAACAACGCCGCCGACGCCTGCCCGGAAAACCTGGCCATCCGTCTGCACTGGGACGCCCGCGAATTGTGCCTGTCGATTCGTGATCACGGTGCCGGAGTGCCCCTGGCCATTGCCGAGCAGCTCGGCAAGCCCTTCTTTACTACCAAGGGCAAGGGCTTCGGCCTGGGCCTGTTTCTCAGCCAGGCCAGCGTCACCCGCGCCGGCGGCACGGTGAAGCTCTACAATCACGAAGAAGGCGGCACCCTGACCGAATTGCGCCTGCCGCGGCACTACGCCCTGGCGTGAATGCCTGGAGAATTCTATGACTGACGACCTCAACAGCGGTTTCGACGACCAGCCCCACATCCTGCTGGTCGACGACGATCCCACCTTTACCCGGGTGATGGCCCGCGCCATGGACCGCCGCGGTCTGCGCGTGTCCATCGCCGACAGCGCCGAGGAAGGCCTGCAACTGGCCAAGGAAGACCTGCCGGACTACGCCGTGCTCGACCTGAAGATGGAAGGCGACTCGGGGCTGGTGCTGCTGCCCCAGCTGCTGGAGCTGCATCCGGAGATGCGCGTGGTGATCCTCACCGGCTACTCCAGCATCGCCACCGCGGTGGAAGCCATCAAGCGCGGCGCCACCAACTACCTGTGCAAGCCGGCCGATGCCGACGACGTCCTGGCTGGCCTGCTCGCCCAGCACGCCGATCTCGACACCCTGGTGCCGGACAATCCCATGTCGGTGGACCGCCTGCAGTGGGAGCACATCCAGCGGGTGCTGTCCGAGCACGAAGGCAACATCTCGGCGACCGCACGCGCCCTGGGCATGCATCGCCGAACTCTGCAGCGCAAGTTGCAGAAGCGTCCGGTCCGCCGCTGAGAACCTATTCAAAGTCGGCTGCGCGTCGGCCAATCAGCGTCGAAAAGACCTTCGGAATGCTCATTTGACACTCGTAAACCCGAGCGCGGGTCCGATCCGCTTCCTCAGGTCTTTTTGCCTTGTTTGGCTTTAGCTCGCGCGACTTTGAACAGGCTCTTTCTGCTCGCCATCGCCCACGGTAGCGTGGGCGACAAACTGTTACATTGTTTCAGTCAGAATTCATTCAGGCTTTCCGGCATAGGCTGTGCAAGCGTCTCCTTGAGCAGTCCCTGAGAGTCCGAGCATGTCCGAATCCGCCGTACCCGTGCCCTCCGTCTACGGTGCTTCCCGTGGGCATTTCCTGGCCCGCGTCTGGGCCCTGATCACCCCCTACTGGCGCAGCGAAGAGAAAGGCAAGGCCTGGCTCCTGCTGTCCGTGGTCATCGCCCTGTCCCTCGCCGGGGTCGGCCTGTCGGTGGCCCTGAACACCTGGTACCGCTACTTCTACGATGCCCTGCAGAATCGCGATCTGGCCGCCTTCATCCGGCTGATGCTGTA
>Ga0157369_10003183_pt1 | contig 19583 bp, 15 predicted proteins | sample C25metaG_FD_113461 | JGI IMG/M metagenome (GOLD analysis project Ga0157369, IMG submission 113461) | Corn rhizosphere microbial communities from Kellogg Biological Station, Michigan, USA - C2-5 metaG | ecosystem: Host-associated > Plants > Roots > Rhizosphere > Soil | place: USA: Michigan...
CCAGCGGCGTCATCTTCTCGACGAAGCCGAGATCGAAGCCGCGCTCGACCAGACCGGCGAGCGCGATCTTGGCGATCGCGGCGTGGCAGGGCAGGGTGATGCGCTTGTCCTGCACCTTCTCGCCGATCCAGGTGATGGCGGTCGTGCCTTCGGCAGCGTCGCCGATGAATATCGCGAAGCTTGGGATCAGCGCTTTCGAGAACAGCTCGTTCTGATCGTCGCCGATGATGAAAAGCGCATCGGGCTTGGCTGCTTCGAGCTGCGTGCGTAGCGCCGCGAAGCCTTGGGTGACGCGGCGCGCGTAATCTTCCAGCACGGCCGGTGTTTCCTGCGCCAGTTCCGGCGGCTGCGGCACGTTCCCGGCGAGGCCGCGATACACCTCCGGCCAATGCGCGGCGCCGACGAACATCGACGGCGCGTGCGAGGAGGCGAGGCCAAGGACGACGGGCACGGGGCTACGTCCTATGACGCAAGTTGCAGCGGACGGTAGTGATTGCCTTTGGTCACCGGCGCCAAGCCGCCGGCGATGCGCGTCCAGCTTTCGGCGCCATCCTCGCTCGCATAAACGATGCCGTCGGTATCGCCGGCAAAGAGCGTGAAACCGTCCTTATAGGCGGCCAAGCTCATCGCCTCGATATTGGGGCGGCGATCGGCGGGCAGGCCTTTGCTGGCATCGCTCCAGGTGACGCCGCGATCGGTCGAACGGGCGATCGTCGCGCGCGCATTCTTCGATTCACGCCAAGTGCCGGGATTCTCGCCGGCGCCGGCCATGAACATGGTGTTGCCGTCGCGCGGCGAGACGATGAGGTGATCGGGATAGCCGATGGCGAAGCTGTTATCGACGATCAGTGTCCAGGTCGCGCCGGCATCGGTGCTGCGATAAAGCCCCATGCCGGTCGTCATATAGAGCTCGGCCGAATTCTCGGGATGGACGACGACGAGATGGATGTCGCGATAGGTCCAATCACTCGGCTTCGAGTAATCGTCGAGCACGAGCCAATTCGCGCCGCCATCGGTCGTCTTCAAGAGATCGCCTTGCTCGACACCGGCATAGATGACGTTCGGATCGCGCGGATCGATTGTCATGGTCTTCACATGCGCCTGATGTGGCGGGCTCGGGAACGACCATTTATCGCGGCCCTTGGTCTCTTTGACGCCGGGCTGTTCGATCCAGCTCTTGCCGTAATCGTCGCTGCGGAACATCGAGGCGGGCTCGGTGCCGGCATAGAGCGCGACCTTGTCGCCGTGATGTGTATAGCCGACGCAGAACACCTGGTTGATGGTGATGCCGTCGGAGCGCTTCTCCCAGGTGAGGCCGTTATCCCCGCTGAAGTAAAGCCCGCCCGAATGCATGCCGGCGAAGACGCCGCCGCGTTTCGGCTCGACCATGATCGAGCTGCAATGATGGCCGTCGAGCACGCGGCCGCGATCGGTCCAAGCCGCGCCCGGCCCGCTGCGCTCCAAGAGATTGATGCCCTTGAGCGTCGCAACGAGCAGGCGCGTCGGCGCCGCATCGCCGCGGTTGAGGTTCTGACCGTTCGGCGAGAGGCATGCGATCATGCGATGGTCTCCTATTTGCCCAATCGCTTATTTGGGCGGTCTGTCATTTGGCGAGGGGCTTGCCGCCATATTCGCTGACGGCTTCGGCTTTGCCCTTCGTGGTGTCCCAGCGCACCATGACGACGTTCTTGCCGCCGATGCCGCGCTGCGGATTGGCGACGAAATCATAAGGCCCGTCGACGCCGGTCCAACCCTTCAGATGGATCATATACTCGTGCAGCTTGGGACCGGTGACCTCGGGGCCGAGTTTCTTGATCGCGGCCACCAGCAGCATCGCGGGGTCCCAGGCGCTGATCGTAAGCATATCAGGTTCGGCGCCGGCAGCGGTCAAAGAAGTGGTCAGGATGGCGACCGCTTCCTTGGTTGCCGCATCGGTCGGCGCGCCGGTGCCGTAATAGGAGACGGCCGGAAAGATCAACTCCGGCGGCAAGATAGGGGCATATTGCTTGAGGAAAGCGCCGGTGAGATTGCCCGGCGAGGTGACGGTCGGCAGGTCGAGCCCCATATCCTTTGTGCCGCGGAAGAGCGTGCCGGCGTTGCCGCCGGTCGCCCAGGCGACCACGAAATCGGGCTTGGCGCCTTTGATCACGGCCATCTGTGCCGCGGTGCTCGCATCGCCGGGCGAGAAATGCTGCTGGGTGACGAGCTCGATGGACTTGTTCTCCGGCAGCGCGAGCGCCGCCTTCAACGCACGCTCGGCGTCCTGGCCGCCGGCATCGGTCGAGAAGATGGTCGCGAGACGATGGAGGCCGCGCTCGCGGAAATACCGCATCGCGACCACCATCTGCGAATCATAGGACATCAAGGTGAGGAATTCGTAGCCGCCCGCCGGTGCGATGCCGCCATTAGCGAGGCAATAAAGGACCGGCCCGTTTTGTTGAACCAGCGGGGCGATGGCGCCGCAGGCATTGGGGCTGGATGAGCCAAGGATTACCGGCACGTTCTTCGCAATCAGGCCTTGTGCGAGCTGGACCGCGGTTTGCGGGCTCGATCCGTCATCGGTGACGACGAAGGAGAGCGGACGGCCATGGATGCCGCCATGCTGATTCACGTAAGTCTCGATGGCTTTCAGCGATTTGAGCTGTGTTCCGCCGACGAAGGCGAGATAGCCCGAGAGCGAGAGGATCGTATTGATCTGGTAGGGCTCGGCCGCGCGCGTGCCCGGTACCGCGAACATGGAAACCGCAATCAGGGGCAGGACCAAAAAGCGCGTAAGTTTCATTTGCCGAATCCTCCACTCGCGTCAGGTTCTTCTTTTGATGGCGCCGAAACGCTAGACGCCGGCTGTCCGGCTGTCAATCAGAATAGCCCGGTTTACTGGACTTATTGGCCTCGGTGTTATACAGTGCATAACATATGCAACTCGCCGATTTGATCGATACCGAAGCCGGAACGCTGAGCCGCGCGAGCTTTGCGAGCGAGGAGATTTTCCGTCGCGAGCTGGAGCGCGTTTTCGCCCGTGGATGGAATTTCGTCGGTCATACCAGCCAATTGCCGAAGAACGGTGATTTCTTCCTGTCGCGCTGCGGCACCGAGACGGTGATCGTCTCGCGCGACGAGAAGGGCGCGATCAATGTGCTGCTCAATAGCTGCCGGCACCGCGGGATGCCCGCCTGCCGCTATGATTCGGGGAACGGCAACGGCTTCATCTGCTCCTATCACGGCTGGTCCTATGGGCTCGACGGTGCGCTGACCGGCGTGCCGAAATTCAAGGAGCGCTATCAGGGCAAGCTCGAGCGCGAGAAATGGGGCCTCGTCCGCGCGCGGGTGACGGAGTTCTACGGCTCGATCTGGGCGAGTTTCGACGAGACCGCGCCGTCCTTCGAGGATTATCTCGGTCCCGACATGCAATTCTATCTGCGCGCCCTGCTGCAGGGGCCGGATGGCGAGGATGACGGCTACGAGGTGATCGGCGGAATCGTCAAATGGCAGGTGGCGTGCAATTGGAAATTCGGCGCCGAGAATTTCGCTGGCGACCATTATCACGGCTACAGCCATATCTCGGTCGAGCGGCTGTCGGTCGGCCTCTCAGGCAAGACCTCGCGGCATAATTTTGCCGGCGTGAAGGTGAAGCAGCAGCCGACGTTTCTCGCCGATCCCGCGCGCGGTCATACCATCCGCGCCAGTGTCTTCGCCGCGCTTGCGCCTTACGACGATCAGGAAGCCGCCTCGGCCGAGGTCAACGACTACTATCGGCAATGCCATGAGAAGCGGCAGCAGCGTCTCGGCGACAAGTCGCGACTGTTGATCCGAGGCGGCGTGATCTTTCCGAACACGCATTTCAACAGCGCCGGCCGCACGACGATCGGGCTGTGGCTGCCGCTCTCCGCCGGGCGAACCGAGGTATGGCGCTGGCTTTTCGTGCCGCGCAACGCGCCCGCCGCGGTGAAAGACACGCTGCGCGAATATTACCTGCGCTATGCCGGACCCGCCGGCATGGTCGAGCAGGACGATATGGAGAATTGGACCGCGGCGCAGCGCGGCGCCGAAAGCCTGGTCTCGCGCCGCTATCCGTTCAACTACCAGCTCGCGATGGGGCTGGAGCGGCGTTCGCGTCCCGATGAATGGCTCGGCAAGGACGTGACGATCACCGAAGATGTGACCGAGCACAATCAGCGCGCCTTCTACGCTCACTGGGCGCGGCTTGTCGCCGACGAATCATGAGCGCCGATCCGTGAGCCAGGATCGGGACAGCGCGCTCGACCGGCTATTGCTCGAAGCCGAGGTAGAGCGCTTCTTGAGCGCGGAGGCCGAGCTGCTCGACGAGCGGCGTTTCGATGATTGGCTCGCGTTGCTGCATGACGACCTCCATTATTGGATGCCGATCGCGCGCAACGTCCGTTTCAACCAGCCCGAGCTCGAATACACGCGCGAAGGCGCCGAGGCGAATTGGTTCGACGAGGGCAAGGACACGCTGAAGAAGCGCGTGCTGCAGATCCAGGGCGGCGATCATTGGGCCGAGGAGCCGCGCTCGCGCACGACGCATCTCGTCGCCAATGTGCGCGTCGAATCCGTCGAAGGGAACGATATCACCGTGAAGAGCCGCTTCATCGTCTGCGGCTTTCGCCTGGAGCATGATGTCGATCTCTTCATCGGCAAGCGCGTCGATGTGCTGCGCCGCGAGCAGGGCGCACTGAAAGTGCTGCGCCGCTCGATCTATCTCGATCAGAGTGTGCTGTTGTCGCGCAACCTGACGACGTTCTTCTGAGATGCCGGTAAAGAAGCGGCGCGCCGCACCCGAAGCGGCCGACGGGCTGGGCACGAGCCTCGACTTCCTCATCCGCGATACGCGTCTGCGGCTCTACAAATATATCGAGAACCGCATCGCCAAGCAGGGCATTCCGCTGCGCGTCTGGTTTCCGCTGCGCGTGCTCTACCGAAACGAAGGCATCACCCAGCGCGAGCTCGGTCAGATGCTGGGTTTCGGCGACGCCCACGCCGGGGTGATCGTCGGCGTGATGCAGCGCCACAAGCTCGTCGCGCGCGAGCCGAGCCGTATCGACAAGCGCCGCCTCAACCTCTATCTGACACAAGAAGGGCGCAAGAAGACGCAGCAGACGCTGCGCGAGATGCGCCGGATCAATGCCAAGATCACCGCCGGTTTCACGGCGGCCGAGCGAGAATCGTTCCATGCGCTGCTGACCCGCGCGCATGAAAACCTGGCCGAGCCGTAAGCTTCGCGACGGCCTGAAGGGGAGGGTGAGCTGATGTCGAATACGCGGCGGTCCCGTTTCGTCATGGTCGACGGCGTGAAGACGCATTACACCGAGAGCGGCGGCGACGGGCCGGTCATCCTCGCGATGCATGGCGGCGGTCATGGCTCGTCGGGCGAGGCGGGGCTCGGACGGTTATTGGAGCTGCTTGGCGATCGCTATCGCCTCATCGGCCTGGATTCGATCGGCGGCTATGGCGAAACCGACACGGTGGCGATGCGCCATGGCTTGCAAAGCCGCGTCGATCATATGGCCGCCTTCGCCGACGCGCTCTGCCTCGACCGCTTCACCATCATGGGCAATTCGCAAGGCGCGTGGTGCGCCGCCCGCTATGCGATGACGTATCCCGAGCGCATCGACAATGTCGTGTTGTTGAGCAGCATCACCATCGGCGGGGCGATGGGGCTCAAGGCGCCACGCGGCGAAGGCCACAAGCTGCTGAGCTCTTATAACGGCACGCGCGAGTCGATGGTGCGGCTGATGCAAGGTCTCGCGGCGCGGCCGGAAGTCATCACAGACGTGCTGGTCGATCTGCGCCAAACAGCGGCGACGCGGCCGGGCGCGATGGAGGCTTTCGCTGCCTCGGAGAAGTCGATCGCCGCGGTACGCACCGATCCGGTGGCCACAGCGCTGTTCGACATGCGAGAGAGTCTGCCGGCACTGGCGAAGAAAATCCCGACAATCTTCATCTGGGGCGAGGGCGATATCTTCGCCGCGCCATCGCATGGCCGCGAGCTCGAGGCGCTATTGCCCGATATCAAATTTCATTGGGTCAAGAATGCCGGCCATCAGGTCCAGACCGACCAGCCCAAGATCGTCGCCGAGATCATCGACAATCTGATCAAGCAGAAGCAGCCGCGCTAGCTAGCAGGCTGTTGAAAGAGACTTCAAACGCGTCATTGCGAGGAGGCCGAAGGCCGACGTGGCAATCCAGGAAATCGCGATTTCCGCTATTTTTTCTGGATCGTCACGGCCGCTTTGCGGCCTCGCGATGACGAAGGGGTAACTTCTCCTTGGTAGGAAGTGATCGGTTCGGAGCGCTCGATATATTCGCAACACAGATGCTCATGCGAACGGCTGAGAACAAGAGCGACGATCTCCTGCTCGAGGGAGCAGATGGTGGTCGTCCTCAAATTACTCGAGCGAAAGCTTAGCGGTAATTGGCGGCGACGCGGGTCATCGCTTGCCCGCCGAAATGGGTCCACCAGCCATCCTCGTTGATCGAGTAATAGGGATGGTAGTAGCTCACGGTCCGCGCGGGCACGATGTCGCCGCGCAGATTGTCGAGCAGTAGCGGCTCGCCATCCACGTAAACCGCGAGCACGGCGTGATCGAGGCTGATCGCGGCATCGCGCAGCACGACCATGCGCATCGCCTCCGCCGGCACGCCGGCAGCGCGCAGCAGCAGATATTTGGCGATCGCGTAATCCTGGCACTGACCGCCATAGCGCAAAAATTCGAACGGGCTTTCCCAATACATCGAGCGGTGCCAGTTCACCCTCGTCGGGACATAAGGGTGGCTGTTCATCGCCTGATTGGCGATCTCGATCTGCTGGGGCAGATCGAGGCCGCGCAGCTGGTCGATCAGGCTCTGCCACTCGGCGGGAACGCAATGCGTGTCATAGCGCGATTCGCAGACATGCTGCGCATCGCTGCGCTCGGCATCGGCGCGTGCCAGCATGTCGGTCCATTGCTTGAAGCGCCAAATGCTCTGCGAATAGACCTCGCTCGAGCCGAAAAGCGACGCGTGCCTGGCGTAGCTGTAATCCTGTTCGTAGCTGGAATCGGTGGCCGGTGTCCGAGCGGCAAAAGACGGAACGGCCCCCAGGCAGGCGGCCGCGAAGGCGCAGCCCGCGAATATCGATTTACCAAACATCTCCATGCCCTCATTCGGCAACCCCGCTATCCGCGCGCTTGCGGACCGGAGGCTTTGCGTCGCCGGGTTGCCCCGGCTTTGCGTTTGTCGTGACGGCGTCCACAGCGGACTTCACCGCACCCAGTGCGTGCACGGCGATTAGACGCTTTGACGAATGAACGAATCGTTGCACGGCGATCGGCTACAGCGAGATGTCATGCAGAGCGCCGCGATCTCGCCGTTTAGCGCTTGATATCGCGCGGGATTCTCACGGGATAGGTCGATGCGTGCGCGAGTGTAGGCGTGAGGCACTGTCGCGCCGCGTGTGGCGCCTGGCTCTACTCTGTCGCGAAAATGTCCCGAAGGTTTCAGTTGCTTGTCAGATAAGTTGAAGACGTGACTTTATGCGTCGAGTCGGATTGTGCCGAAACGCCGCAACACCAAGGAATGAGCCGGATTCTGCGGGTAAATCCGCGTGAGGCTGCGGGAAAGCGGATCACTGTCATTTTTCGGAAAAATGAACGCAATACGGTGTCGCGAGTCACGACCGGCGAAGTATTCCGAATAGGTCCTTATCCGAGATGTACCCACCGCTGCGTTGTCGCCTCTCCGCCGTTGCGCTGCTGGCTTGGCGTGGCTCAGTTGGAGCACTCCTGCTCGCCGGCACGTCTTGCACCCATCCGCAGCCAGCGCCTTCCGCGGGCATCGATCTTTCGACCATCACGGATATGGTCAAAGCCTTCGATGTCGATTGGATCGCCGGCATGTCCTGCGGCCTCGTGCCGTTGCAAACCGCGCCGCCGAAAGCCCCGAGGAGCGCTAGGGCGTACGCCGTTGTCTCGCGCCGCTGGCGGAAGGGTTGGTAAAGCGGGCATTGCCGAGACCGGTGCCGATGGTCAGGATTCCCCAGCGCTTCGCATCGGCCATGTTCGGTACCTGACTCAGTCCCTGCAGGACGGCGTCGTTGTGGATGAGGATCATCGGTTGCTCGCCGTTGATGATCGGCAACGCCTTCGCCAGCTCGGTCGCGAGATTGAAATGATCGCTCTCCCAATTGCCCGGGAGGTTCTGTCCGCCCGCCTTGATCGAGCCGTCGCTGTTGATGATTCCCGGGCAGCCGATGCCGATGAATGGCGCAAGCCGCAAGCGGCGTTTGCTGGCGTGCCGGGCCAGGTTGCGCAAAGCGCCGCTCAGCCGCTCGACGGCGCGCGTCCGCGACGGTGTTTCATCATCGGCATGGCGCCATTTCTTGGATAGGACGACCGTGCCTTCGGAAAGCGCACCTTGCTTTTGACCGAAGCGGAAGGTGACCAGACCCACGCGCACATTCGTTCCGCCGATATCGGCGGCGAGGATCGCGTCATGACCGGCGAGCATCCATTTCGGCACGAGCTGAAGCGCGCCGATCATGGCAGCTTCATCGACATGCTCCCGGATCGGCATGAGTTGAACTTTCGTGCCGTCACGCTTCAGCTCGATCGCGGCGCGACCGATCACCAGCTCGCCGACGCGGCTACCGCGAAAACCCCCGCCGATCGCGATGCGCTCGGTGCCGCTCCAATCCTTCAGCCGTAGAAAGCGGGTGATGACCGAGGCGAACTCGGTCGAGAACGCTTCGATGACCCCCAGCACGAGACCCGAGGCTTCGAGCTTCTCGGAATCGAGGAATTTCGCCAGGTTCTTTTTGTTCAGGGCTGTCTCGGGCGCATCCGCGAGCGGATCGTCCCCCGCGCGGGCGCTCGCCTTACGCCAATCATCGAGAATCGCGGCGAAAGCGCCCTTGTTGGCGCGATCGCCATATTGCTCCGCGCCGTCGCGGAGCTGCGCACCATAGGTATCGACACGCACGCGCGGCAGCGCGGCCGCGCCATGCGGGGATATGTGGGTTTGTGACGATTTCTTCTTTGTCTTGCGTGAGGCCATGGCCCCGGAGAAACGGCATCGCGCTGCAAAGGTTGCGCTTCGTGCGGCCCGCCGCACGGCCGGCTACCAGCGGTGGAGCGGCATCATCGGCAAATACCTGCCGCGCGCCTCGGCGGATGTCGAAGCGAAGGTCTAGCCTGGCATGGAAGGCTTAGGTGGGGCGGGGTATGCCGCCCTCACCACTTGCAGCGAAGGCCCTCGGCGAACGCATTCTGCCATTCGGCGCCGGGCGGCACGATGCCGTCATAGGGACGGATTTGCGAATGGGTCTTGGGGTCGAGGCCGGGCGGCATCTCGCCGCGCTCGACCGCGTGCGTCGCTTCGAGCAGCATGCGGCGCATCGTCACGATCGCGCGGTCGCTGGTGCCGAGATATTCGGCCGAGCGATCGACGATCGGGCCCATCCCTTCCTGGATCGCGAAGTCCTGCGTGTTGACGCCGTCGATGCCGGTATAGGTCTGTGTCTTCTGGAGCTGGCGATCGATGAGATAGTCGTTCGACGGGTTGCGCTTCAGCGTGAACGTGCCGGGGATCAGATCCTCCTGGCCGCGGCCGGAATGATGCTCGTGCGCCTCGAAATATTCGGGCGACATCGGGAAGGCCGGATCCGAGCTGTAGCACCAATTGTAGACATTGGTCTGCTCGTCATCGATCGGCACCCAGAGATGCCCGTCGAGCTGTGGCACTTCGTTGCGGCCTTGCACGCCGTTGATACCGCCGCGCATCTGCTGCGCCGGCATCATGTACTGATAGACGCGCACGTAGTTGCCGTCATCGCCGAGCCGGCGCGTCGAGATATAGGAATAGCCGTAATCGCTGCGCAGCACTTCGAGCTGCGGTGCGCGATCGCGCTGACGCGGCAGCGATTTGTTGGCGAGGTTGAGATTGTGCAGGTAGGAGGAATGCGCCGTGTCGAGGCCGCCTTCGAGGCCTTGCAGGTAATTGCACGCCTCATAGGTCTTTGAGATGTGGCAATGCGTCGACGGCGCGCGCATCCATTCGTAATCGGGGAGCGCGGGCACCTTGTCCGCTGCACCCAGATAAGCCCAGATTACGCCACCGCGCTCGAATGTCGGGTAATGCTTGATCTTGATGTTGTTCTTCATCGGGCTCGAAGCCGGCTCGCTCGGCAGATCGACGCAATTGCCGTCGACGTCGAATTTCCAGCCGTGATAGACGCAGCGCAGCCCGCATTCCTCATTGCGGCCGAAGAACAAGGGCGCGCGGCGATGCGGGCAATACGCATCGACGAGGCCGACGCGGCCGTTGGTGTCACGGAAAGCGAGCAAATCCTCGCCGAGCATCCGCACGCGCAGCGGCGCGCCGTCGGACTCAGGTAGCTCCACCGAGAGGCAGGCAGGCTGCCAGTAGCGGCGGAAAAGCTCGCCCGCCGGCGTGCCGCGACCGACACGGACCAAACGCTCGTTATCCTCACGGCTCAACATCGTCCGTCTCCACGATCTTTAATGGCGTGCCCATATCGTAGGCCCGCTATTGGAGAGGACGCAAGATCAGCTCAGGGTGCGATCGCCTTTTTGGCGCGGTCGACCAGCGCCGGTGGCAGGTTCATCAGCTTGGCCATCAAACTCGCCAGCTCTTCGCCGGAAACCGGCGCGACGTCGACGCCAAGCTTTTTCGCATCTGCGAGAAAGGCGGGGTCCTCCATCGTCGCCGCATAGGCGGCACGCAGCGCGGCGACACGGTCGGCCGGCACTTTGGGCCCGACCGCCGTGGGCTTGCCGATCGTGTACGGCGCCGAGAACAGTTCGAGCAGGGCTTTATCATCGCTGTTGCTACCGAGATCGGCGAGCAGCGGCACGTTCGGCAGATCGGGCGTGCGATTGCCGATCAGTACCAAGACGTGGATTTTGCCGGCCTTGTACCAATCATAGGTGTTGCCCTGGCCGCTGAACCAGGTGTCGCCGGCATCGCCCTCGACCTCGCCTTGCTCCAGCGCGTGCTCGACGCCGGCGGCGCCGCCATAGCCGGTGACGACGCGGAACTTCGTCTTCAATACGTAATTCATCACGCGCGGATAGATCGCGCCGAGCGCCATCGGCGACGGAGCGCCGATCACCGCCGTCGTATGCTTGGCATCCTCGATCGTCTTCACCGGCGATTTCGTCGTGATGATCACGTCGCCGACCTCGCGCGTCATATTGCCGATCCAGTTGAAGCGTGCCGGGTCGACTTTCACGTCGCTTTGGCCGAGCGCTTTGATCAGCGGCAGCATGTTGTGGAGATTGGCGAGCACCGTGCCGTCCTGCGGCCCGATATTGTAGACGTAATTCGCCGCCAGCATGCCGGTCGCGCCGGCGAGATTCTCGACCACGATCGTCGGATGGCCGGGAATATGGTCGCTGAGATGGCGCGCCAGCAGCCGCGCGTGATTGTCGTAAGGCCCGCCGGCCGGTGTCGCGACGATCAGCCGGATCGTATGGCTGCCGTAAAAATCGCTGATCGCATCCGCCTGCGCCGGCGGCGCGAGGCCGAGCCCGGCAAGGATCATCAGCAACGCAGAAAGGATGTATCTCATTACTAGCCTCGTACGCCCAGGCGGATGCCGCAGAGTCGCGCCAGGAAGGCGGCGCCGGTCGTCACCAGCATGACGACGACCGACACGACCGCCGCGTCTTCCCAGCGGCCATCGACCATATAATCGAGCTGCAGCAGCGACAGGGTCTTCGATGTGTTGGAGGAGAGAAGGGCGATATTGGCGATATCGCGCGACGCCGCGATGAAGTTGATGACCCCGACGAGCACGAGGGTTGGCATCAGGATCGGCAGGATGATATGGCGGAAGCCATACCACCAGGACGCGCCGCAAGTCCGCGCCGCTTCTTCGAGCGCCGCGCCGAGCTGAAGGATCGTCGTTTTCAGGATCTGGGTGCCGAGCGTCATGCCGGCGATCACCATGGCGAGCATCATCAGCGCGACGCTGCCATAGAGCAGCTTGAGCACCGGATTGCCGAGGAAGACATAGAGCAGGCCGACGCCGAGCAGGATGCCGGGAATGGCGAAGGGCAGCCAGGAGAGGAAATCGAGCAGATTGCGGCCGAGATAGCGCGATCGCACGGTGAAATAGGCGGCGAGCGAGCATAGCACGATGGCGCCGAGCGCCGTGCCGGCGGCGACGATCAGCGTATTCATCAGCGAATGGGTGAAGAAATCGTCGTTGAGCACCGAGCCCCAATGCGATGTCGTCCAGGGCGAGGCGATGTTGAAGAAGCCGAAGAGCTTCATGAACGACGCCGTGACGAGGAAGGTCACGGGCAGCACGGTGATCGTCAGCGTCAGCAGCGCGACGAGGCAGAAGATCGGCCAGCGCCAGCGTCCGAGCGGCGTCGGCTGGCTGCGCTCGCGGCCGGTGATCGAGGTGTAGTCGGTGCGGGTCGCCAGCCAGCGATGCAGCGCGATCAGCGGCGTGATGATGATGAAGCCGATCACCGCCAGCGCCGTCGCCGAGGCGAATTCCGGCGGCACTTGCGCGACGAGGACATAGATCTTCGTGCCGAAGACCCAGAAGTTGAAGGGCGGACCGAGCACCATCTCGATCTCGAAGGTCTGCATCGCGCGGATAAGCGAGAGCACGAGCACGGTGAGAATGCCGGGCGCGACGGCCGGGATGACGATGCGCGTCAATGTCATCCAGCGTCCGGCGCCGGAGCAGCGCGCCGCTTCCTCGAACGCCGCGTCGAGGTTGCGGAAGAGCGGCGTCAGCAACATCACTTTGATGGAGAGCGAGCTGCTGCTGATATGCGCCCAGACGATGCCCCAGAAGGAATAGATGTCGAAAGGCTCCTTGCCGATGAGGGCCAGCGCGATCTGATTCAAGAGCCCGTTCTGCGGGCCGAGCAGCACGATCCAGCCGAGCGTCACCGAAAGCGACGGCAAGAAGAAGGTGATCCAAAAGGCGAATTCGAAGGTGCCGCGCAGCGGCAGATCGGTGCGCGCGAGCAGCCAGGCGAGCAGCACCGCGCTCGGCAGCGAGATCGTCTCGTTCGCGACCAGGACCTTCGCGGTATTCCGCACCGCGCTGAGCATCGTCGGATCGGTGAAAGCGGCGCGCCAGCCGTCGAGGCCCCAATTTCGCGCCCCGCCGATCGGCCCGACGACGAAACTGTCGACGAGGATTACCAGCACCGGATAGAGCACGAACAGCCCGACGATGCCGAGCACAACCAGGAACACCGCATATTGCGGGTCGATCGTGCGTCTCGGTTGCGATAGGGCCGGTTGCGGCAGGGCTGGCGAAGTGCTCGCCATCACGCGACTCCGCTGGATTTTGCCCAGAGCCGCGCGGCGTTGGGCTCGATCGCGAGCGCGATCTTATCGCCGGGCGCGGCGTCGCTGCCCGCCGGCAGATAGACGCAAAGCGCGCTGGCGCCGATCTTTACCTCGCATTCGGAGCGCTCGCCCTGATACAGCACCGCCTCGACGATGCCGTGCAACGCGCCCGCTTGCCCATTGGCGAGATGGATCGCTTCCGGCCTCAGCGAGATTTCGACCTCGCGATCGGCGGCGAGATCGAGCCCGGGCGGTACCGCGCATTCGATCACGGCATTGCCGTCGGCGGCGAGCGCGACCGCGGCGCGGCCGGCGGCAAGCGATTTGACGCGGCCGGGCAGGGTCACCGACTTGCCGAGGAAGTCGCGCACGAAAGGCGTCGCCGGCTGCTCGTAGAGAACGCGCGGCGCGCCGATCTGCTCGATGTGACCGCGATTGAGCACGGCAATGCGATCCGAGAGGCTCAGCGCCTCGCTCTGATCATGTGTCACGTAAATTAAGGTGAGGCCGAGCCGCGCCTGCAGCAGCTTCAGCTCGACGCGCATTTGCTCGCGCAATTTCACGTCGAGGTTGCTGAGCGGCTCGTCGAGCAGCAGCAAGGCCGGCTCATGGATCAAAGCGCGCGCCAGCGCGACGCGCTGCTGCTGGCCGCCGCTGAGGCGCGTCGCCGGCCGATCCTCCAGCCCGCCGAGGCCGATCATGGTCAGCGCCGCACGCACGCGCTCGCGGATCGTCGCGGCATCGACACGGCGCACCTTCAGCGGAAAGGCGACGTTCTGCGCGACGGTCATATGCGGCCAGATCGCGTAGGACTGGAACACCATGCCGATATTGCGCTTCTCGGGCGGCAGGTTGATGCCGTCGGCGATCGAGACGACCGGTTTGCCGTCGAAGCGGATCGCGCCGGCATCGGGCTTCTCGAGGCCCGCGACCATGCGCAAGGTCGTGGTCTTGCCGCAGCCGGACGGGCCGAGCAGCGTCAGCGATTCACCTTTGGCGATCTCGAGCGACAGATCCGTGACCGCGGATACCGGGCCGTAGCTCTTGTTGAGCCGCTCGAGTTGAACGAAAGCTTGCGCCAAAGCGCCTCCCTGCTGTCCCGATCTGTTTGCCTCAACGCGCGGGACCTCGGTGAAACTCTATCGTCGCGGCCGATCAACCGTCAACGCAGCATGCGCGAAGCGCAGGACAAAAAAAGCTGCTAGAGTTGTGCAAACGCTGTCGCGGTTCGCCAATCGCGCGGTTTATTTGCGGGAGGAGAACGATGCGTCGACGCGATGGCGGCCGGCGAGCCACCCTGATACGCGGCATCGCCGCGCTGGTAGGGTTGGGCGCGATGCTCGCAGCCGCGCCGCTGGCTTTGGCCGGCGAGGCATCGTGGGACGATGTCGTCAAAGCCGCGAATGCCGAGGGCGAAGTCGATGTACATGGTGGGCCGGGCGAAATGTTCCGCCATATCCTCGTCGACGGTTTTCGCGCCGCTTATCCGAAGATCAAAGTGAATTTCAACGGGCTCAGCGGCCGCAATGCGATCCCGAAGATCGTGCGCGAGCGCCAGGCCAGCATCTACAGCCTCGATGTTTATAACGGCGGCACGTCGTCGATCCTGCAAAGCCTCAAGCCGATCGGCGCGTTCGAGCCGCTGCGCGACGCTTTCCTCCTGCCCGAGGTGCTCGACGACAAGGCCTGGCTCGGCGGACTCGATGCCGGCTGGATCGACAAAGAGAAGAAATATGTGATGGGCTTCGAGGCGACCGTCACGCCGATGCTGTCGGTCAATTGGGATTTCATTTCTCACGACAAGCTCAAAACTTATGACGATCTCTTCCGTCCCGAATTCGCCGGCAAGATCGTGTGGGATGATCCGCGCTTGCCAGGGCAGGGCATCTCTGTCGCGCAACGCTTTCTCGTCAATTACGGCGCCGATTGGCTGAAGCGGCTCTTCGCGCAGCAAAAGATCGCCTATATCACCAATCCGCGGCAGCTTGCCGAATGGGTGGTGGCGGGCAAATACCCGATCGGCATCGGGCTCGCGCCGCAAGAGCTGAAAATCTTCCAGCTGCATGGGCTCGGCAAGAACGTCTCCGATTTCCTCGTTCCCCTTCCGCATCCTTCCCTCGAATACGGCTACGGCACCCTCTCGATGCTCTCGCATGCGCCGCATCCGAACGCGGCCAAGGTCTATATCAATTGGTTGCTGTCGAAGGCCGGGCAGACGGAATGGATCAAGACCGGTGATAACAGCCGCCGGCTCGATGTGCCGGTCGCGGACTCAGCCACAGCGGCTAAGCCCGGAACCGTCTATATCGGCGAGCAGAATGAAGAAAATCTGCCGACTCGCCAGCAGGCCGCGCAGATCGCCAAGCAGAACATTCCCGCGGGGCCGTGACGGACGATCACGCGGGATCAACGAGATAAAGTCGAACGGGGAGATAAACGATGAATGACGGATGGAATTCGGCGCGCTTTGCCTTGCTGGGCATACTGGCATTCGCCGCAATGGCGATTGCGCCGCGGGCTTGGGCCGACACCTGGGATGACACCCTCAAAGCCGCGATCGCCGAAGGCGAGGTCGATGTGCATGGCGGCCCGGGCGAAGTCTTCCATCACATTCTGGTCGACGGATTCCGGAAGGCCTATCCGCAGATCAAGATCAATTTCAGCGGCCTCAGCGGGCGCGACGCGATCCCGAAGATCGTGCGCGAGCGCGCGGCCGGGATCTACAGCACCGACGTCTATATCGGCGGCTCGTCGTCGATTCTGCAGAGCCTCAAGCCGATCCACGCTTTCGCGCCGATCCGGCCTGCCTTCATCCTGCCCGAGGTGCTCGACGACAAAGCGTGGTATGGCGGGCTCGATGGCGGCTGGGTCGACCGCGACAAGACGTTCATTTTCGGCTTCGAAGCGACCGTGACCGAGACGACGGCGGTCAATCGCGACTTCGTCTCGCGCGACTTTCTGAGCACCTATGACGATCTGCTGAGCCCGAAGGTCGCCGGCAAGATCGTGTTTGACGATCCACGCATGCCCGGGCCCGGTCTTGGTGCGGCGCAGCGCTATTTGCTCAATTTCGGCGAGGACTGGCTGAAGCGGCTCTATAGCCAACAAAAGATCACTTACATCGCCAATCCGCGCCAGGAAGCGGAATGGTTGATTAGCGGCAAATACCCAATCGCCATCGGCGCCTCGGCCGACCAGATCGACCGCTTCCACCAGATGGGTCTGGGGAAGAATGTCGTCTCTTTCGAGGCGCCGATGCCGCGTCCGACATTGGATTTCGCTTATGGCAGCGTGGCGTTGATGGCGAATGCGCCGCATCCCAACGCCGCCAAGGTCTATATCAATTGGCTGCTGTCGAAAGCTGGGCAGACCGAATGGGGCAAGATTGGCGGCAACAGCCGGCGGATCGACATCCCTTGGGCCGTGCCGGCGCTCGCGCCCAAGCCGGGCGTCACCTACATCCCCGAGCAGACCGAGGAAAATCTCGCCAATCGCCAGGAGGCGGGGAAGCTCGCCAAGCAATACATCCCGGTCGGGCCCTGAGCCGCTCCAGCAGGTTGTTTCGGCCGCAGCGGTTTTCTATCATATTGATATGCAATGAGTAATAAAGACGAAGATATGCACGACACCGAATTCGATCACGAGCACCTTGGTGAATCGATGTCGGAAGAGCAGCGAGCCGCGCTCGCTGCTTTCATCTGGAGTCAGGAGCACGTCGAGCTCAAGACCGTCGGCATCGATATCGGTAGCTCGACCTCGCATCTGCTCTTCGCCAAGATTCTTCTGCAGCGGCACAATCAGGGACTGTCGGCCCGTTTCGTGGTCGTCGACCGGCAAGTGCTGTGGCGCTCGCCGATCATGCTCACGCCCTTCCTGCCGGATGGGCTGATCGATGCGCAGGCGCTGAAGCAGTTCATCGACAAATCCTACAAAGAGGCCGGCTTCGAGCGCACCGATATTGATAGCGGCGCGGTCATCCTGACCGGTGAGGCAATCAAGCGGAAGAATGCGCGCGCGATCGACGAGCTTTTCGCCGACGAGGCGGGGAAATTCGTCTGCGCCACCGCCGGCCACATCCTCGAATGCCGCCTGGCGGCGCATGGCTCGGGCGCGGTGAAGCTGTCGCGCGATCGCGCGCAAAACGTGCTGCATGTCGATATCGGCGGCGGCACGACCAAGCTGACGCTGATCGAGAAGGGCACGCCGGTGAGCTCGGCGGCTTTCGCGGTCGGCGGGCGCCTTGTTGCGAGAGATGACAAAGGCAAATGGACACGCATCGATGATTCGGCGCGGCTGACGGCCGAGGATCTCGGCTTCGCGCCGACGCCGGAAGCTTTTGCCGATCCGGCGAAGCGCGAAGCGACGGCACAGCGCTTGGCGAAGGTTGCGGCCGATTACGTGCTCGGCGCCAAGCTCGATCCGCTCGGGCAAAAACTGATGCTGACCGAGCCGCTGCGGCGCACGGCCGAGCCGGTGGCGCTGACTTTCTCGGGTGGCGTCTCCGAATACATCTTCGGCACCGAGCCGCAGCAATTCGGCGACATTGCCATGCCGCTGGCGAAAGCCTTGATCAAAGAGCTGACGACGCGCGCCAAGCTGCAACTGATCGATCCCGGCCAGCGCATCCGCGCGACGGTGATCGGCGCCTCGCAATTCACCATCCAGGTCAGCGGCAAGACGATCTATCTCTCCGATCCGTCGATGCTGCCGGTCCATGGCGTGCCGGTGATGCATGTCGGCCGCACCGCCGAGGATCATCCCGAGAAGCTGACCGAGGCGATCCGACAGGGCTTTATCGGCCTCGATCTCGAGCCCGATGCACGCGCCGCGATCGCTTTCTCCTGGCAGGGCGATCCGAGCTTCGAGCGCCTCGCCGCGACCAGCAAAGCGATTATCGCCGCGGTTGCGAAGAAGCGCAGCGAGCCTCTCTTCCTGATGATCGATGGCGATATCGGCCGCACCATCGGCCGGCTCCTCCATGAGGAGCTTGGCCTGCCCGGGCCGCTCGTCTCGATCGATGGCGTGCAATTACAGGATCTCGACTATGTCGATGTCGGCGAGTTGATGTCGCCGCCGGGCGTCGTGCCGGTCGTGATCAAATCGCTGCTGTTCTCTTAAGGGGATTGCCCAGGAAGATTGGCAAGGAGGAAACCATGTCAGACGATCGAATCCCGCGCATACGCGTCGATTCCTATCAGGAGTGGATCAAGAAAGAAGGCGTGCTGGTCCATGAGGACTATGCGATCGATGCCTTCGCGATGCAGACCAAACCGTGGGCGCGCTACGGCATGAATGGCGCCGCCCTCCATCTCAAAGGGCGCGGCGATTTCACCAGCATGTTCCTGTTCGAGCTTCCGCCCGGCGGCACATCGGCGCCGCAGCATCACATCTACGAGCAGGTGACCTACGTCCTCGAAGGCTCGGGCAGCACGCAGCTCGAATTCCCGGACGGCGCCAAGCGCAGCTTCGAATGGGGCCCGCGCAGCATGTTCGCGATCCCGCTCAACGCGAAGTATCGGCATTTCAACGGCAGCGGCCAGAAGCGCGCCCTGATGGTCTGCACGACCAACATGCCGATGATCATGAACATCTTCCACAACGAGAATTTCATCTTCAACAACGTCGCGGTCTTCGCCGATCGCATGGGCAAGGACGAGTATTACAACGGCGAAGGCGACCTCACGATGGTGCGCCCCGGCAACCATATGTGGGAGACGAATTTCGTTCCCGATCTCGAGAATCTCGAGCTGCATTCCTGGGAAGATCGCGGCGCCGGCAGCTCGAACATCATGTTCGTCCTCGCCGACAGCTCGATGCACGCGCATATCTCGGAGATGGTGCCCGGCACCTATAAGAAGGCGCATCGCCACGGCCCTGGCGCGCATGTCATGTGCGTCGTCGGCACCGGCTTTTCGCTCTTGTGGTTCGAGGGCCAGAAAGACTGGCTGCGCGTCGACTGGAAGCACGGCGTCGTCTTCCCGCCGGCGGATAAGCAGATCCATCAGCACTTCAACACCAGCAATCGCAACGCGCGCTACCTCGCGACCAATGTCGGCGGCATCCGCTATCCGCTGACCGCGGCGAGCCGGCGCTCGGGCGGCGGCGAAGAGGGTATGCAGAAACAAGCCGTCTCGCTCAGCATGAAACTGGGCGGCGACCAGATCGAATACGAGGATCAGGATCCGCGTATCCATCCGCTGTGGGTGTCGGAGATGAGGAAGAACGGCTCCCCCATCGATCCCAAG
>Ga0157369_10003184_pt1 | contig 19579 bp, 24 predicted proteins | sample C25metaG_FD_113461 | JGI IMG/M metagenome (GOLD analysis project Ga0157369, IMG submission 113461) | Corn rhizosphere microbial communities from Kellogg Biological Station, Michigan, USA - C2-5 metaG | ecosystem: Host-associated > Plants > Roots > Rhizosphere > Soil | place: USA: Michigan...
GAGCGGCCTAGCCCGCCGCCGAGTCCCGCAGCACCCCCCGCTTGATCTTGCCGCTCGCGGTCTTCGGCAGCTCGTCGATGAACTCGACGATGCGCGGGTACTTGTAGGGAGCGGTCTCGCCCTTCACGTGGTCCTGCAGCTCGCGGACCAGCTCCTCGCTTGGCTCGCGGCCCTCGCGCAGCACCACCACCGCGCGGACGATGGCGCCACGCTCCTCGTCGGGCGCCGCCACCGCGGCCGCCTCGGCCACCGCCGGGTGCGAAACCAGCGCCGACTCCACCTCGAACGGCCCGATCCGGTAGCCCGCGGAGATGATCACGTCGTCCGAGCGGCCCTCGAACCACAGGTAGCCGTCTTCGTCCTCGCGGACGCGGTCGCCGGTGCGCCATACGTCGTCCGGCCCGTCTATGAAGAAGGTGGGCACGGTCTTCGGGTCCACGCACAGCTCGCCCTCGTCGATCCAGAGGCGGAAGCCCGGCAGCGGCCTGCCCATCGAGCCCGGCCGCACGGGCGGGCCGATCGGCATGCCGGTCAGCGCGCCCGTTTCGGTCTGGCCATAGCCGTCGTGGATCTCCACGCCCACTTCGTCGGCCCACAGGCGCACGATCTCGGGGTTGAGCGGCTCACCCGCCGCCACGGCGTGGCGCAGCATCGGCAGCTCGCGCAGCTCGGTGCGCTTAGCGATCGTGCGGTACTCGGTGGGCGCCATGCACAGCACCTGCACGCCCTCGCGCTCCACCACGGCCAGGCGCTCCGCGGGATCGAAGCGCGCGTCCTGCAGCAGCGCGGTGGCGCCACGCACCCACGGCGCCATGAACACGTTGCGCGCCGACTTCGACCAGCCGCTCGCCGCCGTGCACCAGCACAGGTCGCCCTCCCGCGCGCCGAACCAGTGCTCCGCCTGCACGTGCTGGCCGGCCAGGTAGCGCTGGCCATGGCGGATCGGCTTCGGCTCGCCGGCCGTGCCGGAGGTGAAGGTGATGAGTGCGGGATCCGTGGGGGAGAGGTCACACGCGGGGAAGGGGTCCGAGTCGAACAGCCGCTCGTCCGGGATCACGAGCAGCTCGCCGTCGAAGCCGGTGGCCTCCACCGTCTCGAGGTCGCGCTCGTCCACCAGCACGGCGCGGGCCGACACGCGCTCCATGCGCTCGCTCAGGTCCTTCGGCCGCAGCTGCTCGGTGCAGGGCAGGACGACCGCGCCCATCCGGAAGCACGCAACCATCGCGTACACCCACTCGGGGCGGTTGCCGATCACTGTCATCACCACGTCGCCGCGTCCCACCCCGCGGCGGGCCAGCGTGCCCGCCAGTCGTGCCGAGCGCTCGGCCACCTGACCGAACGGGATCTCGGCCCGCGAGCCGTCGCGGCCGAGGGAAATCAGCGCGGTGCGGCTCTGCTGAGCCTTGTCGACGACATCCAGCGCGAAGTTCATAGGCCCGGCAATCTAATGGGGCAGGAACGACGGGGCGGAGAGCGAAGGCTTTCCGTGGTCAGATCGTGTACAGTGCCCGCACGCCGAATCCGCCGCAAGCGGAGCCGGGGAACCAGTTTCTGGGGCGAACTTCGATTCCAGGGGGGAACCGAAGCGCGCAAGCTCTTTCAGCGCGAGCCCGTCAGCTAACTCGGCAGGCGTACGAAAGAGACGTTGCCCACGCGCTTTAACAAAACGCTTGTGCTCGCAGTGCTGGCTTTGGCCTGCGCATGCCTGCTACCCGCGGCCGTGTTCGCGCAAGCATCGAATACCCCGGGTGGGTCAAGCGGAACGACCGCGACGGGCGGCGTCTCGCCGACCGATCCGCAGTTCCAGCCCGCCCCGAAGGGCAAGATCGTGAACGGCATCGCCATCCCGCCGATCGGCGCGCCGCAGCAGGTCGTGGACGCGATCAACGCGGCGAACGAGATCGTCACCAAGCCGTACATCTACGGCGGCGGCCACAGGTCGTTCAACTCGCGCGGCTATGACTGCTCCGGCTCGGTGAGCTTCGCGCTGCACGGCGCCGGGCTGCTCGACAAGCCGCTCGACTCGAGCGACTTCATGCACTGGGGTCTGCGCGGCAAGGGCCAGTGGATCACCGTCTATACGAACCCGGGTCACGCGTTCGTGGTCATCGCCGGCCTGCGCTTCGACACCGGCTTCCGCGACCGCATCTCGAAGAAGCGCGGCGCGGCGCCCGGCAGCGGCCCCCGCTGGGGCGGCCCGCGGCCTACGCGGGGTTATCACGCCCGCCACCCCGACGGCCTCTAGCCGGGGGCTGCAACCCGTCGGCTGGCAGCGCCCTCGGTCGGCCGCTTGCGATTGCAAGCTTTGCCATCCTCGGTTTTCGCACGGCTAGAGCGCCTCGATACTCGATACTCGAGACTCGATACCCGCCACGCACTGGCGTCCCGGTTGCGCCACCGCCAGTAAACTGACTCGCCAGTCAACGATCGACTTTCAGGGAGTCCGATTTGGCAGTTGCCACGCCGTTCAGCGAGAAGACCGACGAGCAGCGCGCGATCACCGAGATGGTGCGGCAGTTCGTCGACGAGCAGGTGATCCCGATCGCCGAGGAGCACGACCACGAGGACAAGTTCCCCGACGCGGTCGTGGAGCAGATGCGGGAGCTCGGCCTGTTCGGCGTGACCATCCCCGAGGAGTACGGCGGGATGGGGCTCGACCTCACCACCTACGCGATGATCGTGGAGGAGCTCTCGCGCGGCTGGATCTCGGTCTCCGGCATCGTCAACACGCACTTCATCGGCTCCTACCTGCTCATGAAGTTCGGCACCGACGAGCAGAAGGAGAAGTTCCTGCCCAAGATGGCCACCGGCGAGATCCGCGCCGCGTTCTCGCTGTCCGAGCCGGGCCTGGGCTCCGACGTCGCCGCCATCTCCACGCGCGCCAGGAAGGACGGCGAGGAGTGGACCATCAACGGCACCAAGATGTGGGTCACGAACGGCCTCCGCTCGGGCCTCGTGTTCCTGCTGGCGAAGACGGACCCGGACGCCGACCCGCCGCACAAGGGCATGACCTGCTTCATCTGCGAGAAGGAGCCCGGAGCCTCCGAGAACAAGGGGCTCACTGTTCCGCCGCAGATCAAGAAGATGGGCTACAAGGGCGTGGAGTCCACGGAGCTCGTGTTCGAGGACTACCGCTGCCCGTCCGAGAACGTGCTCGGCGGCGAGGAAGCCGGCGTGAACAAGGGCTTTGGCCAGATGATGGACGCGCTCGAGGTGGGCCGCGTGAACGTGGCCGCCCGTGGCGTGGGCCTCGGCCAGCGCGCCCTGGAGCTCGCCCTGCGTTACGCGCAGGAGCGGCGTACGTTCGGCAAGCCGATTGCGCAGCACCAGGCGATCCAGTTCAAGCTCGCCGAGATGGGCACCAAGCTCGAGGCCGCGCGCCTCCTGACGATCAAGGCGGCGCGCATGAAGGACGCCGGCGAGCGCTCAGACCTCGAGGCCGGCATGGCCAAGCTGTTCGCCTCCGAGGCGGCCAAGGAGATCTGCGAGGAGTCCCTGCGGATCCACGGCGGCTACGGCTACTCGAAGGAGTACGAGATCGAGCGGCTGTACCGCGACGCTCCGCTGCTCCTTATCGGCGAGGGCACGTCCGAGATCCAGAAGATGGTGATCGGCCGGACGCTGCTCAAGCGCAACAAGATCTAGCGGCGGCGCGGCTGGGAACGGGCGCAAGGCGCGCCCGCTCCCAAATCCCGCGCCTTGGCCTCAGGGGTTCTGGTTGTTGGCGTAGCAGCCCTTGAGCTCGATCGGCTGGTCGACGATCGGCGACCAGTAGTCGAACTTCCAGCCCTGTGGCGTGAGGCGAACCCGCCCGTAGTAGTGGCCGGTCCAGATCGGAGTGATCGTCCCCCCGGTCTTCTCGCTGTTCGTCACGCCCACGCTGATGTACATGCCTCCGCGAACCGTCGCGGTCTTTCCGCCGCGGTCGAGATGTATCTGGAGGTTGGTGATCTGGTGGTGACCGGAGGTGTCGCTGCGGGGCGACGTGCCAGGACCCCCGAAGAACCGCGAGACCGCCGCCGGCCCCACGTTGTCGCAGTGGTCGTAGCTGGGCCCGCTTGCGGGATGCCAGGACAGGGGTACCGGATGTCCGGCATTCCAGAACAGAACCGCGAAGTTGCCCTTCGGCGTGAACAGTGAGCCGACCGTGTCCGGATCGCTGATGCCGTTGGGCGCGGCTGACATCGGGCCCCAGTCGACGTCATTCGTGTAGTTGGCGACGAGCTGCTCGATCCCGACGATCTTGGCGGCGTACGCCGGGTCCGGGTTCAGCGACTCGTCGCCGAAGAACCCGGTGGCCACAGCCGAGCTCGCAGCGACCAGGCATACCGCCGAGACGACGAGCAGCGCGATCTTTGCCCGGCGGCTGCCCCTCTGCCAGACGGCCACAGGTGACTTCATATCCCTCTCCTTCCCCGGCGCGGGCAGCTGAGGCCGGCGCCCATCTTGCCGCCCCCAAGAAGAAGGGGCCGCTCGGTGACGGCGGCGACCTTATCACGGAAACCGACCAAATAGTCGGTATTAGGAAGGACCCGAATCCCCTGTGCTAAAAGGTATTCAGCTAAAGTTCGACAACTTAGTCTAAGTTTCCCTGGCCGGCGAGCTGGATCGCTCCGGCTGCCGCCAGGCGCGAGATCTCGCTCGCATCCAGCCCCAGCTCCGCGAGCACCTCCGCCGTGTGCTCTCCCAGCAGCGGCGGGGCCTGCGGCGGCCGCAGCCCCGATTCGATCTGGATCGGCGAGTTCATCAGCTCGACCTCGCCGGCGGTGGGGTGCGGCACGCGAGTGCTCGCCGGGGCGCCCGCGTCGGCCGCGGCTCTGAGCGCGTCGGGCACGCTGCGGATCTTGCCGGTCGGCACGCCCACCGCGTCGAGTGCGCTCAGCCACTCCTCGGCGGTCCTGGCCTTCAGCCGCTCCTCGATCAACGGGATCAGCGTGTCGCGGTTCTCCACGCGCACGTTGTTGGTCGCGAAGCGCTCGTCCGTGGCCAGCTCCGGCGCGCGGAGCACCTCGCAGAGCTTCCCGTAGAGGCCGTCGTTGGGCGCGGCGATGGCGATCCAGCCGTCGGCCACCCGGAACGATTGGTAGGGCACGATGTTGGGATGCGCGTTGCCGTGGCGCGAAGGCTCGCCGCCCGCCACGAGCACGTTCGAGCCCACATTGATCAGCGCCGCCAGGCCGCTGTCGAGCAGCGATACCTCGATGCGGTCGCCCTCCCCGCGGTACACCGCCGCGAGGATGGCGGAGGCCGCGTGCAGGCCGGTGAGCACGTCCACCATCGCCACGCCCACCTTCATCGGTTCGCCCTCCGCCTCGCCGGTGATCGACATGATCCCGCTCTCGGCCTGGGCGATGAAGTCGTAGCCCGGCCGCCCGCGCGGATTACGTCTCGACCCGAAGCCCGTGATCGAGCAGTACACGACCTTCGGGTTGCGCTTCGCCACGCTGGCGCGGTCGAGGCCCATGCGCTCGGCGGTGCCGGCCTTGAAGTTCTCGATCACAACGTCGGCGCGCGCGCACAGCTCGAAGGCGATCCTGCGGCCCTCGTCGGTGGAGAGGTCGATCGCGCAGCTGCGCTTGCCGCGGTTCACGGACAGGTAGTACGCGGACTCGCCGCCGGCGAAGGGCGGCCCCCAGCCGCGGGTCTCGTCCCCCAGCCCCGGCCGCTCGATCTTAATCACGTCGGCGCCGAGGTCCGCGAGCACCAGCGTGGCGTATGGGCCCGCGAGCACGCGCGAGAGATCCAGCACTCGGAGTCCGTCGAGCGGTGGCATCAACGGGGACACTAATATCGACCGATGTCTTCGGCTGGCGATACCAAGGCCCTAATCGCCCAGGCGGTCGAGAGGTTCGGCCAGGAGGTGCCGGCGCTCCAGCAGCTCAAGCTGGTCATCCGGCTCGAGCTGCGCTCCCACGGAGACGTTCCTATCTGGCGCGTGGAGGTCCCCGGCCCGCAGATCACGAAGGACCCGGCCGGCGACGCGCGTCTCGACGTTTCCGTGTCGCGCTCGAACTTCAACGAGCTGGCCAACGACGGCAGCCTCAGGGACTGGGTCGACGCCTACGAGCACGGCGACGTGAAGGTCACCGGCGAGGCCGCCGTTGTGAAGCTGATCGGCAACGTGATCGAGCGACAGCTCGCGCGCTCGCGCTGAGCGACGTGTCCGCCGCCGCGGAGTTCGCGCAGGCGGCCGCGGCGGACGGGATCGAGCTCACGCGCGACCCCACGTTCGACTGGCTGTGCGAGCAGGGGCACGTCGGCCTCGAGCGGGTGGCGAAGGCGCGGCGCGATCCCGCAATCGTCGAGCCTGTAAAGGCGGCGCTGGCCGTGCTGGCGGCGATCTTCGCTCACTTGAAGGGCGACCCGGCGGTGCTGCACGCCGCGCGCGAGAACCTGTTCGTGCCGGTGGACCTGCTTCACGAGCCGAGCGGCACGCTGATCGCGGTCGATGGACCGGAGCACTTCACCTCGGCGCGGCTGACCGCGCTCGAGCTCTACCCGGCGGATGCCTCGCTCGGGTTCAGCATCGAGGAGCAGCGCGCGCTGTGTCTCGAGCTGCGCGGCGAGACCGATCCGCTGGGCCGCGGCCTGGCCGCCAAGGGCTTCGGCTTTGGCGGAGCGACGCGCGAGCGCGCCTACCACGACGCACTGGTGGACCTGGGCGCGCCGGCGATGGGCCATCCGCCCGTGGTGCGGGTAGCCGCTCTCGACGGCGACGGCGCCGCGGCCTTCGCCCGCGCCGCCGCCTCTTTTCGCCACCTGGCAGAGATCAGTTCCGAGGGGTGAATCCAGAATCTGCCACGTGGCCTAAATGGGGCGCGGGCGGCGCCGCTCGCTCGGCGGGCGGTCGTCGTTCTCGGCCACGTTGATGGTCTTGCACACGCCGCAGCGCACGCGCACCTTGAACGTCATCTGGTCCGGGTGCATCGAGGTGGCGAGCAGGTTCCCGCACTCCACGCACACGTAATCGTTCGGCCCGTTGCCGCTCCACACCGGCCGCTCCGGATCCTCCTGAAGCGCGGTGCCGCCGTCCTTGGGCACCTCGCCCGGCCGCACCTGCTTCATGGTGATCGTGGCCACGGCGGGAGCTACATGTTCGGCAGCTTGGTGGTGAAGTCGGTGATCAGCGCGTCGAGCACGCCGACCATCACTCCCTCGCCCATCGATGCCGCCTTGCCCGTGATCTGCGCGTGCGTGTGGATATTGCCGCCGTCGTCGCCCAGCTTGAACTCCACGTCCGCGTTGGCGTGACCCTGACCGCCCTTCTCGCGCGCCTTCACGCGCAGCAGCGCGCGGTGCTCGGCCTCGTCCTTCTCGGCCACCTCGACGGTCCCGGTGAAGGTCAGCGACATCGCGCCCATCTTCACGCGGATCTCGGCCTTCACGTTCTCCTCGTCGATTTTCTCGAGCACGCTGCCTCCCTCGACGCACGGCACGATCCGCTCGAGGTCGGTGATGGCCGCAAAGCTCTCGTCGATCGGCTTTGTCGTGGTGAACGAGTGGTCGAGGTCAACTGCCATTGGCGCGGTCTCCTTGTCAGAACGTTCTAGAGGTAACTGAATATAAGCTGCGAGGGGTGCCAGTCGACGGGACTCGCAAACTGGGGCCGGACAACGCTCGCTTGACCGTGCACACGAAGCGCACGGGCGCCGTTGCGAAGGCGGGACACGACCTCACCATGGAGGTGCAGGCGTGGGAGGGCACGCTCGACCTCGGCGACACGCCGAGCGTCTCGCTGGTGGTCGACTCGAGGTCGTTCAAGGTGCTCAAGGGCACCGGAGGCATCCAGGCGCTCGATGACGACGACAAGCGCAACATCGAGCAGACGATCGACGACGAGGTGCTGCTCGGACGCAAGATCAAGTTCCAGTCCACGGAAGTGAAGGTCGACGGCAACCACCTGACCGTGACCGGCGAGCTCCGGCTGATGATGAACTCGAGGCCACTCACGTTCGAGCTCGACCTCTCGGACGACGGCCGCCTGACCGGCAGCGCCGTGGTCGCGCAGACGGGCTGGGGCATGAAGCCGTACACGGCGCTGTTCGGCACGCTCAAGGTGGCCGACGAGGTCGAAGTGCGGATCGAGTCCGAGCCGCTCGGCTAGTCCCTGTAGACCGCCTGCCCGTCCAGCCCGCCCTCCACGCCGGGCGGGAGCGCGCCGGTTCCGTGCGCGTACAGGGCGATGTCCTCGATCGTCTTCACCTGGGTCGGGTCGCTGCCGTCGCCGCTCATGAAGGCGCCGTTCTTCCAGGTGAGCGTGTCGGGCTCCGCGCCAAGCGCCATGCCCGCCAGCAGCTTGGCCTTGTCGCGGATCTTGCCGGTGGCGCTGACGATCGCGGCCTCCGTGCTGGCCGACGGCGTGGTGTTGAAGCCGTGGCCCTCGCCGAAGCGGTCTAGGTCCGCGGGCACGACCTTCACGTCGAGCGGCGGCACGCCCAGCTCGCTGCCGACGAGCTTCGCGTACTCGGCTTCCTTGCCGTCGGATTCGGTGGTCAGGCTCAGCACCATCTTGCCGGTGGGGTGCACGCGCAGGAACACTGCTCGGTAGGCCTCGTTAGCCACGGTTCGCTTCCTCCTCATCCTCACTCGAGCCCTCGCGGGCCAGACGTTGACGTTCCTGGTGCGCCGTCAGCGCGTTGTGTTCTTCCAAGTCGCAGAAGGCCGGCTGGGGCCCTCCGAGGGGATGCGGTGGCACGGCCGGCCGCTCGCAGCCCGGATAGATGCAGATCTTGGGCGACTCATTCATCGGTGACCCAGCCGGGAGTGGTATTTCCGCGGGACGGCCCGTAACCGGAAGGCATGGCGACGGAGCTGCCGGCCACGGGAACCGCGGAGGCCCAGTCTTCCTCGGCCGGGGCGCCCGGGTCCACAGTCCGCGGTCCGCGGTCCACAGGGCGGTCGCCTCTTATTGCTTCCGTTACCTCCCGCAACGCCACAAAGCTGTGTCCGCTAACCAGCTCGTCGCAATAGGGAAGTGCCGCCGCCATGCCGCCCGTCCTGGGAGAGAACAGGCTTGCGCTCACGCGCGGGTTCACCCAGATGATCCGGTGGGCGAGGCGCGACAACCGCTCCATCTCGCGCGCGACGAGCTTCGGGTCGCCCCGCTCCCAGCCGTCCGACAGGATCACGATCACCGCTCCGCGCGCCATTCCGCGGCGGCCGTGGCGGTCGTTGAAGGTCTTGAGCGCGTCGCCGATGCGCGTGCCGCTCGACCAGTCGGGAGCGGCGTGTGCCGCGCGCTGGATCGCGCGCTCCGGGTTGCGCGACGAGAGCGCCCGCGTGAGCCGCGTGAGCCGCGTGGCGAACACGAACACCTCGGCATTTGGCCCGCTTCCCACCGCCGAGGTGAGGAACTGGAGGTACGCGCGCGCGTACGGCTCCATCGAGCCCGAGATGTCGCACAGCATCACGAGGCGGCGGCGGGTGATCCGCCGCCGGCGCCGGCGCAGGTGCACGGGGTCGCCGCCGCTGCGAAGGCTGCCGCGCAGCGTGCGGCGCATGTCGATGTGCGAGCCGTGGCGGCTCTTCTTGTGCCGCCGCGTGCGCCGCTCCGGCGTCGCCACCTGCAGGCGCGACATCAGCTGGTAGATCTGCGCGAGCTCGGCGGGCTCGAGCGCGTCGAAGCTCTTGGTGGCCAGGCGTTCCTCGGGGCTCGCGAGGAGGTGCGGGACTTCTACTTCGGGAGTGTCCTCGGGTGGGTCCACAGTTGACGGTCCACGGTCCACAGGGCGGCCGTCAACCGCCTCTGCGGACGGCGGGCGGCGGGCGGCGGACGGGTCTGTGGACTGTGGACTGTGGACTGTGGACTGTTCCTCGGGCTCGAACGGCTCATTGTTCAGCCGCGACTCGAACACCTCGAAGAAGACTCGGTCGAAGGCCTTCACCTGCGACTGGTCCGACACGAACACGCCGCGCGCGGTCCAGTAGAGCCGACGGCGCGAGATCGGCCGCACGAGGTCGAGCGCGCGCGCGAAGTCGGCGGAACGCTCGGGCGTGATGGGCACTCCGGCGTCGTGCAGGCGGCGGCTGAACGCGCCCACAAAAGGCGGCAGATCCAGGTAAATCGTCTCGACGCCGAAGCGGCTCATTCGCTGTGCACGAGCTGGTCCAGACCAGCCGCGCGGATCACCTCCTGGTCCTCCTCGTACTTCAGCACCGAGCCCAAAGTGCGGTCCACGGTCTCCGCGTCGAGCGTCTCCACGCCCAGCAGGTCCAGCGCCGCGACCCAATCGATCGCCTCGGCGATGCCGGGTGGCTTCTGCACGTCGGAGTCGCGCATGCGCGAGACCGCGTTGGCCACCTGCACCGCCAGCGCCTCCGACACGCCCTTCACCCGCCGGCGCACGATCTCCACCTCGCGCTCGGGAGTGGGGTAGGGGATCCACTGGTAGAGGCAGCGGCGCTTGACCGCGTCGTGCAGGTCGCGCGTGCGGTTGGACGTCAACACGATCACGGGCGGGTGCGTGGCGCGCACCGTGCCGAGCTCGGGGATCGTCACGCTGGCCTCCGCCAGCAGCTCGAGCAGGAACGCCTCGAAGTCGTCGTCGGCGCGGTCGATCTCGTCCACCAGCAGCACGGCGGGCCGCGGCCCCGGATGCTCGAGGGCACGCAAAAGCGGGCGCCGGATCAGGTACTCCGAGCCGAACAGCTCCTCCTCGCCGAGCGACCCGCCCTGGGACTCCGCCAGCCGGATCGCCAGGAGCTGGCGCGGATAGTTCCACTCGTACAGCGCCTCGGCGGCGTCGATGCCGTCGTAGCACTGGAGCCGGATCAACGGCGTGTCCAGCACCAGGGCCAGGGCCTTGGCAGCCTCGGTCTTGCCCACGCCCGCCTCGCCCTCGAGCAAGAGCGGCTGCGGCAGCCGCAGCGCCAGGAACATCGACGTCGCGAGCCCCTCGTCGACCAGATAGTCGACGGAGCCCAGCCGCTGCCCCAGCGTCTCGACGTCCGGAACGAGCCGCCGGATCTCTCCGGCTGCCTCGTCTGGGCTCACTGCGGCGGCTCGGGCCGCCCCTGCATCGCCGCCCAGACACGCGCGGGGGTGCACGGCATGTCGATGTGGTCGACCCCGTGGGTCTCGTGCAGAGCGTCGATCACCGCGTTCACGATCGCGGGCGGCGAGCCCACGTTGGGCGACTCGCCGACGCCCTTCGCGCCGAGCGGATGGTGCGGGCACGGGGTTTCGGTATCGCCCAGCTCGAAATCGGGACACTCGAGCGCGGTCGGGATCAGGTAGTCCATGAACGACGAGTTGAGGCAGTTGCCCTCCTCGTCGAACGAGATCAGCTCCATGAGCGCGATGCCGATGCCCTCGGCCAGGCCGCCGTGGATCTGGCCCTCCACCACCATCGGGTTGATGCGCACGCCGCAGTCGTCGACCGCAATGAAGCGCCGCACCTTCACCTGCGCGGTGTCCGGATCGACGTCCACCACGGCGATGTAGGCGCCGTACGGGTAGGTGAGGTTGGGCGGGTCGTAGATCACCTGGGCGTCCAGGCCGCCCTCCATGCCCTCGGGCATCGTGTCGCCGCTGTAGGCGTACTGCGCGATCTCCTCGATCAGCACGCCCTTCTCCGGGTCGCCCTTCACGTACCAGCGGCCCTTCTCCCAGGCCAGGTCCTCGGCACGGGTCTCGAGCATCGTCGCGGCAATCTGGCGCGCCTTGTCGCGCACCTTGCGCGAGACGACCGCCACCGCCGCGCCCGACACGGGCGTCGAGCGCGATCCGTAGGTGCCAAGGCCGTACGGCGAGCGGTCCGTGTCGCCGTGGCGCACCTGCACGTCCTCCGGCGGGATGCCCAGCTCCTCGGCCACGATCTGGGCGAACGTGGTCTCGTGGCCCTGGCCCTGGGTCTGCGCGCTTATCGACACCACGGCCTTGCCCGACGGGTGCACGCGCAGGTCCGCGCCGTCGTTCATCGCCAGTCCGAGGATGTCCATGTGCTTGCGCGGGCCGGCGCCCACGCCCTCGGTGAAGAACGACACGCCGATGCCCATCAGCTCGCCCCGCGCCCGCTTCTCGGCCTGCTCGCGGCGCAGCTCCTCGTAGCCGGCGATGTCCATCGCCACCTTCATCGTCTCCGCGTAGTTGCCGGAGTCGTAGGTCCAGCCGGTGGTGGTCTCGTACGGGAACTGCTCGGGCTTGATGAACGACTTCATCCGCAGCTCGATCGGATCCGTCTTCATCTCGAGCGCGAGCGCGTCCACCATGCGCTCCACCAGGTACACGGCCTCGGTGATGCGGAACGAGCAGCGGTAGGCAACGCCGCCGGGCGCCTTGTTCGTGTACACGGCCTTGACCTTCACGTACGACGCCTCGAGGTCGTACGAGCCGCACACGATGTGGAAGAAGCCGGCCGGGAACTTGGTGGGCTGCGCGGTCGAGTCGAACGCGCCGTGGTCGGCGATCACGTCCACGCGCAGGCCGGTGACCTTCCCGTCCTTCGAGCACATCTCCGCGCGCATCACGTAGTCGCGCGCAAAGCCGGTGGACATCAGGTTCTCCGAGCGGTTCTCCACCCACTTGACCGGCACGCCGGCCACGATCGAGCCGGCGATCGCGCACACGTAGCCGGGGTAGACCGGCACCTTGTTGCCGAAGCCGCCGCCGATGTCGCCCGTCCTGATCCGGATCATGTGCTCGGCCAGGCCGGCAACGTGCGCGTACACCGTACGGTGGGCGTGCGGCGCCTGGTTGCCGTTGTAGATGTCGAGCTGCCCGGTCTCCGGGTTGAAGTCGGCGATCATGCCGCAGGTCTCGAGCGGGGCCGGGTGGCAGCGCGGGTAGATGATGTCGCGGCTGACGATCGTGTCCGCCTCGGCGAACGCCTTGTCAGTCGACTCCTCGTCGCCCGCCTCCCAGGTGGGGCTCGCGAGGTTGTCGCGCTGGCCGGCCTTGTCGTCGCGGATCAGCGGCGCGTCGGGATCGAGCGCCTTGCGCGCGTTCACCACGGCGGGCAGCGGCTCGTACTCCACGTCGATCAGCGCGGTGGCGTCGTTGGCGGTGTACTCGTCGGTGGCGATCACGAACGCCACCTCCTGCCCCTGGAAGCGCACCTTGTCGCCCGCCAGCACGGCCTGGGTGTCGTAGGAGATCGTCGGCATCCATGCGAGGCCCAGCGTCTCGAGGTCCTTCGCCGTCACCACGGCGGCCACGCCCGGGTGGGCGAGCGCGCGCGAGGTGTCGATCGAGACGATCTTGGCGTGCGCGTACGGGCTGCGCAGCATCGCGCCGTAGACCATGCCGGGCAGGCGGATGTCGTCCAGGTAGTTGCCCTTGCCGCGGATGAAGCGCGCGTCCTCCTTGCGCTTGAGCCGGCCGAATCCGATCGGCCGCTCGGTCTGCGGGCTCGGAAGGTTCTCGATGATCGTCATGCCTGTACCTCCTGCCTCTCGCCGGCCGGGTGTTCCGCGGCCCACTGAATTGCGGCGACGATGTTCTTGTAGCCGGTGCAGCGACAGATGCCGCCCGAGATTGCGGTGCGGATTTCCGCCTCGGTGGGGTTGGGGTTCTCGTCGAGCAGCGCGCGAGCCGTCATCAGCATGCCCGGAGTGCAGAAGCCGCACTGCAGGGCGTGCTTCTCGTGGAAGCCCTGCTGCACGGGGTCGAGCTGGCCGTTCTTCTCGAGCGACTCGACGGTCCGGATCTCATGACCCGCGGCCATCGCCGCGAGCATCGTGCACGACTTCACGGCCTTGCCGTCCATCGTGACGACGCAGGCGCCGCAGTTGGACGTGTCGCAGCCCCAGTGGGTGCCGGTCAGGCCGGGCGTCTCGCGGATGAAGTGGACGAGCAGCGTGCGCGGCTCGACGTCCCGGGAGACCTGCTGGCCGTTGATGTTGATCGTGACTTCCATGCGGGATCAGGCCTCCTCTTTGAGAGCTCGCTGGGCGGCGCGGGTCAGCGCCCGCTTGGTCAGTACGCCCGCGAGGTGGCGCTTGTAGTCCACCGGGCCGCGGCCGTCGGCGTTGGGGGAGCAGTCCTCCGATGCGATCTGCCCCGCCTGCTCGAACAGGCCCTCCGACGGCGGCTTGCCACGCAGGAGCTCCTCGGCGCGCGTGAGGTGAATCGTGGTGAGGCCCACCGCGCTGAGCGCGATGCCCGCCTGCGAGATCGTTGAGCTGTCGATCCACAAGGCCGCTGAGGCCGCCGCGATCGCCCAGTCACCGGCGCGCCGCTCGACCTTCTCGTGCGCGCTGCCCGCGCCGGGGAAGAGCGGCAGCCGGATCTCGGTGAGCAGCTCGCTATCGCCCACCGCGGTCACGTACGGGCCCACGTGGAACTCCTCCATCGGCACCGTGCGCGAGCCGTTCTGCCCGCGGATGACCACCTTGGCCTTCACCGCCGTGCACACGGCGGACAGGTCCTCTGCGGCGTCCGCCTGGCAGAGCGAGCCGCCGATCGTGCCGCGGTTGCGCACCACCGGATCCGCGATCACCTCTTCGGCGTCGCGGAAGATCGGGAAGTGCCGCGCCAGGAGGTCGGACCCCAGCAGGTCGACGTGACGCGTGAGCGCGCCGATCGCGATCTCGCCGCCCTCGTCGCGGATGTACGCGAGCTCGGACTCGAGGTCGTTGATGTCGATCAGGTGCTCCGGCTGCGCCAGGCGCAGCTTCATCATCGGCAGCAGGCTGTGCCCGCCGGCGATCACGCGGGCTTCCGGTCCGAGCCGGGCGAGCGAGGCGATAGCGCCGTCCACGCTCGTTGCACGCTCGTACTCAAAGGACGCGGGGGTCTGCAACGTGCGCTCCTCTCTAGCTCTCTGACCTGGTTGGCATCCGCTTGCGCGGCTTGCCGATGTCTTCGCGCCGCTCGTACTGCTCCGGCGAGTCCGTGCCGATCACGGGCGAGCGCGGCATCAGCTCGGGCCGGCCCTGGCGCCCGTCGGGATAGAGGGCGCGCGCGGCGCTGCTGCCGTACTCCACCGCGCGCAGTGCCGGGCCCGCCGGGCTGGCCGCCGCGATCGGTGCCTCGCGACCCAGCCGCGCGAGCGTGAGCGTGCCCTTGGTGTACACCTCGCCGATGCGCGGTGCGTCGACCTTGTCGCTGTCCGGGAAGTTGCGCAGGCCATCGGCCGCGGCGCCCGGGAAGAGACCGTCGATCAGGCCCATCGAGTCCAGCAGTCCCGCCTTCTTCACGAGCAGCCCCTCGAGCAGATCCACTCCCGCGTCGAGCTGGCTGTTGATGTCCTTCACGACCTCGTTCACGGGCTCGCTCTTCTGCAGGATCTCGCCGACGCCGGCGATCACGTCGTCGAGCCCGTTCGCGATCTTGCGCAGCTCGACGATCACGGACACGAGGTAGTAGACGAGGGCAAGCACGATCGCCACGACGGCGATGATCATCACTACGGCCGGAGCACTCATGCTGAATACCCCCGCGGGGCTTCCAGCCCCGCGTCCTGATTGCCTTGCTCGACCTCCGGTCTCGCGTGAACGGTGGGGCTTTGCCCCACCTCCTCCGCGTCATCCAGGATCACGTCGAGCGAGGAGCCGTAGCCGGCCACGCCCGCGACCGTCTGGCGCACCTGCTCCTGCGTGGTGAGCAGCAGGGGCACGGCGTCGAGGTCCTTCGACCCGGCCGCCGCGGTGCGCGCGATCGACTGAACGGTCGGCACGATGCTCTTGGCCGCGCGCAGCACGCCGTCGAGGAGGTAGACGGCGATGGGCGCGACGATCAGCAGCAGTACCGCGTCTCCGATCCACCAGAGCGTCATCGCGGCCTCCTTTCGGCCACGATCGCGGCCTTGCGCCCGATCCCCGGCAGCGCGCCGAGGATGACGTCGAACTGGGCGTTGATCGCCTTAACAGCGCCCTCGAGCGGGCGCAGGTGCTCGGCCTCGACACCCTCCAGGGCTGTGTCCAGCGTGGCGAGCCCGGCGGAGATGCGGGTCAGGCCCCGCTGCACGATCACGAGCGCCACCACGAGCACCGCGACCACCACGACGGCGAGGATCACGCTGAGCAGCACGAGTACGTCGTTCGAGCTCATGCCGCATCACCGAACCCGTCGGTCAGGGCGTTCATATAGCCGTCTTGGACGACAGCTTCGTCAACGATCTTCCCGAGCACGGGCGCCGTTGCCTCGAGCTGCGGGATGTAGCCGGTGTTGGCCGCCACCTGCCCCGCCGTGCCGAGCAGGTTGTCCACGGACTTCTCGATGCTGCCCACGGCCTGCACGAGCAGGACCAGGAGACCCGCCACGACGAGCGCCGCGGCGAGGCCGATGATCAGCGCGATGGCCCAGTAGGTGTGGGCCGAAGTTGCAATCACGGTCATTTGCCCACCGCCACCTTTCTGAGCGCACGAGCGGCGTGCAGGATGCGCACGCCGGAGTCGTTGATACGGGCGATCCCCGGAAGCTCCGCGGTCTGATCCCGCACCACCTCGACCGCTCCCTCGGCGGTCGTGGCCTGGGCGGCGATCCGTCGCGCGAGCATCACGATCGTGATGACGATCACGGCTGCCACGGCAATCACTACGACGCCGAGAACGATGCCGATGATCCATCCGGTGGATGAAGCGGTCACCGCTGTCATCTGACGAATCCTCCTCTTATCCTCGATGCACCAGCGGCCAGCACGGCTTCGCCGAGCCAGATTGGTGCCCCACGGCGACGATACCCACCTGCCCGGGCCGTGTCCAGACCGCGCTCAGACCGAGCTGTGAGGATTCGGTGAGCGCTCCCGCATAGCTTCGCCTCCGTCATCCCGAACGGAGGTTGCACATGAGACTCGGCCCCATCGCCGCACTGGCCTGCGTGGCGTTCCTGGCCTTTGCGGGCACTGCTTCGGCTCAGATCTTCAACGTCACCACGACGGCGGACAACAGCGATCCGTGCACACCGAGCGCCTGCTCGATCCGCGCGGCGCTGGCCGCCGCGGAGACGAGCAGCGGCGAGGACACGGTGAACATCCCCGCCGGCCACTACGTCCTGACGAACGGTGAGCTGCAAACCAACGACATCGACAACACCGTGAACGTGATCGGCCACAGCGCCCGCGACACGATCATCGACGCCAACGGACAGTCACGCGTGTACTTCGTGGACGACGGGATCGTGAACCTCTCGCACGTGACCATCACGGGCGGCGTCGCGGCCCAGGACGACCCCTCGGATCCAGGCCAGGGAGGCGGCATCTTCTTCAACGGCCAGCATATGACCCTCGATCACGTGGCGGTGGTGGGCAACCAGGCCTTGGGCGATCCCACGTTCGGCGGCCAGGGCGGCGGCGTCTTCGCCAACGAGGCGATGACGATTACCAACTCGGTTTTGAACGGCAATATCGCCGATGGCTCGAACTCCGACTTCAGCGGCGGCCAGGGCGGCGGCATCTTCGGCAACGAGCCCCTGACGCTCATCAACGTCACGGTGTCGAACAACGCCGCCAAGCCCTCCCTGATCAAGTCCTCATTCCCACACAGTCAGGGCGGCGGCGTGTTCGTGAACGAGCAGGACACAACGTTCACGAACGTCACGATGACCGGCAACTCGGCCTCGGGGGAAGATGCCGGTGGCGCGATCTTCATCAACGACGACATGAAGTTCCAGAACACGCTGATCGCTCGCAACACGGTCGACGGCGTGGAGAACAACTGCCTGAACAACGACAACACGCTCACTGGCGACCACAACCTGGAGGGCGGCACCGACTGCGGCTTCACCGCGGCGGGCGATATCCAGAGCGCGGATCCCAGTGTGGGTGGTCTGGCGAACAACGGCGGTGAGACTGATACCCAGGCGCTGCTCGCGGGCTCGGCTGCGATCGATCACGCCGACGCCGCGACCTGCCCGGCCACCGATCAGCGCGACCTGCCGCGGCCCCAGTTCGCCGGCTGCGACATCGGCGCCTTCGAGGTGCAGCCCGCCGCGGCGACGCCTCCTGCTCCTGCCCCGGCCGCAGCGGACAAGACCAGGCCGCGCGTGACGGTGGCGGGTGTGCGTGGCGCGTGCGTGGCCAAGGGCACCGTGTCGATCCGCGTGCGGGCCACCGACGCCTCGGGCGTGGAGACCACGCGCGTGACGCTGGACGGCAAGCGCATCCACACGAAGAACAAGACGCGCTTCACGCTGAAGATCAACGTGAAGAAGCTCTCGACAGGCCGCCACGTGCTCCGCATCGTGACGACCGACGCCGCGGGCAACCGCACCAGCGCGCGCCGCACGATCACGCGCTGCGCGAAGCCGAAGCCGCGCCGTGTGGCGGCGCCGCGCTTCACCGGCTGACCCAGCAACCGGTCCGAGTGGAAGAGCCCCGCCTTGGAGCAGGCGGGGCTCTTCGTTTGCACCCACGTTTCGAACTTTTGGGTGCATAACACCCAAAACTCGGAAGGGTGGAGGCTCAGAGCACCATCTGAGTGCAGGTGAAATGGGCCATCTGCCGCTCGTCGCGGTAGATCCGCACCTCCCACACCTGCGTGCGCCGCCCGATGTGGAGCGGTGAAGCGACCGCGATCAGCTCATTCCCCTCCTGCGCGGACGCGAACACGTTGGTCTTCAGCTCCACCGTGCTGAAGCCTGTGTCAGGCGGCAGGTGCCGCATCGTGGCCCACGCGGCGACCGTGTCGGCCAGCGTGACCCAAGCGCCTCCGTGCAGGTAGCCGAACGGGTGGAGGTGGCGCGATTCCACCACCAGCCGCCCGCGCGCGCCGGAGTCGTCCACGTCCAGCGGCTCGATGCCGAGCTGATCGGGCAGCGTGCCCTTCTGGAGCTCCGCGATCCGCTCGGCGCTGATGTCCACGCGGCTAGCTCTGCAGAACGCTGCCGTCGTACAGCTTCTTCACGCGCACCGTGCCCTTCGGCGCCGCGTTGAGGCACAGCTCGCAGAGCACGCATTCGTCGAGGTTCTGCTCGACGATCTCCACGTGCCCGTCGGCGTTCTTGTAGATGTCCACGGGGCAGGCGTCCTCGAGCTTCTGCGCGATGTCCGCCTGGTCGCGGATCTGGTCGTCCACCTCGACGTCAATGAACAAGCCCGCCATCAGGCAGCCACCTCCTTGCCGAGCTTCTGCTTGACGAGGTCCGGGATGTCGGCGATGTCCTCGGCCACGGTGATGCCCGCCTCGGCCAGGCGCGCGATCTTCTCCGACGCGGTGTCGGCCTTGCCCTCCACGATCGTGCCGGCGTGGCCGAAGCTCATGCCCGGCATCTCGTCCATGAAGCGCCCGGCCATGAAGGCGACGATCGGCAGGCGCGAGTCGTTCTCCGTCACGTAGCGCGCCAGCTCGGCCTCCATGCGTCCGCCGGGCTCCGTGTAGATCACGATCGCCTCGGTCTGCTCGTCGGCCTCGAACAGCGGCATCAGCTCGGCGTAGGTGGAGCCGATGATCGCGTCGCCGCCGATTGAGATCGCGGTGGAGACGCCCAGGCCCGCGGCGGTCAGGGTGGAGGAGATCTCCGTGGTCATGCCCCCGGAGCGGGACATCACGCCCACGTTGCCCGGCTGGTACGACTTGGCCGCGTCCTTGGCGGGACCGCCGATGCCGCCCATCTTGGCCACGCCCGGGCGGATGATGCCGAGGCAGTTGGGGCCGATGATGCGCGCGCCGCGCAGGTTGGCCAGCTCGACCATCTGCGCGA
>Ga0157369_10003186_pt1 | contig 19575 bp, 14 predicted proteins | sample C25metaG_FD_113461 | JGI IMG/M metagenome (GOLD analysis project Ga0157369, IMG submission 113461) | Corn rhizosphere microbial communities from Kellogg Biological Station, Michigan, USA - C2-5 metaG | ecosystem: Host-associated > Plants > Roots > Rhizosphere > Soil | place: USA: Michigan...
AGAATCAACACAAGCTTTTATATTTTATTTAGTACAATATTCTATAAGTAATTTAAATATATTTTTTATAATCATAACTATAGGATTCTCTTTATACGGTTATATAACTAACAACAAAGAGTATAAATCATTATTAGATAAAAATAACTCTCCTATACAATTAATTAGTCAATTAAAGGGGTATTTTTATATAAATCCTTTATTATCTTTAAGTTTAGCTATCACTATTTTTTCTTTTGTAGGTATACCACCTCTGGTAGGGTTTTTTGCAAAACAGATGGTATTAAGCGCTGCTTTAGATAGTGGTTATATTTTCTTATCCTTAGTAGCTATTCTTACTAGTGTAATTGGAGCAGTTTATTACTTAAATGTAATAAAAGAGATTTTTTTCTATTCTCCTGAACATGAAGTAAATCCTATTTTAAATGAATCTGATTCTAATTTAAAAAGTAGTATTCTTAATGAAAAAAATGCTTTAATTAGATCTATATTATTTAAAGGTAGAAATATATATATTTCTAGTCCTTTTTCTATTACAATTTCTATAATTACGAATGTAATATTATTATTCATTTTTATGAATAAGGAATGATTAAGTATGGGTACCATATTGGTACAAGTTTTATTTAGTAATTAAATGAGTAGTATGACATTATTTATTTTATTTGTTTCTATAATCGCTTTACTTTTTTTATTTATTAATTTAGTATTTGCCCCTCACAACCCTTATCAAGAAAAAGATTCAATGTTTGAATGTGGGTTTCATTCTTTTCAACAATCTAGATCGCCTTTTAATATAGCATTTTTTATATATGCTTTAGTTTATTTATTATTAGATTTAGAAATCTTGTTAACTTTCCCTTTTGCAGTAAGTGAATATGTAAATAATATTTACGGTTTAATTATAACATTAGGATTTATAACTATTATAACTATAGGATTTGTGTATGAATTAGGTAAAGGTGCATTAAAAATACCTTCAAAACAATATACATATACAATAAAAAATCAACCTTTAATCCATATATCTTATATAAAGACTAAATCGGCAGAAATTACTAAACCTCATCCTTTTATAACTTCGCCACTACAAAGTAGTATCTCACCTTTTACTATCTCGATGCAAAAGAATTAGAAAATACCTCACTTTCAATAACATAATTATAGGGTTAATTAGTTTGATTGTAATGGGTTTAGTAAAAACACTACAAATTCCTATGTATATATTAAATTTTTTAAACTTAGAAGATGTAGAATGACTAGAATATATTATTGCAGGGTTTTTTGTTATAGTTTCAAAATTAGGCTTGAGAGGTCTAATTGAAGGGGCCTTCGTAGATAATTATGCGACTATGGGTGGTGAAGCTCCTACACAGGGGAGTAGTTCTCCGCTAGGTTCAAAAACAGGTGGCGTTGGTGCAACTGAGGTCTCAGGTAGCAATACACAAAAAGGAGGCGGAAGTTCATCCGGAGCAGATACACAAACACAGGGGGCAGGTCAAAGTTCATCAACAAATACACCAGTTAATCCAATAGATTATTCAGCTAAACGTAAAGCAGTAGTATTTGATAAAGCTGTTCAAATGTTAATAGAGGATGTTAAAAATTTAAATATTTCTATGCAAAAAACTGAAGATGATAAAAAATGAGCAGATTTGAGAGACCAAGTAGATGAGACTATGGAGATGATAAAGATGGTAAGTAAAGCTTCAGCAGAAGAAGTACAGAAATGAGTATCTGGAGAAAATACTAATAGTACTGCAACCAAAAGAGATTATGATGATCTTGAAACAGAAAAAAAAGAAGAAGGGGAACCTTCAAAAAAAAAATAGTTTTTTATTTTTTTTTGCTTTCTTTTAGTATAACATCAGGGTGTTATATATTAGTAGACGTAAGTGAAGTATATATATAAATTAATTTAAAGTATTCAGTAGTAAAATAAGTCTAAAACTTTAATAATAATAATTAAGAATGTTCCTGATTAGTCAATTCTATCTTATATTTGCTGCTTGCTTTTACGCATTATTCGATTCTAGTATATAATATATTATATATGAGGGAGGGTGGTTAACTCTAGGGAATTGATGTGTACCGTACAGTGCACTGTAATGCAAACCAAAGTACACTTGTTATGTTTATATTCTATATATTATGAAACTAAGCTATAAGATATAGTATTAATGATTCAACAATATAGAAAATTTGATAATTTTTTGTTTATGATTTATTTTTTAAATAAATTTACTCTTAATTTTGATGCGCCAAGCCCTTGAGGAATTTATTTCCAAGATAGTGCTACTCCACAGATGGAGGGGCTAGTGGAATTACATGATAATATCATGTACTATTTAGTAATAATCCTATTTGCCGTAGGATGAATTTTATTATCTATTATAAGAAATTATATTAGCACAAAATCACCTATTTCACATAAATATTTAAACCATGGTACATTAATAGAATTAATATGAACTATTACTCCAGCGGTTATATTAATCTTAATTGCTTTCCCTTCATTTAAGTTACTGTATTTAATGGATGAGGTTAGTGATCCTTCAATATCTGTTTTAGCAGAGGGTCACCAATGATACTGAAGTTACCAATATCCAGATTTTTTAGATTCAAATGAGGAATTTATAGAATTTGATTCATATATAGTACCAGAATCGGATTTGGAAGAAGGTGGGTTAAGAATGTTAGAGGTGGATAATAGAGTTATCCTTCCCGAATTAACACATGTTAGATTCATCATCACCGCAGGTGATGTTATACATTCTTTTTCCTGTAACTCTTTAGGTATTAAATGTGACGCTTACCCTGGTAGATTAAATCAAGTATCTGTTTTTATCAATAGAGAAGGAGTTTTCTATGGTCAATGTTCAGAAATCTGTGGTATACTACACAGTTCTATGCCAATAGTAATAGAATCGGTATCCCTAGAAAAATTCCTTACTTGATTAGAAGAACAATAATTAAATGATTAAGCAAAAATAATAAAAATTAAGAATGATCATTATTAGTAAATTCTATCTTATATTTGCTGCTTACTTTATTGCTTGCCTGCTTTCTTGGTTTTACGGAATATTCGATTATATTCTCTTCTATCTTATATTCACATTCACAGCACTTAAGTGAGTATATCGATCTATTAAACCTTAATAAGCAAGTAGTGAGTATATTATACTCGCTATAATGCGTTTGTTTATTTTAGATTGGAAGGAATACCAATCTAAAGCATCTTATCCTAATGGTAAGGAATAGTACTACGGCTACTCTGATATGAGTTCAAATCTCATAGATGTTTGTGTGGTAACCGGAGCTGGAGGAGCTTGCAGCTAGCATAAGTCCATAAAATTAAATATATTAATCTTACTGTTAAAATCTTTATTTTTACCCTAAAACTCATATTAAAAAAATTAGGTAATATTCTATATTATTGAATCATAATTAAGGAATAATAATATATAGAATATTATATTATTGAATAATAATGTTGTTTTTTAGTTTAAGGGATATTAATATATCCTTTACCTTAATTCTCATTAGCTCAAAAGGTAGAGCAGAATACTTCTAATATTCTGGTTTTTAGTTCGAATCTGAAATGAGAATAAGAGTACCGTTTAACGGTAAAACAAGATGTAGAGGAGTTAATAGGCAAGCTGAACTTAAATCATAAGTCTATAGGTTAATATTTATAGACTTTTTTGTTTAATTGTAATTTAAATTTAGCATAGGACCGATAGAGCAAGTTAAGTTTTAAGGGCTCTATATGCCAAGCATAAGGATGAATATTAACTTTAAGTTTATCAATAGATATGGATAAATAAGATATAAGAAATTGAAAGGTAAATAATCTTTATTTTATTTGTAAGCACAAGGGGCTGGCTAGCTTCTTGCTGGCAGGAGATATATTACAGGGTCGATATCACTAATGAAGCGGGGTCACGGGGCTTTATTCAGAACGATTGTGCTATGCGGTGCCGTGCTGTACTGTGCTGTACCGTTAGCCTTAAGCTATGAGCCACATTAAATAATTTAATTTTAAACATAAATAAATAAATAATGAATATTACCTTAGTACTTTTTTTAATAGGAGTCTTAGGATTCGTATTGAATAGAAAAAATATAATATTAATGCTTATTTCGATAGAAATAATGTTATTGTCTATAACATTCCTAATATTGCTAAGTTCACTTAATATGGATGATATAATTGGCCAAACTTATGCTATATATATAATAGTTGTAGCAGGTGCAGAATCTGCAATAGGTTTAGGTATTTTAGTTGCTTTCTATAGATTAAGAGGAAGTATTGCAATAGAATATAAATAATGTATTTAAGTATAATAATCTTACCATTATTAGGATCTATAGTATCTGGCTTTTTTGGTAGAAAAGTTGGAGTTAAAGGTGCACAATTAATTACATGTGCAAGTGTGATAATTACTACAATATTATCGATATTATCTTTTTTTGAGATCGGTTTTAATAATATCCCAGTAACTCTAAATTTATTTAGATGAATAGATAGTGAATGATTTAATATCATTTGAGGTTTTCAATATGATAGTTTAACAGTATCCATGTTAATCCCAGTGTTAATAATAAGTTCTTTAGTACACATATATTCAATAAGTTATATGAGTAACGATCCTCATAATCAACGTTTTTTTAGCTATTTAAGTTTATTTACATTTATGATGATAATTCTTGTAACAGCTAATAATTACTTATTAATGTTTGTAGGGTGAGAAGGTGTAGGAGTTTGTTCATATTTATTAGTTAGTTTTTGATTTACTAGAATAGCTGCTAATCAAAGTTCTATTTCGGCTTTTTTAACTAATAGAGTGGGGGACTGTTTTTTAACAATAGGTATGTTTGCTATATTATGATCTCTGGGTAATTTAGATTATGCAACAGTCTTTTCATTAGCCCCTTATATTAATACTAACGTCGTTCTTATTATAGGTGTATGTTTATTAATTGGTGCTATGGCTAAAAGTTCTCAAGTTGGTCTTCATGTTTGATTACCTATGGCCATGGAGGGTCCTACTCCTGTATCAGCATTAATACATGCTGCTACTATGGTAACTGCGGGTGTATATTTATTAATGCGTAGTTCACCTTTAATTGAATATAGTAGTACTGTATTACTATTATGTTTATGATTAGGTGCGATAACTACTGTATTTAGTTCTCTGATTGGTCTGTTTCAACAAGACATAAAGAAAGTTATAGCTTATTCCACTATGAGTCAATTAGGAATGATGGTTATAGCTATAGGTTTATCATCTTACAATGTAGCTTTATTCCATTTAATCAATCATGCTTTTTATAAAGCATTGTTATTTTTAGGAGCAGGTAGTGTTATACACGCTGTAGCTGATAATCAGGATTTCAGAAAGTTTGGAGGATTAAGAAATTATCTACCTTTAACTTATTCTGTTATGTTAATAGCAAGCCTAAGTTTAGTAGCTTTCCCTTTCATGACTGGTTTTTATAGTAAAGATTTTATTTTAGAATCTGCTTATGGACAATTTAGTTTTTCTGGGGTAGCTGTATATATAATAGCTACTATTGGTGCAATATTTACAACTTTATATTCTGTTAAAGTTTTATATTTAACTTTTTTAGCTAACCCTAATGGTCCTAGAACTTATTATAGACTTTCTACTGATAACTTATTTAGTGGACAGCCGCACCCTATAAGTTATAAACCTGCCCATGAAGGTGACTTCTTTTTAACTTTACCTTTAATTATATTAGCCTTATTTTCTATATTCTTCGGTTTCATTACTAAAGATATCTTTATAGGTCTGGGGTCTAACTTCTTTGTAGATAATAGCTTATTTATTCACCCTATGCATGAAATAATGATAGATACTGAATTCGCTGTACCTGTATTATTCAAATTATTACCTTTTATATTTACTATATCTTTTAGTATAATAGCCTTAACTTTATCTGAATTGTTATCTGAGTTGGTTATTTATTTTAAATTATCTAGATTTGGTTATAATATTTTTGGTTTCTTTAACCAAAGATTTTTAATTGAATTTTTTTATAATAAATATATTACAAATTTAATTTTGAATTTAGGTGGACAAATGACTAAGGTTTTAGATAAAGGTAGTATAGAGTTATTTGGGCCTTTTGGCTTAGAAAGAGGCTTAGTAAGATTAAGTAAAAATATCTCATCTTTAAGTACAAGTCATGTAACAACTTATGCATTATATATTTTAGTTGGTTTTATTTTATATTTATTTTATAATAATTTACCCTTTGATAATTTATGTTTATTTTTAATAACTATACTCCTAATTATGATTGGAAACGGCGATAGTGAGAAGGGGGCTGCCACTCTTAAATACGGCCATTATGCCAGAAATAATAAATTAATGGGTAATAGAATCTCCTAATTGAAATGAAAATTTAGCACCGGGGATGTGGAGGACTCTCTTAATGGAGATGAAAATTTAGCCTCTGAGGATGTGGAGGATCTAATTAAAACCCTTCGGTTGAATTATCATATGGCACACATGTCAATGCCGGAGACGGTTGAAACGGGTGGTTTCTGGAGTAGCCTGTTGGATTTAATTTAATGAAGCTTTGGTTCTTTTATAGCTTGCTTATTTAGGTAATGGTTATACATTTTAGCCATATATCATCTGTATATATTGCAGTGGGATATTAAAAGAGATGGACTACCATCATTTTTACTTATTGGCAATTGACATTATTTAATTATTAAATAAGTTAATTAGTGTATATTAATATAATTATTAATTCTATACGGGGAAGGGGCTGGGTATTAATAAGTAAGGAGGGTCAGTCGTATGCTACTTGTATTTGTACAGTATTACATACAATACATTATGTCGCGTATTTAGTATTTAGTCGATTAAGATTAAAATAAAGCTATTATTAAATATAATTATATATTATAAAGCAAGGGGGGATAATAAAATGGGTCTTTTTTTTTGGTTTAACGCTCTTTATCTATTTTTATCTTATTTATATTAAAAAAACCATACGATGAGAATATTAAAAAGTCATCCTTTATTAAAATTAGTTAACTCGTATCTTATAGATGCGTCACAACCAAGTAACATAAGCTATTTATGAAATTTCGGTTCTTTATTATTACTTTGTTTAGTAATACAAATTATAACAGGTGTAACTTTAGCTATGCACTATAGTCCTAACGTATTAGAAGCTTTTAATTCTATAGAACATATTATGCGTGATGTAAATAATGGATGATTAATACGTTATTTACACAGTAATACAGCTTCAGCTTTCTTTTTCTTAGTGTATTTACATATAGGAAGAGGGATGTATTATGGATCATATAGAGCACCTAGAACTTTAGTTTGAGCTATAGGTACAGTAATACTTATACTTATGATGGGAACAGGTTTCCTGGGTTATGTACTGCCATACGGGCAAATGTCTTTATGAGGTGCTACAGTTATTACTAATCTTATAAGTGCTATTCCATGAATAGGACAAGATATTGTTGAGTTCATTTGAGGAGGTTTCTCTGTTAACAATGCTACTTTAAATAGATTTTTTGCTTTACATTATCTTTTACCTTTTATATTAGTAGCTTTAGTTTTAATGCATTTAATAGCACTTCATGATACAGCAGGTTCAAGTAATCCTTTAGGTGTTTCAGGTAATTATGATAGAATAACATTTGCTCCTTATTACTTATTTAAAGATTTAATAACAATTTTCATCTTTATTTTTGTTTTAAGCTCATTTGTTTTCTTTATGCCTAATGTTTTAGGTGATAGTGATAATTATATAATGGCAAACCCTATGCAAACTCCTGCTGCTATTGTGCCTGAATGATATCTTTTACCTTTCTATGCTATATTAAGATCTATACCTAATAAATTATTAGGAGTTCTTGCTATGTTTAGTGCCATATTAGCAATAATGTTATTACCTGTAACAGATTTAGGAAGATCAAAAGGTTTACAATTTAGACCTTTAAGTAAATTAGCTTTCTGAGTTTTTGTAGTAAATTTCTTAGTTTTAATGAAATTAGGGGCTTGTCATGTGGAAACTCCATTTATAGAGTTAGGACAATTAAGTACAGCTCTATATTTTGGTTATTTTGTATTAATTGTGCCTGTAGTTAGTTTAATTGAGAATACTTTAATGGATTTATCCTTAGTTGATTTTAATAAAAATGCAAAGTTTAATCCTGCGAGGAAAATTTAAATTTTCATCTAAAAGATTCTTTAGTACTACTGTATCTAAATCTATGCCAGGTGGTTCAGGGCTTCTTGTGGCTACTACAGCTACAGCTGCTGCTTCAACTGCTATAGCAGTACTTCTGGTTAGGTTAGCTACATCAGCTGCGATTATAGGACTTTCGTATGCTGCATTCTTGGACAATTCCGTCTTCATTACTAGCTTAACAGTAGGTCAACGGATTGTGTTGGTGGTGGATGAAGAGCGAATGAATTATCTAATTAATAATTACATGGCTCAAACTGATAATATACAAGCTAATCTTAATGAAGTTTTATCTAGAACAGGTAGTTCTCTGGTCGAAGTTAAATCTTTTGACTGAAGAGAATTTACACCCGCTGATCATAATCAAATGGTGGATCATTTTAATAATTTGATAGATTATACAGATGAGTTACGGACTCTGAGTCAAACTGCAGTTAAGGCAGCCTTGGATCTAAAGACCATGCGAGAGGTGGGTCTAAATGCTATCCAAGCAGGGGATCCTGATATAACTTCAAGATTAGATGTATTATATGAGACTGCAGTGTCTTTAGGGCGTGATACCGTTCTATCACTTGGGACCTTAACATCAAACCTTATGGAGTTAGATGCAATTATTAATGTCGTTAGAGGAATGATAAGTATGGGTACTAATCCTTTCTTATAGGCTCGTATTGGTCGTAAAATAAATTTGTTTTTTAAAAGATTAAATTTACTGTATTTTATATTACCTGCTATTAGCTTAATTAAAAGCACTTATCTAAACATAGAATTAATGCTGAATTATAATATGTAGATTCATATATTCTTTAAATAAATAAACTTTTTAGTTTGTTAATTGAGTGGCTGCTACGTAGCTGCTACGTAGGCTATGCCCTAGTTCTATTTCTGATTATTGTTCATAATATTATATTAATAATAATAACAATGTTATTATAACAATAGTAAGAGTATAATATATAATATATATTATATAAGGATTATGAAGTAAATGGTTTACACTTTGATTGCAAATCTTAAGTAATAGGTTCGATTCCTACATAATCTTGATTAAATTTACTAATTATCTTAATAAGATACAGGTAAGATATGTATATATATATATATATAAATACCTTTGGAAGAGGCTAAGAGTGAACCGGCAAAACAGTACAAGTGTAATAGAGGTGGTTCCCTCCCATTAGAGTCTACTAGTTGATCAGGGTCAGCCGTGATATCCATGTGGGTAGAACGATGATTTTTATCAACAAACGCCAAAGATATAGGTACGTTGTACCTTATTTTTTCATTATTTTCAGGATTACTAGGAACAGCTTTTTCTGTTTTAATAAGAATGGAGTTAAGTGGTCCAGGTGTTCAATATATAGCAGATAATCAATTATATAATAGTATTATAACAGCTCATGCTTTATTAATGATATTCTTTATGGTTATGCCAGCGTTAATCGGTGGGTTTGGTAATTTCTTATTACCATTATTAGTAGGGGGTCCTGATATGGCATTCCCAAGACTAAATAATATAAGTTTTTGATTACTACCACCAAGTTTACTATTATTAGTATTCTCTGCATGTATAGAAGGTGGTGCAGGTACAGGGTGAACTATTTATCCTCCTCTTTCAGGTGTGCAAAGTCATAGTGGACCTAGTGTCGATTTAGCTATATTTGCTTTACATTTATCAGGGATAAGTAGTTTATTAGGAGCTATGAACTTCATTACAACAATAATGAATATGAGAACTCCTGGTATAAGATTACACAAACTAGCTTTATTTGGATGAGCTGTAGTTATAACAGCGGTGTTATTATTATTATCTTTACCTGTTTTAGCTGGTGCAATCACTATGCTTTTAACAGATAGAAATTTTAATACCTCATTCTTTGAAACAGCTGGAGGTGGTGATCCTATTTTATTCCAACATCTTTTCTGATTCTTCGGTCATCCTGAGGTTTATATATTAATTATACCCGGTTTTGGTATAATAAGTACTACTATCTCAGCTTATTCCAATAAATCTGTATTTGGATATATAGGTATGGTATACGCTATGATGTCTATTGGAGTATTAGGATTTATTGTTTGATCTCATCACATGTATACTGTAGGTTTAGACGTGGATACAAGAGCATATTTCACAGCTGCTACATTAATAATTGCAGTTCCTACAGGAATTAAAATATTCTCATGATTAGCTACATGTTACGGGGGTTCTATTAAATTAACTCCTTCTATGTTATTTGCTTTAGGTTTTGTATTTATGTTTACAATTGGAGGGTTAAGTGGTGTAGTTTTAGCTAATGCATCTTTAGATATAGCATTCCATGATACTTACTATGTAGTAGCTCATTTCCATTATGTTTTGAGTATGGGTGCTGTATTTGCAATGTTTAGCGGATGATATTTCTGAGTACCTAAAATATTAGGTTTAAATTATAATATGACTTTATCTAAAGTACAATTCTGACTTTTATTTATAGGAGTTAATCTTACATTCTTCCCTCAACATTTCTTAGGATTACAAGGAATGCCTAGAAGAATAAGTGATTATCCTGATGCATTTGCAGGGTGAAATTTAATAAGTAGTTTTGGATCTATTATAAGTGTAGTGGCCGCTTGATTATTCTTGTATATTGTTTATATACAATTAGTTGAAGGGGAGTATGCAGGTAGATTCCCGTGATTAAACCCTCAATTCTACACTGATACTTTACAAGCTCTTTTAAATAGAAGTTATCCTAGTTTAGAGTGAGCTTTAAGTAGTCCACCTAAACCTCATGCTTTTGTGAGTCTTCCAATACAATCTAATATTTTAAATTCTAAGTCACTATTAGAAAATAGAGTTTCAGATAAACCTTGATCTGGGACCCTGGTATCTCAGTAATATGTCAATTAATAGTCTGATGACTAGTCCTCCTAAACCTCACTGTTATTGTGACTTAGCTGTACAAGCATCTATTTTCAATTTCACTATGGGCTCTTTTAGTGTATTATTCGCGAAAATTCGTAATAATTTATTAAAATATCTTTTTTTTATTTTACCTTGTATATTAGCATTTAAAGCTTTATATCTTTGTTGAACTGATGAGGTATTAACTTTTGCATATTTCATTCAATATTTTATAAGCAATGTACCTTTCTGGGGGCAAACATTCTCTGAGTATATATGAGGTAATAATTTGATGTTATCTCCGTACCAGATTCAAACGAATCAAAAGGTTACACAATTAATATTTGTAGGTGGGCTAGGTAGTTCTATAGGTAGAAGTTTATCTGAAACTTTATTTAGCGATTATTTTAATTTTAAAATACCTGCGGTAGCGGGCCCTGCCGATATAGGTGGTAATTTTACTTCAGGTAAAACTTCATCTATTAAAATACCTTTAATTTTACAATCAACCCAAGGTTCAGATTTAAATTTAGGTTCAGATTCAGCTTCATCAAATGTACCCGAACAAGGTACAGCAAATGTACCTCAAGAAGGCTCAGCAAATGATACATCACCACACACTGAACCCCAATTTCTTTGAGAATCAATTGTAGATAAATTTAATAATAATATGGTGCCAACTTTCGAACAGTACGTGGGTGTTTTCAAGAAGATGAATAGTCAAAATCTTGCTTATACTTTAGAAGTACCAAAAAATAACCTGGATCCTGATATTACTGAAGTGAAATTAGCACAAAGTTTTTTTATAGTACTAAAATATCAGGCAGATATGCTAATTCGGTCATCTGAAGGAAGAGATAAATGATTAGGTGAACTACGTTATTATCTTTCTGACCATGATAAAGCACAGATAGAAGAAATCTCAGATAAACTAGATCAAGCTAGATATGACTTTATTGATAAGATAGAGAGTCTGGGAGGATCAGATCCTAATAAGCTTAGAGTTGAGATAAAACAATTTTTTGATTATACTAATACATATAGAAATACTGTAAAAAAAGAGCTTTCTAAGGCGGATGGTATAATGAGAAAAGGTCTTAAGCAACATCCGATTTTTGAAAAAAAAGAAATAAAGCAAATGATTAATTCAGATTACCCTAAAACCCTTAAAGCCTTTTATGACGAGGACAATTACTTAAAAAGAAAAATCATGGAAAAATTGAATGAGGCGCCAAAGCCAAAAGAGGATAAATAATTTATTATTTATCTATAACTCTTATTTTATATGATCATAAGTGATCAATTGAATAACCTTGAATAACTAACTCTTGTATGAAGCACCCTTGCTTGATATAAGAGTTATTAAGGTTATTTTCACTCTCTACTCTTTTCTTTTTTTTTCTTTTCTTTTATTAAAAATTAAAATTTTATATGTCTTATTCTCCTACTATTATTTCATTAATTGAAGTTGTTTTGGTTTTAGTTCCCGCCCTGATAGGTATAGCTTATGTAACAATTGCAGAAAGAAAAACTATGGCAAGTATGCAAAGAAGATTAGGTCCTAATGTTGTAGGATATTATGGTTTACTGCAAGCATTTGCTGATGCATTAAAACTTTTATTAAAAGAATATGTAGCACCTACGCAAGCTAACATAATATTATTCTTTTTAGGACCTGTAATTACATTAATTTTCTCTCTTTTAGGATATGCAGTTATTCCTTATGGACCTGGATTAGCTGTTAATGATTTCAGCTTAGGTATATACTATATGTTAGCTGTATCTTCTTTAGCTACGTATGGTATATTGTTGGCCGGTTGAAGTGCTAACAGTAAATATGCTTTTTTAGGTTCTTTAAGAAGTACAGCTCAATTAATCAGTTATGAATTGGTATTAAGTTCTGCTATACTTTTAGTTATTATGTTAACAGGTAACTTGAATCTTACTGTAAATACTGAATCTCAAAGAGCTATTTGATATCTACTACCTTTATTACCAATATTTATTATATTTTTTATTGGATCTGTAGCTGAAACTAATAGAGCTCCTTTTGATTTAGCTGAAGCGGAATCAGAGCTTGTTAGTGGTTTTATGACAGAACACGCTGCAGTAGTTTTTGTATTCTTTTTCTTAGCTGAATATGGAAGTATTGTTTTAATGTGTATACTTACAAGTATTTTATTTTTAGGTGGTTATTTATTGATTAATAATTTAGACATCTTTAATTTAAATCTTTTTGATTGTATTCATCTTATTCTTACTTATAATCCGATCTTTGTAGATTGAAATCTCTATTGAAAATATTATTATTTTTATACAGAGTATTTTTTAAATAATTCTATTGTAGATGGATTATTCTATGGATTAAGTCTAGGATTAAAAAGTTCTATCTTAATATTCCTATTTATATGAGTAAGAGCTTCTTTCCCTAGAATACGTTTTGATCAATTAATGGCTTTCTGTTGAACAGTTTTATTACCTATACTGTTCGCTTTAATCGTTTTAGTTCCTTGTATATTATATAGTTACAATATATTCCCTGCGAATATATCTTTACTATAGTAAATCTGCTCCTGCTCTTGCAGCAGCAGCTAACAGCTTAAAAGCTGCTAGTCTTTATATAATTTTATATAGTAATTATATATTAATTATATAATAAGTAGCCTCATTCCTTCTTTTGTTACCTTAATGTTGAGGATAGTTTAGTTATATTATTATTATAATAATTTTAATAGTATTACCACTACACTACTACTATCTAGTATGTATTCCTATAACTACTGCCAGGAATTATTCTTCTAACATACTAGTAGTGATAGTCTGAGTACAGTAGGTATTCATCGCATGAGTACAGTAGGTACTCTTGTGTTGTTTTACTTTTTCGAGCTTGCTTGCTTGCATCTAGCTGCTTCTCAGCAGGCTAAAAAAAGGAGGGATATAAATTATATTGGCGGTATATTTAATAATCATTTATTAACAAAAGGATAGGGCTTATCAGTACTGCCTGTGTACTGTTATTTTTTTCTTTAGAATTAAAAATATTTAATTTCTTTCTCTCTTACCCTAGCAGAGATCAGATGCATTCCCATATTTTCAGTAAGCTGTATCTGGTGTGACTTTTTACTACGGCTCATATATGTAAAAGTAAGGTAGCGATCTCGTCAGGGTGTCTTTACTATATCTTTTATTAATTATTCCTATAATAGGAATATTTTTGATATCTACAATACACAGTTTTTATCCTGTAACGAATACAGGATTAAATTATAAGATAAAATCAACAGGAGAAAATGAAACGAATGCCCGTCAGCAAACAAAGTATCTATATTTTTCAGAGGGGGATGTTTTGAATATAGATAAGAAAGAAGATTCTTTTTTTGATGTAAGTTATTATAAGAAAATAGCTTTTATAACTACTATATTAAACCTAATTGTATCATTAATAATATATATGTTGTTTGACTTTAGCAATAATCAATTTCAATTTATACAAGCAAATTTGGATTTAAGTTTTTATGATATATATTTAGGGGTGGATGGTGTTTCAATATACTTTGTTTTATTAACAACAATAATAATGCCTATAGCATTAGTATCTAATTGAAATTCTATAGTAAACAACATAAAATCATATTTAATAATAATATTATTACTAGAAACTCTGTTGTTAGCTGTATTTTTAGTATTAGATGTGTTATTATTTTATATATTTTTTGAAAGTATATTACCGCCATTGTTTATATTAATTGGTTTATTTGGATCAAGTAATAAAGTAAGAGCTAGTTTCTACATATTTTTATATACATTATTAGGATCTTTATTTTTATTATTATCTATATTAACTATGTCTTCAATAGTGGGTACAACTTATTTCGATGTTTTACTAAAAAGTAGTTTTGAATATACTACTCAAATATTCTTATTTTGTGGTATATTTATTGCTTTTGCTGTAAAAACTCCTACAGTTTTTTTAAACAGCTGATTATTAAAAGCTCATGTAGAATCACCTTTAGGTGGAAGTATTGTACTTGCAGGGATTGTTTTAAAGCTAAGTTTGTACGGTATATTTAGATTAATTTTACCCCTATTACCTAAAATATCTTTGAATTATACTTTCATTATATTTACTATAGGTGTTATTACTATAATATATGCTAGCTTTAGTACATTAAGAACTATTGATATTAAAGAATTAATAGCGTATAGTTCAGTATCTCATGCCGCAGTGTATTTAATAGGAGTATTCAGTAATGTAATTCAAGGAATTGAAGGAGGTATAATTTTAGGTTTAGCACACGGATTTGTCTCAAGTGGATTATTTATATGTGCAGGAGGAGTACTGTATGATAGATCAGGTACTAGATTAATTTATTATTATAAAGGAACTGCCCAGGTAATGCCTTTATTTTCTATACTTTTTTTCATTCTCTCTTTAGGTAATTGTGGAGCGCCTTTAACTTTAAATTTTGTAGGTGAATTTATGTCTCTTTATGGTACATTTGAAAGATTACCTTTATTAGGTATATTGGCTAGTTCTTCTATTGTATTCTCTGCTGCATATACAATTTATATGTATAATAGAATATCCTTTGGTGGATCTTTTAGTAAATTCTTTGAAGAAAATCTAATTGATACTACTAAAAGAGAATTCTCTATTTTATTTACTTTGATAGTGTTTACTATACTTTTAGGTATATATCCTTCTTTTATTCTAGATGGTTTACATTATTATGTGTCAAGTTTATTGTATAATATTTAATAACAATAAAAATTCTCTCTTAATAAGAAATTATACTTATTCATACTATTCATATTTTTAATATGCAAATTATATGCCTCCCGTTATTCATTTAACGTTAATCTAAAAGATTCTCTCTTAATAATTAGTAAAATAATGCCTCAATTAGTTCCATTTTATTTTGTAAATGAAATAACTTTTACTTTTGTAATAATTGCTCTAAATGTTTATATTTTATCTAAATATATTTTACCTAGATTTGTTCGTTTATTTTTATCTCGTACTTTTATCTCAAAACTTTTGGATAATTCTATAAACAAATAGAAATACCACCTATAAACAAAAAGAAAGGTAATAATTAAATTATTCGTTTTCTTATTTCTATTTTAGTCGTGTAGTATACACAACGCAGCGCGTAGCTGCGGTAAAAAAAACCTAGACCCTTTTTATATAAAAAATTACATTACATAAGATTACAGTACATTATTACATTACATTGCATTACCTTATATTACAAAAATGTATGTGTGTATATGCCTTGTGTATATGTATGTGTCTGCTATTATACATACCCTCACTCAGGATATTTTAAGATATATAATTTGCCATGGATTCCTTCTGTCTGTGACAAATTTAAACTATAATATATGAAGAGATAATATAAGCCCTCTAAGCCAATTTGAAATAAGAGATTTAATAAATATTGATACACCTGTTTTATTAAATTTACATCTTTCTGTTACTAACATAGGATTTTACTTATCTATCGGAGCTTTATTTTTATTAGTTACAAATCTTTTAAGTACAAATTATAATAAATTAGTAAGTAATAATTGATCTATAAGTCAAGAATCTTTATATGCTACTATACATAGTATAGTGACAAATCAAATAAACCCTAGAAATGGTCAAATATACTTTCCTTTTATTTATACTTTATTTATTTTTATTTTGATGAATAATTTAATTGGAATGGTTCCTTATAGTTTTGCATCAACAAGCCACTTCGTGTTAACATTTGCCCTTAGTTTTACTATAGTTTTAGGAGCAACTATTTTAGGTTTCCAAAAACATGGATTAAAATTCTTTTCTCTATTAGTTCCTGCTGGTTGTCCTTTAGGTTTATTACCTTTATTAGTTCTAATAGAATTTATATCATATCTTGCACGTAATATTTCTCTTGGATTAAGATTAGCAGCTAATATAACTGCAGGTCATATGTTATTAAACATTTTAAGTGGTTTTACTTATACTATTATGAGTTCAGGTTTTGTATTCTTTTTACTAGGTTTAATACCTTTAAGTTTCATTGTAGCATTTTCAGGTTTAGAGTTAGCTATTGCTGTAATTCAAGCACAGGTTTTTGTGGTGTTAACTTCTTCTTATATAAAAGATGGGTTGGACTTACATTAATTAAACAAAACTTGCAGTAACAGTACTGCGTACTGCTACTGATACTGCGTACTGTTATTTTTTCTTTAAAATTAAAAATATTTAATTTCTTTCTCTCCCCTCCCTAGCAGAGACCAGACGCATTCCCATATTTTCAGTAAGCTGTATCTGGTGTGACTTTTTACTACGGCTCATATATGTAAAAGTAAGGTAGCGATCTCGTCAGGGTGTTAGTTATTTATCTATTAATTTTAATCTTTTTCCGTGTTCGTTGCTTCTGTGAAGTAATAATTATTAAATATGCCGCCAACATATTTTATATTTATCTGGGAATTATTGTAATTAATACAATTATTAATCTAATATTATTATTAGCAATAGATAGCCCAATTACTTTAATTAGTAGTAATATTCTGGAAATAGGGGATGAAAAAATTATTTTGAAAATAGATTCAGGTAAGGTAAATTCAGATTTAGTGCAAACACAACAGGATGCAAGCTCTATTCAAAATAAGGATAAATTAGCTTCAGTTGTTAATGTTGATGGTAATCAAGAGGATAAATGTATAGGAAAAAATTCAAATCCTTTGAATAATATACATAAACGTCTTCTATTTGCAGATAAATCTCACATCCCTAGCCATTTTCAAAAAAGTACCATCTTTACACAAGATGTACCTGTCTACGGTAATAAATTAGTTACTTTTAAACCCTCATCTTTATTACAAAATAGGAATATACCTGAAATGTGTATTGAAATACCTAAGAGTACAAGTATGGGAAAATTGACTGAATTAAATAAAGCTATAGATGGGGCGGATGAAGCTGTAAAGTTATATGATTCACAATTTGTGAAATTTAATAAAGTTTTATCTGGTATCAAAAATGGGACAGAGGAGTTTTACCCTAATGAAGCTAAAGCTTTGATGGAAACTTATGTTGATCTTGTAACTAAATTAAGTAATCAACAAAAGGATATGGCTAATGAAGCCATAAAACAACTTCATAAATTGGACTTTAATTTTTCTCGTTATTTATATAATGTAGATAATAATGGTGGCGCAGCAGGAACTGGTACTGGAACTGGAATTGGAACTGGGACTGGGACTGCTGTAACTGGTGGTGGTAGTAGTAGGTAATAGTGTAGCTGAAGGGGGAGGAGCTAACCCTAGTATTAGTAAAAACAATTAATTTAATTTTTACTCTATATACCCGGTATACAACTGATTTATATCAGTTGTATGTCAATGATACATAATAAATATTCAGGATTAATTTAGTGATTAGATGGAAAGTTATAAGTTAAATATATTTTAAAATAAAAATTTTAAGTTTTTCATAGAAAAAATAAACAAGTAATAAATAATTTATTATTAAATAGTTAACTTTAAGTTGCGGACTTTCAAGCTATAAACTTATCTTTTATTTAGTAATTATAACATCATATAGCTTATTTTAATAATCCTAAATAATTTTGTTATTTCTTGATTTATTAATTTTTAAAAATTAATAATTGATGTAATTATATAAAACTTATAATGGATGTAATTATCTAAAACTTATAAGTGATGTAATTCATTTGTTTGATAAAATTAATCAGGAATCACTAATTATTAAAAATTAATTAGTGATGTAGTTAAAAAAAGAATTCTTAGTTACATCGAGGGGGTCTTTGACCCCCAAATAAATGAGTTTGGTGATGGCTCTGATTGAACGCTGTCCAAGTACTTGACACATGCTAATCGAACGTTTAATTTTAGTAAAGGTGGTTTATTCTAAACCTAAATTAAAAGTGGTGTACAGGTGAGTATTAGATTTTTTGGCCTATCTTAAAGTAAAGGGAAAATCCTTTATATAGAAAAGGGGTTGTTAATGTAACGAAACCCCCGCTTTAGGAGGAAAATTAAAATCATAGAGATAGGTAGTTGTTAAGGTAATGGCTTAACAAGCCCTTGATTCTCTTAGTCGAGGCTGAAGAGGTTGATCGACCACATTGGGGATGAAAAAATCCCAAGGCAAATAAGTACAGCAGTGAGGAATATTGGTCAATGGCCTAACGGCTGAACTGGTAACTTGGAAGAATGGTGCCCATCTTTGCCTATCAATGGCAAATATCGATTTTATATTATTGGATTTTAATATGAGTCAAAGCTGATGGGCAATTTATCGATTTATCGAATAAAGTTCTGTATACATATTGATAATGACAATATGTACATATGTCTTGACCAATTACGTGCCAGCAGTCGCGGCAATACGTAAGAGACTAGTGTTAATCATCTTTAATAGGTTTAAAGGGTACTCAGACGGA